>VOFJ01000340.1_pt1 | contig 16000 bp, 23 predicted proteins | sample 5384081 | NCBI WGS metagenome assembly VOFJ01 (sample SAMN12384729, study PRJNA508395) | human gut metagenome | isolation source: healthy gut I | host: Homo sapiens
CTCCTTTCAATTATCTTTTTAGACTCAATAAAGACAAAGTAATAGCAAAAAAGTTCCACTTCGAGTCATTATTTAATAATGGAAAGAATTCACTCCCCAAAAGTATAAGATAATAGATTTTTAATACCAAAAGAAAGTAAAGAATATATATTATACAGTGAAACTATAGAAAAAAGACAGAAAACCAACCGTTAGCATGTACTCATTTTATCTACTGATCAAAATAAGACCAGATCTACAAAAAATTGCAATTTCCATGGGCCTATTATCACAAATCAATATTTTAGATTTAGAATCAGGAGAATTGAAATGCGTTAGAAAAAAATTAATACTCCGAGCTTTTCTGAGATAATAAAAAAAAGACATCCAAGATTAAAAATCTATTACAAAAGCACCTCTACAGACAATAATTTCATTTTACAGTTTTATACGTTAATAAAGATTTCAACTTCAAAAACATTCCCTCTTCAAAATGAAGTACACATTTTTGATTGGGAAGGTAATTTTATAAAAAAATAATTTTTAGATCAATATATTGATAAAATCAGATTAGAACTCTAAAAAGAAATATCCTCTACGGAAAATCAGAAAAAAAAAAACGACAATATTTACCGTTTCTATTTAAAACTAACCATAATGAAAACACACTACATACTATTTCTTTATTATTTTCATTTCCTGCAATTCCAAAGTGACTAAAAAATGTATCAGAAGCTAAAAATCACTTATTGAAAAAAATATATTTCGAAGATTATACATTAATAGATAGTCTACTACAAAAAATAAATATCTTTTAATTTCTTTTTTGTAGATTCAGGAAAGTGTCCCCCTGTTCATTACAAAAAGTACAATCTTTCAATGCAAATAAAGAACGTTTGAAAAAATTAAATATAGAAGTCCTACTTATAATCAATAACACAGACAATACATCAATAGAAAAAACGCTAAAAAGACTTGAACATCAATTTCTCCACAATAGTAGACAAAAAAAGGGAGATTCAAAAACCAACAATTTGATTCCTTCTGACACAAAATATCATGATTTTATCATCGATAAATCATATAAAGTTTTTGGGTCGGTTCTCCCTTTTTAATATCGAATCTTGGGAAAAATTCAACCATTTAATAAAAATAAAAAACAATATCAACGCATTACAATAACTCTTTTATTACCCTTGTTTCATAAATCCGGTCTTTCGCTTCACTAATTTTCTGAAATTTCTCATAAGTAGCCTAACGGATATCTTCACCAAGAGAAGTAACCTTATTAGGATAATGTTCTACGGCTAATTTACAGCATGTTGCATGTACTTCGTCATCGGTAGCAGAAGGTAATAACTTCAGTACTTTATAAGCATCATCCAACATCCCCTACAAATTCAGCATCAATTCAACTTCCCTGTCCGACAGTCCTATCGCTTAGACTACTTCTATCAGGGTTTCTATCAACTTCGTAGTCAATCCGTTGTTCAATCTGGAAATTGTCAATATATGTAACGGCTGCCTAGTTCCTTATACACAGGGATGCGACATATGTAAAAATATTCCTGGCAGGCAATGTGGATAGTCCTTCTTTTACCGTAAGCCCCCAATAAAATACCCGTATAAACAGAGAATCGCTATGGAATTATTAGATTTATATAACGATGTTTTGTTTATAGTATGCTTTTCATTAGAGTATTGTTAGATTTCTTTTTGAAGTTTCTCTGTTTTTCAATCATTGGGCAGCAACTCCTTCGTTAGCATTCGGCAACCCCGTATTTTTTCTAACTTCCTTCCCATTACCTTTGCCCCAAAAAAATTATGTGGAGCTTTAAAGAGTTAGAGTCAATCTATTCTCGTTATGAAAGCGGATTACCCTGTGGGTTGGCGGCTTTCTACACGTCCGTCTTAATACATAGTTGTCGGACTTCATCTTGACATGCAGACTCGTCCACTTTTTACATGCCTTATATCCGGTTTCTGTGCGTCAGATCGGAACTTTGACTACGGCTTCTGATTCCTCTCACGGTAGACACCCTTGCCCTTGTGGCTAACGATTCTCACTATCAAGGCTCGTTCGGGACTTACACTCTATAGTTGTTGCCCATGGAGGGCAATCGTACCAAAAAACATTTCTCAACCGAAAGAAAACGAGTCGGGAGCAGTTCCTTTTCAGCCAAGTGCTATTTCAGCCGATACAAAATACCGTTTTACAAGATAATAAAGGTAGTTTAAAGCATGAGAAAGTTGTGACAGAAACATTCCTCCCCCTCCATGCTTTTTCACGTTTCATCCTTTCACACACGTAACACAATGTATTATAGCTTCTTGTGGTGAATCCAGTCTTTCCACGGCTGTTTTTCACATCCGGAACAGGAAACCTTCCGGTGAGTAGGCATCCGTTTGGGAAAAAACGTTCGCTTTCGGATAAAAAGGGTTCAGTAGAAAATCAGTAGGGATAGGCATATGTTAGACCTCTCCAGTTTTTCAGTAGCAGTTTTTGGGGTATAAAGGGTACTATTGGTAGCATTATAGTGTCATTAAGCTTCACATAGTAATGCTAATGGTACTGACACTACTATACTGGCAAGATGACATAGTAGTCGAATGCTACTTTACAGGGTATGACCTGCCGGGATATAGGGGAAAAGCCGTACGTATTCTTGGAAAAAAACGTACTCTTTTTTCGAAACAACATTTTATCACCCTTCACTCTTCCTTCACAACAATCTACTGTATTACAACGTAGTATAACCGGTGAAGGGTGAAAGTAAATGTATAAAACCCCATTGAAGGATAGAGTTTTTCGGAAAGACGAGGACATTTCTGGTTTCAAAAAGTCTTCACGGTTGGCTTTTCAAATAATTTGCTGCGGCTGCCCTGTAATACATATGATATATATGGTATATATTCCATATCTTTACCAAAAATTCAAAGTGATGGATGCAGTAATACCAACAAATAAAAAGAGAACTATGAAAAACGATCACTTGCCATAAATATACACTTCTGCAATGTTCAGTAAAAGGTTCACGGTTACTATCCGGTAAGAGGATCTTCATGTAACGACCCTGGTTTGTATCTATTGATGCGGGAACAGGCAATTCCAAACTATCTCCGTTACCAAATGTTCCTGTTGCTACCTGAACCCAATCCGTTGCATCGGCATCCGGACTATTTCCAACATATATCTCCACACTCTTCGTATCGGTAGTGCCGGAACGGCGATATATCTCTATCTTCGACATCTTTTGGGAGATCCCATATCTATAAAACAAAAGGGTAGTATTTCTATCCGATATTTACAATAAATCTATTCAGCATTCACCAAGAGACCATCTACTGTCTATCAAAAGTACGAAATCATCCGATAAATATGCTCTAACGGGTATGTAAAACAATTTCTGAGTCTTTCCGTACGAAATCGAACATGTCATAATGAACATAAAAAATAGATTTGCAGCAGATAAAAACGTATATTAATAAACAACAAACATTATGAACAGAATACAATTTCAACAAAGATTACTCGGATTACAAGATCACATGATGAATTTTGCTATCAAGCTAACAGCAAACAGAGATGACGCTCTGGATCTGTTGCAAGATACTACACTAAAAAAGGTTTTGGACAATCAGGAAAAAATTTGTAGACAATGTTAATTTTACAGGTTGGGTTATGACCGTAATGCGTAACCTTTTCATTAATAACTACCATAAAATTGTGCGTGTACAGACTGTGGTCGATCAAAAATACTGATTTGTACAACCTGGATATTACCAATGACTCCATTTCGGGTTCTCCAGACAAAGTCTATCAAATTCAGGAAATCACAAAGGCTATTTCAGAATTGAATGATGAGATAAAAATTCCGTTTTCCTTATTTTTAAATGGCTACAAATATCATGAAATAGCAGAAAAACTGGATCTCCCTTTGGGGACAGTAAAAAGCCCGTATTTTTTTCGCACGCAAAGAATTACAGCAAAAACTGGAAGATTTCCAATATACATAATAAGAACTCCCTGTTTTGTCATGGCGGACTCGATCCGCCATGACAAAACATTGAATCTGTGTAGGGATGTGATCCCGGATTAACTCTGGGATCACAGGACTGTAAATTTTGACCACCTCTACCACTTTTATCATCACCTCTTACGTACTGCCGCCTCTTTCGCTTTTTTTGTGCTTCGCGGCGGGCTTTCTCTTTTGCTTTCAGTTTTTTCCTGATACTCTTTTTTCCTTCTGCTTACGCTCTTTTTCCTTTTGTTTGAGCCTTTCCTTGTATTCGCGCTCTTTTTTGTTTGCGAAGTTCTTCACGGGCTTTCAGCTTCGCTTTACGGTCGGCTTCAGCCTGTTTCAACTTGTTCTTACGATCCTGCTCAAGCTGCTTTTCACGGTCGGCTTTCGCTTTCAGAAGGGCTTTTTCTTCTTCTTCCTGCTTTTTCAGCAAGTCAGCACGTTCTTTGGCTTTCTGCTCCTGCAATTCTTTCTCGGCTTTTTGTTGTGCTTCGAATGCCTTGCGGTCGGCTTCCTTACGGGCTTCTTCGGCTGCGGCTTCACGTTTGCGGATTGCTTCTATCTCTTTTAATGTAAGCTCTTTCCGTTCTTCCGGTGCCTGCACGGCAGGGGACAGTATCCTGAGGAGAAGCAACCGCAACAGTATCGGAAACAGCCGGCTGTACGGGAAACCGTATCGACAGGAGCTTCAATTGCCGGAACATTGACAACAGTATCCGGGACAGATATCTCCGGAATGACAGTATCTTTCGGAGCAACCTGTTCTACTGGTTTTTCAGCTTCTTCTTTCTTTTCAGCCTCAGCTTCTTTTTCTGCGTACCGACTTGATTTCTTTTTTGCCGGGGCTTCATCTTCCGGTTGAACAGCTTCGCTCGGTTGATCTTCGCCCGGAAGTTCTGCTTCAGTTTCAGCTTCTGCTTCGGCTTCTTTCACTTTTTTTCTTCTTCCACCAGCATACGATTATTCCAACGTGTTACCAGTTCCGGGGCTTTATCGCCAAAAGTTTGTTTTCTTCAAAGAAGTTGATATATTCTTCCAGTGTCTTACCTCGCATCAATGTCTCGTAATTGTCCTCGGAGATCGGAAGGATAGCTACATTTTTTATCCAGAGCCTGGGCGTAACCGTCTTTACCATAAATCATTTTATAGTATTGCAGGATTTCTTCTATACCTGTAAAACCGCTGATGTTCAGCATTGACATCGGGCCGGCTTCTTCAAAGGCCAAATCAAACTCCTTCACCATAAAGTTGGCAAAGTTGTAAGCTGCCACAGCAAACAGCAACTGGTTTTTATCCACACTTCCGGTCGGATACATCAGGATCATACGGTAAAGGAGTATTCGGCTCGGCAGTAAATGTGCGGGCTGAGTCGGCTGCGGACAAAGAACCGTCTTCACCCAGACCAAAACGCAGGTTCCAAGTCATACCGGTCACGCTGCCCTGCATCAGGGTACGGCCGCGGAGGATACCTTTCAGCATCTCACCTGCCAGTTCCGTCACATCGGCTGTCGGATATTTCTCTACCAACGCTTTCAGGGGCCGTTTTGAAGCCTTCGGCATCACCAGCCTGTACATAGGTCAACGCATCCAGGAACATAAATTTCGGCATCAGTGTTGCCAACGGATATTTGACACTGACATCGCGGAAATTCCGACGCACGGTAACGGTATCACTTGCCAGATAACTATTATAGGTCTGTTGATAGATCGAATCCTGTACGGAATCCATCATACGTATATTATATTCATAATTCGGGTCAGAGATGGCGATCGTATAATCCTCATTCGGGAAGGCATTGATCATCTTCGTCTTATACTCGGCAGCCAAAGAGGTATTCCCCGTACGGAGCGCCATCAGATAGACCTTGGTAATAACTCCCAAGCGGTGCGAATTATCCGGAAAACGACGTTCCAACTCTTCAAAAGCCTCGATCGACAAAGGCAGATCCTCCAATTTATCTTTATAGATCATCGCCATATTATACAATCCGTCCTCAATAATTATATTTCGAGGCATCCACATCTTCCTGCGTGAAAGGTAACTGCTGCAAATAATATTCACGTGATTTCGGGTCATCGGCAGCAACCTCCGGCAAACCGGCCTCCAGCGAGTCGGTCGGCAAAGGCTGACCGTCCGGTCCGATGGCTCCGGCTGCTGTCTCCGCCATTTCACCCTCTTCCTGAGCATCTTCGTTGAAGGTCGACATTTCTTTTTTACGCCGACGCCAGTTATCCTCAAGTGTACGACGTCCCCACTTACGCTGGAACTGTGCCTTACCCTGCGATACGGTCGAAGGATTATAGAAGTAAAATGAAGTACCGCCCGATGCAGTCGGGAGAACAATACCGCCGGTTTCTGTCCCAGGACGGTTAATACCCGTTCCTTTAGCAGCCTGGTCAGCCAGATAAGCCTCTTTCTCAGCCAAAGCCTTGGCCTCTTCTTCTTCTTTCTTTACCTGTTCTATAATTTTGTCGATGACAGCCAAACGTTCCGTCTCCGGCATTTTTTTTGCCAGGGTCTGCAAACTATCCTGCAAATGGACCGCTTCCACATGTACGACCAGTTCGTCCAGGACTGCCGAAAGTTTCGACACACGCTTAAAGTCTTTGTATTCTTTCTGGATGCCGGACAATGCGCCACTGAAACAGGGCTGAGCCTTTACATAATCACGCATGGTAAAATAGATATCGCCCAGTTTGATCTGGCAGATCGCCTTGTCCAAACCGTTCTGTGTGCTTTTCTCGATACCCAATTCATAATTCTTTATGGCATTTGCCGTATCCTCCCCGGTTCAGGTAAACATTTCCGAGGGCATAATAAACCTGATCCAGGTAATCCTTATTCTTATCGCTCTTCGCCATGCGTTGAAGCATCTTGACAACCTTCTGATAGTTAGCGCCTGAGAACACTTCTGTCTGACGGATACGGGCAGCAAATTCAAGTTCATAAGGAGGGCTGGCTTTGGCTACTTCGTTGAACATTTTATAGGCAAGGCCGTCCTGTTCCTGCGCAGCATAGATTTGCCCCAGCAGGTATTTCATACGGGTACGCTGAAGTTTGCTTTTTCTCCGATTTGATTGCCGTCTTAAAATAAGGGATAGCATCTTCATACTGTTTGCTCTTGACCAGATAATCGGCATAAACGGCGGCATACTGATTCAGGTTCTTGCGGGGGTATTCCATTAGTATTCAGCTTACCCAAACTATCTTCGGACTCATAGAACCAATCCATTTCCGAATAACAACGGGCCTGCCACAGACGGGCTTCGGCCACCACTTCTTCGTCATGGGAATAATGGCGGGCAATATAAGAAAAAAGTGGCAGAGGCCTGCAAGAAATCAGCATTATAGAACTGTCCCTGCCCGATCAACAACCAGCATTTCTTCAGGAAAGGGTTATATTCTTCCTGTTCCTGCCAGGCACGTTGTTTTGGGATCGTTACGCCAACCCGGTTTCTTTGCCGGCTTGGCTTTGATGGAATGAAGTTTTATGGCTTTATTGCCCCTTTCTCGATGGCGCGGTCGAAGGGGCCGCCGGTTTCCTTTTTATCTTTCGGCTGTGCACTGATCGGATACATGTGGATCATTTCGGAATAACTTTCCTTGTAGCCTGTCTCCATAGATTTTCAGGGCTTCATCAAAAGAAGTCTTTTTCCGTTATAATAGATATTGTATCTGGATGTAAAAGGAATGGTAGAACCGGCTTGCTTTTTGGTGTTTTTCTTCGTACTGCACGACCAAAGCAAGAGAACCACGAATATCGAAATTATATAGTAAAAACCTTTCTTCACGTATTATGTGCACTCTTTATCATATAATAAACTGAGAAGAACCTGTTTTATTGCCTCTTCGTAAAGAATAATACTCCTTTCAGGACCAAAAGACCAGCACCAGCACCAGGATGATAAAAGCTCCCGACGGTACATTCAAGAAATAAGACAGAACCAGCCCCACCACACAACTCAGAAAGCCAAGGACAATACTCCCCAGATGATCTTCTTAAAGTCGGAAGTGAACAGATTCACTGTAATTTGCGGCAAAGTCAGCAAACTCATCAGCAACATAATACCGACCAGCCGGATGGAAAGGACGATAGTCAGGGCAATAAAAAACATCATCATATATTCGATCCACTTTACATGGATATGCTGCGTCTTGGCAAAGTCGCTATCAAAAAGCGACATAGACTATCTCCCGCAGATAGAGGGAAAAGACAGCGATCAACACCACCGCCAAAGCTGCTATCCAGATAATATCGGACAGGGAGATCGTCAGGATATTACCGAACAAATAGGCAGACAGATTGGGAGCATAACCGGGGTAAGAAATATGAAAATCACCCGAGCGCCATTCCAAGCGCCCAAACACCGGCAATTGCCGAATCTTCACGCACATCCTGTGTCTTACTCGCCCATTCCACCCCCGAAAGCGGAAAGTACGGAAAAGACCATTGCCATCAAGATCGGGTTTGTACCCAGATAAAAAGCCAAGCCCCAAACCACCGAAAAGAGGCATGAGTTATACCGCCACTGATAAACACCAGACGGCGTGCGACAACGTATGTCCCGACAATACCACAGGTAATGGCTGTTAACAAAGCAAAGCATGTTGAAAAAAGTATATTGTAATAGATCCATATTCATTCCTTATGATGGTTCGTCTTATTTGTGCAATCTTATCTTTATGCCGAACACTTGTAGACGTTCTCTACCGTTTAATGTATTCTTCTCTCACCGACAATAAGGAATGCTTCATCCTTCAGTGCATCCGGCAGGTTCACGCCACGAAGTTGCAGGCTACGGAGCCATCCGGCCACCTCTTCCGACTGCAGGGTATAAAGTACCTCGCGGAACTCATCAACGGCCTCCTCTTCATACTCATCTCCCTCCAGCCCCCGGAAACGATCCAGTTCCTCGTCATCATAATATTCAATCTTTTTGCTGACGGCAGCCAACAGACTGTCACGCTCACAAGTCTCATGCTGGCCGCAGCATTCTTCGAATTTCACGCGCTTCAGGTATCTCACTGATCTCCCCCACGTTCCAGCATCTGCTGTAATTTTTTATTCCTGAAATAACCGGCTATGGCAGCAATAACGCCAAGCACGATAATACCAATGATAATGTACCACATGTTAATTTTCAATTAAAGCAAATCCTGCTCTGCGCAAGTCTTCCCAATAGGCAGGATAACTCTTTGTCACCACTTCCGGATCAGCCACTTTAAGACCTTGCGGCAATACCAGCGCAGCCGGGGCAAATGCCATTGCCATCCGATGATCTTCATATGTGGCGATAATCGGATCAGCCTCCGGTTCACAACGTTCCCCATTCCATTCCAAAATACTGTTGTTGCTGTCTGTCAGTAGATAGCCGAGTTTACGAAGTTCCGTTTTCAAAGCTTCGATGCGGTCGGTTTCTTTTATCTTCAGCGATTGCAATCCGGTGAAGCGGAAGGGGATACTTAGTAACACACAGGTGACAACAAATGTTTGCGCCAAATCGGGTTCGTTGACAAAATTGTAGATCAACTTTTTTGTCACGTTACCGTTATATTTCAGCATGACGCCCCCGGTCGGTAAAGGCCGTACCAACACCCAGTTGAGCAAATAGTTTTGCTCCGGCGGCATCTCCTTGCAGGCTGTTCTTAAAAAGCCCCAGCAATTCTATTTCAGCATTTTTAGACAACGCCATCATGGAATACCAGTAAGAAGCGGCACTCCAATCCGACTCCACGGTAAAACGAATCGGTTTATATTCCAGGGAAGAATCTTGATGGTTTGGCCGTTCCAGGTAGCTTTCACCCCAAACTGTTCCATCAATTGTAACGTCAGATTGATATAGGGACGCGAAATGATATTTCCTTCCAGATGTAATGTCAAGCCGTTTTCCATCAAAGGGGCGATCATCAATAAGGCTGAAATATATTGCGAACTGACACCTCCGGCCAGAGAGATCTCGCCTCCTTGCAACGCACTTCCAAAGATACGCAAAGGGGGGATAACCTTCCTTCTCGATATATTCGATGCGGGCGCCCAACGAGTTCAGTGCATCGACCAGCAGTTTGATCGGGCGATTTTTCATCCGCTCCGTTCCGGTGATCGTCCATTCACCCACTATTTTAGAAAGGAAAGCAGTAAGGAAACGCATAGCCGTCCCGGCAGCTTTAATATCGAAATCACGACTATCGGAGTTCAGCGCCTTCACCATCACCTCCGTATCATCGCAGTCGGAAAGGTTCTGTATATCATACGGACTATAACTTAGTGCATTCAATATCAAAGCACGGTTACTAATGCTCTTGGAAGCAGGAAGTTGTACGGAAGCCCGAAGTCTTTCTTCCGGGGCCTTTATCAGATATTTCATTGCTTTTTGTCTGTTCGTTTTTAACTGATGACAAAAAGTACGGAAATTTCCGGATAGTTAGGTCTTCTTTTTTACGAATACGGCTTATCAATGTAGAGGGATCGCGGCGAACATCCCAAAGAGAAACGATATAAAGTACAGATTTCTTCTCATCCACATAATACACCAGTTTAAATAGTTTATGAACTAACAAAGTTCGATGAATGTTTTTTCGCACAATATTTTGTAGCTTTTAGTTAGTTCTGCCATGGCAGTTTTCTTCCATTCGCATGTCATAACGAAGCGAGCATTTGTCGTACATCCTTCATCACATCTTGATGCGAAACCGTTTCTAATATATCAGCATCAAGATCTGCCTCAAATGCCGTAATATTCTGCTTTACCTCTTCCAATGAAGAAGGGACACCAGGAATAGATTCCGTGTTCTTAGCTTGAGCCGCTTTAACCGCCCGATTGAAAGATTGTTTCATCTTATCAAGAACTTCAACACTATCTGTTTCCATAATCTTTCGGATAAGTTCCATCCGACGAGCATCCAGTTCCATTGCTGTCATAATACATTCCTTTCATTAATTATATCCGATGACAAAAGTACGGAAATTTCCGGATAGTTAGGTGGTATTTCTGGGCGAATAGGATTATTCACTTATTATACATTTAACTCCGATCAAAAAGAAAGTGTTGCAAGCACTTCTTCCGTTCCGACAGGCAAGACAGTTACTTTTACAACACTTTCATCATACATTCAGAGAAAGATCACTCGATCTCCGGACGGTCTTCACCGCCTCCTTCTTCAGGAGTTGTCTCGGGTGCAGCATTCAATTCCATCCAAAAGATGTTGTCGCCGATAAGCGAGCGGTTCATCGTCTTACTACCGCTGTTTTTCGTAGCTTCAGGAATGAAACGGACACGAACGCCAGCTATTTGCGAAACACTCACCTTGTCTGCCGATTCGACCCCGTTACCTCCCGCAGTAAGGGTGTAATAGAAAGTACCCAGCCCGTCAAGCTTTACGGTACGTCCCTGTGACATGTAATCAGCCAGCACGCCTGCCAGTTCCATGAGAACAGCATAGGTGTCGGCACGGCTCACGGTCGATATCTGTGCCAAGCGGTCAGATACCTCTTTTTTGTTGTCACGGGTTTACCGACAGTAACGGACTTCGGATACCACCTCCCATTAATCTTCTGTTGAATTTTTTTTTTTTGAAAAAAAGCCATACAGTTCAGATTTAAGTTATTTCTGATGCCTCTCAAAAAGGGAGAATGACAGGTGACGGACCTGACATGGTCTAGTGACGGACCTGGCATAGCTCGATGCCGGACACTTGTTATTTCCCTCCGAAAAGTATCAAAATAATTCCATATGTCGGAGTTCCCGCGCCATCTCCGGCTCAGCGTGCCTTGTTTGAATCTGGTTCAGATGGAGGATGGCCTTTTCCTTTTATGATATAAAGTAAGGAGATATTTTTGTGATATCTCCCTACTTTGTTTATAAAATCATTCTGTTCCTAACACATACACCTCTGATATAGAGGCAGACGGAGAACGATGGCTTTCTGTAATAACCAACTTCATATATCGAGCTTTTTTTATTTCTCCCAATACAATCGTTTTAGCATTCGGATCAAAGCCGTTTTTCAAATTCCACTTTCCGGCGATTTCCCAACTACGGTTATCCGTACTGATTTCAATATGAGCGGCCTTCAAATCCGTATTACCCTGTCTTTTAGCGATGGTTACACATTTTACGTCTTTTACAGTGTTCATATCAATTGTAATAGAATGCGGTAATTGAGCCGTAGTTGCCTGCCATTCACTATGCCAGAATGTTGAAAGGTCATTATCTATAATCTGAGCTGCACGACCGTTGGCACCTTCACCTGTCGGTTCTTCCGAAGAGAAATCATCTATCTTCCAGGTCCCTCTGTCTAATTTCAAATATTCAGGGAATATATCATCCAAAGAACCATCTCCTACATAATAGGTTGGAAACTTATCAACAGGCGAATCCAACTCGAATTGATCCAAGGCATTTTCCTCCGGCAAAAGATCGTCTTATAACTGTATTCACCTCCCAACACATAATCATCGATCATAGTAACAGTTTCCGACGCAGGAATATTGATTGTCTTTTTTTCCCCAGTTCTATTGGTATAAGTAAATAAAACATTCGAAGAATTTCCACCCTCTTCCCAATACAGGTTAACTTTATCAGCCAATGTCTCCACTAACCGGATCTTCCTTGGATTTAAATTAGATTTATAGATATCACCATAAACAGTCCCCTCAATTTCACTGCCCATAGACAAACTATTATCCACTCCGACATGATAGAAATTGAAAATAAATGTACCTTCCGGCATATCTTCTAAAAATATAAGAGAGATATCCATTCTTATCGACTTCCCCTCTGTCAATCGGGAAACTCACAGAATCTTGTTTATCATTCCAAAGAATTTTACAAGAAGTGATACGCGGGTCTGAATTTATTTTCCACAGGAGTTTAATCCGGTTGATTCCTCCTGCAGTTGTGACAGAATCCGCTTTTCCGATATAAGCTATTTCTCCTCGATCCAAATATTCTTTTATATTATCATTCATTCCATCGCATGATACAAATAACAATGCGAACAAACTACATATTATTATTACAGCTTTCATAAAAATATAAGATTTATATAAATTATTCTTCTACAACTTTCCCCCAAAAAAAAGATAATTCTGAGATATGTATATTAGCTGCTCCACCCCATGTTTCATGTACATAGAAACGAAGATAGCGAACAGGAGGTGCATCTAACGGGAACTCAAACTCAAAGCCATTCGCAGCATACTCCTTATCTTCGTTCGTAATAGGAGTATTCTCGCCGGATGGTTTAAAAGAATAGCAACTCAATAACAGATGCCAGTCCTCTTTGAATCCACCTTCAACCCAATACGCTTCATCATGATTTTCATATTTAGGAGAAGTTGTTCCATAGACGTCCCATCTTTTTTGGGATTAAAATGTTTATAAGCCCAATAACCAAGCCTATGCCATAATTTGTATCTACTTAACTTAGCTGTCACTCCTAAGTCAATTGTAAAAATACATAGGAGATTTAGCAGAACCGGTATGCCAGCCTTGGTCACCGGTTATTCCATCTTTCATTTTATTCAGGCCCAACCGCCATTATCTGTCATATTATCTCCCAAGAGTTCTTCCCGCTTCCATTTCGCTTTATCCATTTCCATTTCAAAAAGAGGGGTAAATGTATTTGAAAGTGTATCTGTAAAAATTATCCCATCGATCACGAATATAGACTCGAAAACGCGTTCTTCATCATTAAAACCACGCAATGAATATTTTCCTCCGCAGTACTCGTATAGACAACATCGGCCACATTAAAATCTCCTATGGAATCAGCTGCAATCAGATAGATAGCTATATCCGCTTCTGTCTTATCCTTCCACTCCACTTGTACACCTCCAAAAGCTTCTTTTACCTTCAATGATTCATAGACCAATTGTACCGGAGGGGTAGTCGGATGAATTGTGACCTCTACCGGTTCAGAAATATTGTTACTCCGATCTACACAGTACAGTTTAATTTTTGTTCATCCGTGTTTCCGAATCCTTCTACCTTCAACTCTTTATTATACATCGAAGAAGAGGTATTCATCTCCTTTCCGTTAATTTGATACACGGCATTCACATACAATAAATCATTATCATCAGGAAGATCGTAAGTAATCTTTGCTCCCCCGGGAAATTTTCCACCTTCGGATTTTCTATTTTACCCGGCGGCACCGAGTCTGTTCCTGGTTGTCCGACATATTCTTGTTTGCAAGCACTCAGCAAAACTGCACATGCAATTAAAATATAAAATAATTGTTTCATATCGTTTCCTTATTATATGGTCACTAATTTAATTTGTACTACCCCAACCATAATTCTGAACCAAATTAGGATTCACATCAATCGATGCCTGTTTAATCGGGAAGAAATAATTCTTTACTCCAAATGAAGGATTAACCAACGTCTGTATCTTATAATAATTTTCTGTATCGCTTGCTGAGATATTCCAACCTTGTATCGGCTGTTTAAACTCTTCCGCAGCTTCTTTCCAACGTAGCAGATCCCAAAAAGCTTTCTCCTCAAAGGCTAACTCTATCAAACGTTCGCGATGAATAATTTCACGCATTCTTCCCCGGGTAGTGATTTTATTCGGCATTGTAGAATATTTTGTCCAGCTCTCCACCACACCTTTGAGAGAGGCTCTTAACCTGACTTTATCAACCCATTGGTATACTTCCGCATCCGGATTAGACTTTATTTCATTCAATGCTTCCGCATACAGTAAATAAAGATCCGCCAATCTGATTACAGGAAATGAATAACGATAAGAAGTAAAAGATCCCTGATTTCCTACAGTTTCGACAGCTACCAGTTTCTTTTTGGCAAATATCCGGTGATAGAATAGCACTGCGATGCAATCATTCCACCCGGCTGGCCTTTTTTCATCTGTGCATACGTCAATTTAGAATAATCATTATCCCCCACCACGCCATTTCCATACACAATGGCACCATCAAAAGAAAGTGAGGCATAAAAACGCGGCTCACGAGCGACATTCAGTTTTGCCGTTTTTATAACCGGTTTTCATATAATAACGATCCTGTTCTGCTACTTCAACGATATTGTATCGATGTTCATAATCCCATTCTTTATCTTCATTGATAGGAACTCCATTATTGGTATAAAAACGTTCTACGGTTCGAATAGTTGGCGACATAAGAGAAAGCATCACCTCTGTTTTCTGATCCAATTTTTGTTCTTACAAAAGATACTTTTTGCAGGAAATTATCATCTTTGGTCGATCCCCAGATTATTTTCTTTATTCCATCGCTCAGTTATTGCTTTACGAATATTCAGTTTTTGACGTGTCGAATCGGTTACCGGATCAAAACCTTTATAATAATACAATTCAGCACCCTGACTTTCGGCAAAATCGATAGCTTCTTTCAAAGCTTTAGCAGCAATTTCCCATTTGCCAGCATCATATTCGGTTGAAAACAAATTTCGACCTTGATTATCTTTCACATTAGCATAATAAGGATTTCCATTAAAAAGAGGACTGGCTGCCAAAACTAGAGTCTTCGCTTTCAAAGCCAATGCTATTGATTTCGTAGCACGTCCCATCTCTTCTATCTCAGTTTGAATATTATCCGGTAAATCGACAACCGCCTCATCCAGCAGCTGTACAATATAATTAACCACATCTTCCACCGGGTCACGATAAACCCGTACTTCTTCCGGAGAGGCCGATACCGGAAGATTTTCCTTTATAATAGGGACCGGACCATACAACCGTAATAAATAATAATGATAATAAGCTTTCAAGAATTTAGCTTCAGCCACCCATCTTGTTTTTTTTCATACTCTTCCAAATCAACCGGTTTATCTATATTTTCCAAAAATATATTACAATCACGGATTGCAACAAAAGGTTATGACCATCATTTCCCCCGTCCCAATAGTTTAACAGTGGATTATTAGAATTCTGCCCAATCTTCGCGGCGTTAAAAGAATTCAAACTACCCCAATAATATGGACCTTCTTCTGTTATCCAAGAGTCATATCCACACAAGA
>VOFJ01000346.1_pt1 | contig 16000 bp, 26 predicted proteins | sample 5384081 | NCBI WGS metagenome assembly VOFJ01 (sample SAMN12384729, study PRJNA508395) | human gut metagenome | isolation source: healthy gut I | host: Homo sapiens
TCTGCGCCCAGGGCACCTGAAACACGGTGCCCATGCTCACACGCACGGCACGGCGGCACAGCAGATCGCAGCGGGAAGGGTAACAGCACGGCATCCATGTTCAGTGCAGCGGCGCTGCGGAAGATGGCACCCACATTGGTGGAGTCCACGATGTTTTCCAGCACGGCCACCCGGCCGCGCATTGCGGTGGCAGACCTCTTCCACACTGCGCGGCGATCATGGAAGGCGCACGGCACACCCCGTCAGCTCAAAGCCGGTCAGGCTCGGCAAAGCGTCTCACGGTCGGCGGGTACACTGGGGCATCACCGCAACGGGTCAGGATATCGGCCGCCGGGCCGGTGATCTGTTTACGCGCTCCATGAGCAGGGAGAGCGGTGTGTATCCGGCATCCAGCGCGCGGGCGATCACCTTGGGGCTTTCGGCAATAAAGATGCCTTTTCCGGTTCCAGACGATTGCGCAGCTGCGCCTGCGTCAGGGCGGGCATAGACATCCAGCTCCGGCGCGGAAAGGTCGGTGATCTCGACAATATTCGGCATAAGGAAGTTCTCCTTTGGAAAAGCTTTTTTTCTTATTCTAACACAACCTGTGAGGGAATGCAAAGTGCGGACCGGGCGGGCCGTATTTTTGGCGCTGGCAGGCGCAAGGGATACATATGCCGGATATGTAAAACTGATATGGACCAAGCTGTAAAAAATATATTATAATAGGGTACGAAAAGAGGGGAAAAGGTAATATGAAAACAAAACATCATGGGCAGATGTCAGAGTCCTTCCTGACGGCGGTGTTCCTTTCGCTTTCGGGCGGGCTGCAGGATGCCTATACGTATCTGTTCCGCGGTAAGGTGTTTGCAAATGCACAGACCGGCAACATCGTGCTGCTGAGTTCCAACATCATGGATGGTCAGTGGGATCAGGTGCTGCACTATCTGGTTCCTCTGTGTGCTTTTTGCGCTGGGCGTACTGGTGGCAGAAAAGATGCGGGAGAGCTTTTTGCAACATGCAGCGGCTTCACTGGCGGCAGCTGGTGGTGCTGGGCGAAGTGCTTCTGCTGTTCATTGTGGGCTTTTCTGCCGCAGGAGCAGAAACCTGCTGGCAAACGCCATCGTTTCCTTCTCCTGCGCAATGCAGGTGCAGGCGTTCCGCAAAGGTGAACGGCTATGCATTTGCCAGCACCATGTGCATTGGTGACCTGCGCAGCGGTGTGGAAGCATTCTGCATCTGGAGCAAGACCCATGAACCGAAAGTTAAGGACCGGATGATGCGTTATTTTGGCATCATTCTGTTGTTCGCGGTGGGCTGCCGGTATTGGCAGCATGGGCGCAGCGCGGCTGGCAGGAAAGAACCATCTGGATCTCCTGCGGGCTGCTGCTGGTAAGCTTTGCGCTCATGTTCATTCGGGAAGAAATCGAAGAAAACCCTGCGATCGAAAAGGATCTGGCTGAGATCCGGCAGGAGACACGGGAGATCGACCGGACTCTCAAGCAGGAACTGAAGGAAGAGCGCGAGGAACTGCATGAGGAATTACACGAGAAATTGAGATAAAGCACCGGACATCAAAAGGAGCCGCTGCGTGATGCAGCGACTCCTTTTGCTTGTCGAGAAAGAAAATTACCAGAACGCAGGGCGGTGACTGGCTGCGCTGCGGGCGGGAATCAGACCGAAGGATCGTGAGCAGGGTAGCCAGAACGATCAGGACCAGTGCAGCCTTGGGCGGCAGCACAGCGGTGACGCTGGTGGTTCCTGCAATGGAATGGATGGAGCATGTTGCCGGGGATCAGCAGCAGCAGGCACAGGCCCACGCCGATCACGCCGGAGCACAGACCGATGATGAAGGTCTCGGCGTTGAACACCTGGAGACGTTGTGCTTGGAAGCACCGATGGCGCGCAGAATACCGATCTCCTTGCGGCGTTCCAGCACGCTGATATAGGTGATGACACCGATCATGATGGAAGAAACCGCCAGCGAGATGGCAACAAAGGCCACCAAGCACATTGCTGACCATATCCACGATCTTGGTCACGGCGCTCATCAGGGTGCCGACCGTATCCGAGAATACGATCACCTTGTCGTCCTGTCCCTGCTCGCGCATGGAGGCGTTGTAGGCGTTCAGGTTTTCCACGATGCGGTTCTTGGCCTCAAAGCTGTTGGGATAGATCCAGATGCTGCCGGGCTTGGCATAATCCGAATAGCCCAGTGCACCAAGAACACTGCTGTAGGAGGTGGTGCTGGACTGCAGGTTCATCTTGACCAGATCCACAAGGTCGTCGGTGCTCATGTTCACCTGCACGGCACTCTGGAACACGGTGGGGTCGATCTTCAGGGCATCTTCCACCTGACTGCTGAGCTGAGCGATGTTGTTCTGGATGGCGGACTGGATCTGCTGGCTGAACTGAGTGGTCAGCTGGGTCATCAGCTGCTGCATCACGGTGCTCATCTGGGTCTGAATGGCAGCGGTGAGTTTGGTCTGCAGAGCTTCGCCCAGCTTTCTGGCTCAGCTGTTCCGCGTAGCTTTGCAGATAGCTCGTCATGATGCCCTGCAGGTTCTGCTGAAGCGAAGCGGTGAACTGCTCCTGCAGGCCGGTGGTGTCCAGCAGGTCGCCCATGGATTCGGACAGAAGCTGTTTGAACTGGTCGCTCTCCATATAGGAAGAGAAACCAATCTTATCCAGATTCAAGATGCCGTTGCCGATGATATAGCGCTTATAGCCATTCATGATCTTCTTCATCAGGCTCTGCAGCGCATCCTCCGAGACGGACAGGTCCATATCGGCAAACAACTGGCTCAGATCCAGCGCGTCCATGTCCGGAAGCTCCACATCGCTCATGTCGATGTCGCTCAGGTCCAGCTGGCTCAGATCCAGCTGGAATGCGGACGGATCAAGGATGGAGGAAAAGTCAAAGCTGCCATCCTGCAGATCAAATGCACCGCTCAGGTCGAACTGCAGCTTGCTTGCATCGAACTGGAAGGCATCCTTCAGCATATCGGTATCCACCGAGAACAGGGAAGAAATGTCAAGATCGGTTTCGCGCTGGTCGGCATCAAAGCGCTCGCCGGTCAGCACGTTCACTTCCGGGTCGGCAAGCTGCTGCTTTACCACTTCACTTTCGGCTGCATGGTCGATGGCGTAGTAGGTGAGTGCATGGGTATAGGCAACGCCTATGGGCAGAATGGTGGAGCTGGCATCTGCGCGGGGCTGCACCACGCCCACGATGGTCAGATCCGGACTGTTTTCCACAAGCTGCTCCACATACGCTTCATCGTCGGAGCGGTTGCGCCAGATCTGGCGTTCTTCGTCATAAACGTAATAGTCCGAGCTGGTAACGATCTTATATTTCAGGCCCACAAAGGTATCGTAGGGGTAGGTGCCGTAGCCGGTGGGAGCCTGTGTGTTCTTGTTTTTTGCGTACTCCTGCAGAAAACGCATCATCACGCTGTCGTCCTCAATGCCCAGAATATAAAGAGCGTAATCGCTGATGCTGCCATCCGAATTCAGCACAAGAACGGCCTCGTTGTAGCTTTCCGGCCAGCGGCCTGCCTTGACATCGTACTGATCTTCGTACAGCGAAGGCTCTTCGGCCATCTCGGTAAACACGCTCTGATTGGTCATGGAAGAGACGATGCCGGCGGCAGAGGTGGTGTTGTTCAGCGCAGAAAGGCTGCTGTCCGGGGAATATCTGGCGCACGGTGCCGTCCTTGTTCTGGCGGTAGATCAGCGGTGCGATGCCGTAGGAATACTCGATGGAAGCAGCATCCTCCGAGATGGTGCACTCGTCGCTGTCCAGATATTTTTTCAGGGAGGCAAGGTCATTGACGGAGGAATTATCCTCGGTCAGCTGGCTCAGCAGTTCGCGCACTGTGACCATGCCCTCCGGGGTGGAAGAAGCGCTGGTGGCGCCCACATTGGTGTTGTTGGCAACGGCGCTGGTGTAGCTTCCCGGGTCCAGCAGGGCGGCAAGGTCTACGCCGGTGGTCGAGATCTGCAGCGGATATTCCGAAAGGGTGGAGCGTTCCATCTCCTGGATATAATTGCTCACACCGGCCGAGAGCGAAAGGATGAGCGCAATGCCGATGATGCCGATGGAACCCGCAAATGCGGTGAGCAGGGTGCGGGTCTTTTTGGTGAGCAGGTTGTTGAAGCTCAGCGCGAGAGCGGTGAGCGGCGACATGGAAGAACGACCCAGATTTTTTGTGCACCGGCGGCACCTGAGCGGAATCATCCGGCGCAAACGGTGCGGTGTCCGATTGGATCACGCCGTCCCGCAGGCGGACGATGCGGGTAGCATACTGCTCTGCAAGCTCCGGGTTATGGGTGACCATGACCACAAGGCGGTCTTTGGCCACCTCCTTCAGCAGCTCCATCACCTGAATGCTGGTGTCGCTGTCCAGTGCGCCGGTCGGCTCGTCGGCCAGCAGGATGTCGGGGTTGTTGACCAGTGCGCGGGCAATGGCCACACGCTGCATCTGGCCGCCGGACATTTCGCTGGGGTGCTTGTGCAGCTGGTCGCCCAGACCTACCTGCTCCAGCGCCTTGGTGGCCCGGTTGCGGCGCTCGGCACCGGAAATGCCAGAGATGGTCAGCGCCAGCTCCACATTGGAAAGCACTGTCTGGTGCGGGATGAGGTTATAGCTCTGGAAGACAAAGCCGATGGAGTGGTTGCGGTAAGAGTCCCAGTCGCGGTCGGTATATTTTTGGTGGAGATGCCGTTAATGATCAGATCACCGCTGTCGTAGCGGTCCAGACCGCCAATGACGTTCAGCAGGGTGGTCTTACCGGAACCGCTGGGGCCGAGAATGGCGACGAATTCGTTGTCCCGCAGGTTCAGGCTGACATCATCCAGTGCTTTCTGCACCAGATCGCCGGTTTTGTATTCTTTCTTGATGTGGTTGAGTTGGAGCATGTGTGAGCCTTTCCGGCGCATCCTCGCAGGAACGCTGCCGCTGTACATTATAATAAACTGCCCGGATACAGGACCCGCAGCAGCAAGGCGTTATACACTTCTATTTTACCGAAACAATATGAAAAAACTGTGTATATTTCAACATAAATTTTGACCGGACCGGTATTTTGGGCTTTTGAGGCAGAAAAACAGGAAAATAAAGGAAAAATTGACGTGGAGGTTGAATTTGCGTCGCCGTCGTGCTATTTTAATAGCGGAAGATCCTGATAAAAAAGAAAAGCATCGCGAAAGCAGAATTACACTGCCAATACGACGCAAAAAATCTGCGATGAACCGCAAGCACAAAATAAAATGTGTCGCGGCGCAGAAAAACACGACAAAAAATGCAACGAATGTGATTTTGATGTTTTTAGACGCTTTTTCAGGATTGAACCAGCCCTCTCTGCTCTTTAAAATAAGATAAGAAAAACAAGGAATGCCTTGAAAACGTCGCAGGACCTTGTAGCAAGGGAGGAAAAAATTATGGAACGTACATTTTCACCTATGATCCGTCAGTTTTCGGCAATCGACGGGTTGCAGAAAAAGCATATACGCTGGTATACTCAATGGATACAGGCAACGAAAACGGCTGCTGCCTGACGCTTTGCCGTACCGGGAACCGGCAGTACATGCAAAGCTGCTACATTGCAGCTGCACCAGAGTTCTGCTACCGGATCCTGCGCTATCTGTGTGAGAATGGCGTCCAGCCGGAGATCTGGCAGGATGTGGTAGAAGAACTGACCGATACAGAACAGCTCAGGCAGAAAGGCGGCGCGTTGCGTGGAGAGTGAGCACACAGCAAAAACGCTGCAGATCGCCCTTGGAAGCTACGACCGCAAGGAGCTGCGGGTGGAAAAAGAACTACCTGCAGGAGCAAAGCCCTGCGTTGGAGTGCACCTGCTTCCAGAACGGCGGCCGTCTGCTGGAACAGCTGCGTCAGGGCCGTCAGTTTGATGTTGTGATCCTCTGCAGCCAGCTGGAAGATATGAGCGGGCTGGAGTTTTTAATGAATATCCGCAGCATGGATCCCAAACCGAATGTTTGTTCTGTTTGATGAGGGCAGGCGGCAGAATACGAGTGCCATTTGTCTGGAATCGGGCGATGGATTCTGCTATGTGGGCCATGCCGAACTGAAGAACCTGCTGTGGGAGCTGTACCGCCTGCCGGGACGGCAGAGCCAGCGCATGGAACGCAAGTGTCAGGAACTGTACGAGGGCTGGGGCATCCAGCTGCCGGACGTGAACTGCAACTATCTTTCCTGTGCGGTGGGCGTGGTGTACGGCACCAGCCAGAAGCTGGCCATCCGCAAGGAAATCCTGCAGGCGGTGAGCGAGCAGTACGATGTGTCGGTCTCTGCTGTGGACAGCGGCATCCGGCGAATGAATAAGGACTGCTGCGGGGGAGATGCTCCTGTGCGGCAGTCCTTTTTTTGTTGGCAAAGGTTAAAAAACTTTGCCGAGACACCGGTGCAGCCGCATAAAAAGCGACAAGTTCACAAAATGTTTAACTTTTTGAGCGGAAAATACTATTTTTTTCTGTGTAAAATAAAGGACGCTGATTGATTGTGCCGCAAAATTGGATTATAATACATTTGTATGCGAATTGACAAAATGATTCGTTAACAAACTAATTTTTGGCAAAGAAATTGATTTTGCCGTCCACCGGGGGCTTTGCCTCCGGCATTTGTCCTTAGGAGGAAAAACAACGTGAGAGTAGGTCTTGACATCGGCAGTACCACCATCAAGTGTGTGGTGCTGGATGAACATGATGCGCTGCTGTATTCTACATACGAACGGCATTACAGCCATATTCTGGAAAAGTCGGAGGAGCTGCTGCGCCGCATCGATGCCGAGCAGCTGCACGGTCAGAAGGCGCTGCTGAGCATTTCCGGTTCGGCGGGCATGGGTTTGGCCGACAGCTGCGGCGTGCCCTTTGTGCAGGAGGTGTTTTCCACCCGCGTGGCGGTCAAGCGCTTTGTGCCTGCCACCGACTGCGTGATCGAGCTGGGCGGTGAGGACGCCAAGATCCTGTTCCTGACCAACGGCATGGAGGTGCGGATGAACGGCTCCTGCGCCGGCGGCACCGGCGCCTTCATCGACCAGATGGCGACGCTGCTGAAAATGGGTGCCGACGAGATGAACAAGGCAGCAGAGAACGCACAGCGCACCTACACCATCGCCTCCCGCTGCGGCGTGTTCGCCAAAAGTGACGTGCAGCCGCTGATCAACCAGGGTGCCCGCACTGAGGACGTTGCCGCCAGCATCTATCAAGGCTGTGGTCAACCAGACCATTGCAGGCCTCGCACAGGGCCGTCCCATCAAGGGCAATATCCTGTATCTGGGCGGCCCGCTCACCTTCAGCAGCGTGCTGCGCAAGAGCTTTGACGAAGCGCTGAACGTTACCGGCACCTGTCCGGAGAACAGCCTGCTGTACGTGGCCCTGGGTGCAGCCTTCTATTCCGACAAGTCCTTTCGTTCTGTCCGAGGTGGCGGATGCGCTGGACCAGTATGCTGCCACTGCCACCTATGCCAGTGAAACCGCCGCTGTTCGCCAGCAAGGAGGAATACGAGGCCTTCCACGCCCGCCACATGTCCCACAGCGTGCCCCGCGTGCCCTTCAGTGCCCAGTGCGGCCCGGTGCATATCGGCATCGACTCCGGCTCCACCACCGTCAAGCTGGTGGTGGTGGACGAGAAAAGCCAGATCCTTTACACCAACTATCAACCGAACCTCGGCAACCCGCTGCCCCTCATCCGGGAACAGCTGCTGAAAATTTACAAGGAGCACCCGGGCCTGCAGGTGGCCAGCGTGACCACCACCGGCTACGGCGAAGACCTGGTGAAAACGCATTCCGCTGCGATTACGGTCTGGTGGAAACGGTGGCGCACTTTACCGCTGCCAAATACTTCATGCCGGATGTTGACTTCATCATCGACATCGGCGGTCAGGATATGAAGTGCTTCAAGATCGAAGATGGTGCCATCAGCAACATCTTCCTGAACGAAGCATGTTCCTCCGGCTGTGGCAGCTTTTTCTGCAGACCTTTGCACAGGCACTGGGCTATGACGTGAAGAAATTTGCAAGCTTGGGCCTGTTCGCAGACCGTCCGGTGGATCTGGGCAGCCGCTGCACCGTGTTCATGAACAGCTCGGTCAAGCAGGCCCAGAAGGACGGTGCCAGCATCGAAAACATCTCAGCAGGCCTGTCCATCAGCGTGGTCAAGAACGCACTGTACAAGGTCATCCGCGCTTCCAGCCCGGAAGAGCTGGGCCGCAAGATCGTGGTGCAGGGCGGTACCTTCTATAATGAAGCCGTGCTGCGCGCCTTTGAAAAGGAGATGGGGGTGGAGGTCATCCGCCCGGACATCGCCGGTCTGATGGGCGCTTACGGCGCGGCGCTGTTCGGCCTGCGCCAGAGCCAGAAGGCCGCACAAGGCCACCTTCTGCCATGATGAACGAGCAGGAGCTGGAAGCCTTTGCACAGAAGGTGGTCAGCGTCAAGTGCGGCGGCTGCGGCAACCACTGCCAGCTTACCGTCAAGTCAACACCTTTGCGGATGGCCGCAAGTACATCTCCGGCAACCGCTGCGATAAGCCCGTGACCGGCAAGAGCGCCGACGACAGCCTGAACCTCTACGCCTACAAGCAGCAGCTGCTGGCCGAGTATAAGCCGGTGCCCGGCAGCCGCGGCTCCATCGGCATCCCGCTGTGTCTGGGCTTCTACGAGTTGCTGCCCTTCTGGTGGGCTTTCTGGACAAAGCTTGGCTTTGCGGTGCACACCAGCCCGGTGTCCAGCCGCGGCCTGTACCTCGCCGGTCAGGCTACTATCCCCAGCGATACCGCCTGCTTCCCGGCAAAGCTGAGCCACGGCCACATCAAGGCGCTGAGCCAGATGCAGCTGGACGCCATCTTCTATCCCCTGCCTGACCTACAATGTGGACGAGGGCCTGGGCGACAACCATTATAACTGCCCGGTGGTGGCCTACTACCCCGAGGTTCTGGCAGGCAACTGCCCGGAGCTGGAGGGCACCAAGTTCATCTATGACTATGTGGGCATCCACCGCCCTAAGGACTTTGTGCACAAGATGGCAAAGAACATCCTGCCCAAGTACTTCGGCGGCATCTCGGAAAAAGAGGTGCAGGCCGCAGCGGATGCCGCCTATGCGGAATACGAGTCCCACATGGCAAAGATCCGCGTGAAGGGCAGCGAGATCATCGATGAAGCCCGCCGTCAGGGCAAAGCGCATCATCGTGCTGGCAGGCCGCCCCTACCATGTGGACCCCGAGGTGAACCACGGCATCGACCGCCTCATCACCCGCCACGGGGCTGCCGTCGTCACCGAGGACAGCATTTCCAACCGGGTGCAGAAGTTCCCCACCAGTGTACTGAACCAGTGGACCTACCACAGCCGCCTGTATGCCGCCGCCAAGTACTGTACCACCCAGAAGGATATGGACCTGGTGCAGCTTGTGAGCTTCGGCTGCGGCGTGGACGCCATCACCACCGATGAGACCCGGGAAATTCTGCGGGAGGGCGGCAAGCTGTATACCCAGCTGAAAATCGATGAGATTACCAATCTGGGTGCCGTGAATATCCGCCTGCGCAGCCTGTTTGCCGCACTGGATGAGCGGGACGAGGTAGCTGCAGAAAAGGCAGAATAAAATAGAGATAGAGCGCAAAAGGCTTTTTAAAAAAAAAGCAACATAGGAGGAACCTATGGAATACAATTATCCCAAATTCACCCCGGAGATGAAGAAAACTCACACCATCCTCATCCCCAACATGGCCATTACCCAGTTCCGCCTGCTGGATACGCCCTGCGCTACGACGGCTACAAGTGCGATTCTGGGCAACTGCGGCAGCGACGTGGCGCAGCTGGGACTGAAGTACGTCCATAATGACACCTGCTACCCTGCGCTGCTGGTCATCGGCCAGTTTTTGGATGCATTGGATTCCGGCAAGTATGATCTGGACCACACTGCCCTTATCATCACCCAGACCGGCGGCGGCTGCCGTGCCTCCAACTACATCCATCTGCACTGCGCAAGGCACTGGTCAAGGCGGGCTATCCGCAGATCCCGGTGGCCAGCCTGAACTTCTCGGGTCTGGAAAAGGACAGCGGCTTCCAGATGACCCTGCCGCTGGCCCGCCGTGCGCTGGCCTGCATCTTCTACGGCGATATGCTGTGCGCTTTGCGTAATCAGGTGGCCCCCTATGAGAACGAGAAGGGGGCTGCCGATAAGATGGTAGACCTGTGGGTGGAACGCTTGGGCCGTGTGCTGCTGGCAGGCAAGGGCTACACCTCCAAGGAGATGAAGCACACCTTCCCCCTCATCGCAAAGGACTTTGCTGCCATCCCCGTTACCCGGGTGCCCAAGGTCAAGGTGGGCGTGGTTGGCGAAATTTACGTCAAGTACAGCCCGCTGGGCAACAACGACCTGCAGAAGTTTCTGGAAAGTCAGGACTGCGAGGTGAACTTCCCGGGCCTGATGGGCTTTGTGCAGTACTGCGCCTTCAACATGGGCGAGGATCATGTGCTGTACGGCGGCAAGCTGGCTGTGAAGATCGGCATTGACCAGTTCCTGAACTGGCTGGACGGCATCGAGCGCGCCATGCTCAAGGCTGAGGCCGACGCAGGCTTCTACGCCCCCGGCCCCTTCAAGGAGCTGGTGGAAAAGCCCAAGGGCATCATTTCGCTGGGTGCCAAGATGGGCGAGGGCTGGCTGCTGACTGCCGAGATGATCGAGCTGGTGCAGGGCGGCTACGGCAATATCGTGTGCGCCCAGCCCTTCGGCTGCCTGCCCAACCACATCGTGGGCAAGGGTATGGTGAATAAGATCCGCGCCCTGTACCCCAGTGCCAACATCACCCCCATCGATTACGACCCCAGCGCCACCAAGGTCAATCAGGAAAACCGCATCAAGCTGATGCTGGCAGTGGCCAAAGAGCGCCTGAATGCCCCGGTGGAGGCAAAGCCTCTGACGGCAGAGGAGATCGCAGGCGGCGCGCCCAAAGTCGGCGCAGCGGTCTGATGTTCTAAAGCGGAAAATACCGAAATGCAAAAAGCCCGTCCGGGCCTAAAACTCGGACGGGCTTTCATCATGCCTTGAGAAAAAATCAATGCGGGAGAGATCACTTCTGATTCTTCAGGTAGATGTGGTGGGGCAGGCCTGCGATGTACAGCGGGGTCAGCTCTGCCTGAATGAGCGGACGCGCGTAATCGAGGAAATCTTCGGTCATCTGGGTGTGATTCTCGTTCATCCAGCTCAGCGGCACCTTCTTTTCTCGAGATTTGCGACCTCGCTGATGGGGTGGAGCTCAGTGGTGCACTGGTACGGGCTGTTGGAGATGCGCTTCAGGGCGACCATCTGGCCGGTAACGCCCTCAAAGGCCGCCTTGGCGGCAGCACCGCCCACCTGATAGGCTTCGGTGATGTCGGTGCGGCTGGTCAGATGGCCTGCGCAGCGCTGCAGAGTGGAAAGCTCGATGCAGCGGGTCTTTGTGTCCAGATTGCGGGCCACCACATTGGCCAGATAGCAGGGCGGTGCCGGTCAGGGCCTTGTGGCCAAAGGCGTCCACAGCGTGCACATCGTCGGCCAGCTCACAGACATAGCGGCCATCCTCGAGCTTGACGCCCTCAGACACCGCGATGACGATGCTGGGCTTCTTCTCCTGCATCACGCGCACCTTCTCGATGAAGTGTTCCACATTGAAGGGGACTTCGGGCAGGCAGATCATGTCCACACCCTCGCAGTCGTCACTCTTTGCCAGAGCGGCGGCAGCAGTCAGCCAGCCGGCATTGCGGCCCATGATCTCCACCACGGTGACGTACTTGGTGCCGTATACGGTGGCATCGCGGATGATCTCCTTCATCACCACGCCGATGTACTTGGCAGCAGAGCCGTAGCCGGGGGTGTGGTCGGTGACCATCAGATCGTTGTCGATGGTCTTAGGCACGCCCATGAAGCGGATATCGCTCTGGATGCATGCGCCGTAATCAGCCAGCTTGCCGATGGTGTCCATCGAGTCGTTGCCGCCGATGTAGAAGAAGTAGCCGATGTCCAGCTTTTCCAGAATGGCGAACAGCTTTTTGTAGACGGTCTCGTCCTCATGCCAGTCCGGCAGCTTGTAGCGGCAGCTGCCGAGGAAGCTGGACGGGGTGCGCTTGAGCAGCTCGATGTCCAGGTCATCGGTCAGCAGGGTGGACAGGTCCACGACCCGCTCCTCCAGCAAACCGGCGACGCCATTGCACATACCGTAAACGATGTCTGCGCCGCGGCTCTTGCAGCTCTCAAAGACGCCCGCAAGACTTGCGTTGATGACGGAAGTAGGACCGCCAGACTGACCAACGATTGCATTTTTTCCCATGATGATTTCTCCTTTTTTTGTTTTTCTGTTTCGGCAATATAATATTACGTGCAGGATGCACGAAAACAGACGCGGGAAAAGGGATTACAGACGGATGTGGCGCGGGGTGCCGTTGACATAGACGGGCGTTACCTCGTCCAGGATCAGCGGGCGGGCGTACTCCTCAAAAGCAGCAGTCACCTGCATCCCATCGGGGCTGATCCAGTCCAGCGGCACCTTCTTTTCAAGGTTTGCCACCTGCTGCACATCCACCGACTCGGTGATGCACTGGTAGGGATAAGCGGAAATGCGCTTGAGCGCGATCATGCGGCCGGTCTCACCCGCAAAAGCGGCTGCGGCTGCGGCACCGCCCACAGCGTAGGCCTCGTTCACATCCGTGCGGCTGGCCAGATGGCTGGCGCAGCGCTGCAGGGTGGAGAACTCGATGGCGCGGCTCTTGCAGTTCAGCTTATCGTGAATCAGGTCGGACAGGTAGCGGCTGGTGCCGCTGAGCACGGCCTTGTGGCCAAAGGCATCCAGCTGGACCGGCAGTGGACACCAGATCGCACAGATAGGTGCCGTCGGCGGTCTTGACGCCCTCGCTGGCAGCGATGATGACGTTGGACTTGCGGCGCTGCAGCTCGTCCACCCGGGCAAGGAACTTGTCCTGATCGAAGGGCACCTCCAGGCAGCAGGATCAGATCCGGGCCTTCGCAGTCGTCGCCGCCGGCAAGGCAGGCCGCACCGGCAAGCCAGCCCGCGTGGCGGCCCATGATCTCGGCCACAGTCACGCTGCGGATGTCGTACACGGAGGAATCCCGGATGACTTCCTTTAAAATGGTGGCAATGTACTTGGCGGCAGAGCCGTAGCCGGGGGTGTGGTCGGTCAGACACAGGTCGTTGTCGATGGTCTTGGGCACACCGATGAACCGCACACTGCTGCCGACACGATCGCCGTAGCGGGAAAGCTTGGCAATGGTGTCCATCGAATCATTGCCGCCAATGTAGAACACCGCGCAGATGTCGTACTTGTCAAACAGGGTGAACAGTTTGATGAAGGGTGTGGAGTCCACATCCGGGTCCGGCAGCTTGAACCGGCAGCTGCCCAGGTAACTGGACGGCGTGCGCTTGAGCAGTTCGATGCTCATGCGGTCGTCCAGCAGGACGTTCAGCTCCAGCATTTCTTCCTTGCCTTTGAGCAGGCCCTCGATGCCGTACTTCATGCCGTACACCTTGTCGGCACCCAGACTGCAGGCAGCCTTGTACACGCCTGCCAGACTGGAGTTGATCACGGCGGTAGGGCCGCCGCTCTGACCAATGATCACGTTCTTGGCCATGAGAACCTCCTTTTGCAAATTTCATTCTTATCATTTTTACGTCGCCTGCAAGATACGGCTTCCGCGCCGCTTTGCATGGGAAAATGGTCCTGAGGCCCTGCACTGCCCGCAGACCGACGGTAAACAGACCGCACCTTGCAAGTGATACAAAAAGTTTGCGGCATGTGCACACGCTTTTTGTAAAATGTGCAAAAATTGCCACATCCTTATTGTACCCGTTTTGCCTGTTGTATGCAAGACCCAATTGGTTGCACAGGCAAAAAAAATTATGATAAAATAAAAAACAGACCGCTCCGGGGGGCGGTAAAAGTCCCCCTCTGCGGGGAAAAATTGGAGAAAGCTGGAAAAACCATGGGCATTTCACACGAATATCATTCGGCACCGCGCCGGGCACGGCACGGCACCGTCAGCGGCAGGCTGCGCTTTCTGGGCGCAGTGATCGCAATTTTGCTGGTATCCTACGCCATCACCGCCATTCTGGAAAATGGCGCAGAGGGTGCGGACGATACCCCGTCCACCAATGCAGGCGGCATTGCCGAGAACATTCTGGCCCCGCTGCCCATGCAGTGCGAGGCGACAGCAGCAGTGCCGCACCGGACAGCAGTATCGGCACACCGGACGCCGTCACCCTGGAAGCATTTGGCCCGGCAAAGCAGACAGCCGGGGCGTACACCGTAAAGGCCTATGACGCCAGTGTGATCCGTCAGCCCAGCTGTGGGCAGGTGGATCTGAGCTATTTTGCGGATGCGGCTTTTCTGGGCGACAGCCTGACCGTGGGCTTTTCGGACTACCAGATCAATCTGGGCGGGGCGCTGGTCTGCGGTTACACCGGCGTGGGGCCGGATGCCATCGTGAACCGGACGGCGGTCAAGAGCTCCGTCCGCGGGGAAGAGATCGCACTGGATGTGCTGGCGGCCGCGCAGCCCAGAAAGCTGTATATCCTACTGGGTACCAACACCCTGACCACCGTGGGTGCTGCCGACCGGTTCCTCGCTTATTACGGCCAGATGCTGGATGTGCTGCGCCAGACGCTGGGCGATGGCTGCACCATTTACATGCAGTCCATCCCGCCGGTGCGGCCCACTGTGGCAGCAGAAAAGCCGGGCCTTGCCACCGATGTGCTGCGGGGGTGAACGAGCAGCTGGCCCAGATGGCAGCCAGCAAGGGCTGCGTCTATCTGGACCTGTGGGAGGCTCTTGCAGACGGCGAGGGCAACCTGAAGGAGATGCTTGCCGCACCGGATGGCGTGCATCTGAGCGCCGGCAACGGCTATGGCGCGTGGGTCACCTACCTGCGCAACCATGCAAAGTACAGCGCGGACAATTCCTGGACGATGGGCAGCGTGTACAGCGCACAGTAAAACGGAGTGAAAAAAAATGAATAAAGAGCCATTGCACAAAACGGGTGTGCAATGGCTCTTTTTCGTTTGCAAGGCTTACCCCTGTTCCAGTTCCAGCAGATACTGCTTCATCTCCACGCCGTAGGCGTAGCCGGTCAGGCGGCCGCTGCGGCCCACCACCCGGTGGCAGGGCTGAAGGATGGCAATGGGGTTGCTGTGGCAGGCTCCGCCCACGGCCCGGCAGGCAGAGGGCCTGCCAATGGCAGCGGCCAGCTGGCCGTAGGTGCGGGTCTCGCCGTAGGGGATGCGGCACATTTCGGCCCAGACCGCTTTCTGGAAGGGGGTGCCCTTTGGGGGCCAGCGGCAGGTCGAATTCCCTGCGCGCCCCGGCAAAGTATTCGTTCAGCTGTTCCTCGGCCTCCTGCAGAAGGGGCGTCTCGCATACCTTGCGGGGCAGGGGCTCCAGCTCCGGCACCCCGTCCGGGCAGAGGGCCCAGTCCGCAGATGGCATTGTCCTCCTCTTCCAGCCGGAAGGTGCCCAGAATACTGTTCACATACCAGACGTTCAAAAGCTGCGCTTCCTTTCCTGTGAGTTTGTGTTATACTAAAGCTATCTTAACACAAATGTACATCCGGCGAAAGGGGCGTTTTTTGTTATGGTACAGGCATTGGAAGAGATCATTGCCAAAAAGCAGCAGCATCGTGTTCTTTGGCGGGGCGGGCGTTTTTCCACCGAGAGCGGCATCCCCGACTTCCGCAGCGTGGACGGCCTCTACCATCAGAAATACGATTACCCCCGCCCGAGACCATCCTGAGCCACACGTTCTGGGAGGAGAACCCCGAGGAGTTCTACCGGTTCTACCGGGATAAGCTCATTGTGAAGGGGGCAAAGCCCAACGCTGCCCACCTGCGGCTGGCAAAGCTGGAGCGGGAGGGCAGGCTGAAGGCCATCGTCACCCAGAACATCGACGGCCTGCACCAGGCGGCTGGCTCCCAAGACCGTTTACGAGCTCCACGGCAGCACCCTGCGCAACTACTGC
>VOFJ01000887.1_pt1 | contig 15980 bp, 22 predicted proteins | sample 5384081 | NCBI WGS metagenome assembly VOFJ01 (sample SAMN12384729, study PRJNA508395) | human gut metagenome | isolation source: healthy gut I | host: Homo sapiens
TTTCGTTCAGTTCGCCTGTAATTTCCTTTGTTGAAGATGAAAGCGTTCGTCTCGTAGTCGTAACGGAGGCTGCGGCTGTTCAGGTTGGCAGTGCCAACTGTACAGAACAAATCATCCACCATCATTATTTTAGAATGGTGGAATCCTCCGTTGTACATATAAACTGTTGCCCCCCTGTTTCATCAACCTATGCAACTTATAAAGTGCGGCATCCGGCGTGAAAGGAATGTCGGAGGCGGACGAAAACCATAATTGTTACGTTCACTCCCCGGTCGATTGTCCGGTTGAAGCGCTTTTTTGATAGAAGAAGTCGGCACGAAATAAGGATTGACGATATGTACGTTCTTTTTTGGGCCGAGTAGATGCTCATGGCATAAGCGTGGCTTAACATACGGCTATTCTTTTTCGGGGTACGGTCTACGATTGCTACCACAATATTCGTACTGTCCGTTTGTTCCTCATGTTGGGGGAAATAAGCGGCTCCACCTACATTCTGCTTGGTTTCCTTGTTCCAGATTGTAAGGAAAATCTCCTGTAAATCGTTCACCGCATCGCCTTCAATGCGCATGTGCATATCGCGCCACGTACCGATTTTGGGTAGTCCATTGATGTAATAGTCGGCGATGTTCATGCCGCCGGTATAAGCTATTTCTCCGTCGATTACGACAATCTTCCGGTGGTCGCGATGGGCGGCGTGATTGATATAAGGAAAAGTGAATGGATCGAACTTGACAATCTCGATTCCTTGTTCACGTATTTTCTTGAGATGTTTCTTTTTAAGTGGTTTGTTGTTCGACCAGTTGCCGAAAGCATCGAACATTGCTCGTACTTCGACCCCTTCTTTCACTTTTTCGGCCAGCAGAGCAAATAAAGCATTGGCGATGGAGTCATTTCGGAAGTTGAAATATTCCAGATGGACGTGGTGTTTAGCTTCCCGGATTGCTTCAAACAAATCGATAAACTTCTCCCGCCCGCTTTTCAGCAGTTTCACTTTATTATTATTATCGGAGATAGGTATACCCGATTCCTCTAAAAATGCAGTACAAGGGAATCACTCGTGAGTCCGATAGAATCCCGGGGTGGGTCATCAAACTGTCGATGACGCTTGCCTGGGCACGCAATAAAGACAGGAACAGGAATAAAATAAATATACGTAATTTCAAAACTCTTCTCACTCTTTTAGTTTACAGTTGAACAAAGATACGACATCTAAGTTTGGGCTTGTTTGAGAGAAAGGGTATATTTATTATTGTTTAACACTCGGATAGCTTTATTAGTAAGGGGAAAAATTAAGAGGAAAATAATGGGGACTGATTAAACAGTCGATAGTATCATCTTAACATTTCCGTACCGCCTATGCCAATGAAGCTACTTTTCTCGCAGCCATAAACAGTAGCACTACACTTGCGATAATGATTGATTTCGGGTCGAGACTTGTTGTTCCATGATTAATCATGCCGATGAATACCTCCCGAATCGTTCCCCATGCAGCTTCCGGTCCACCTAAGGAGACGAAAAGTACGGCTCCCACAGCCATGACGAAGGCGTTCCAAATGCGTGCCAGCCGATTGCTGCGGTCGGGTAGGTGGTGCATGACACGGCGGCTGAATCCCCTGTCCGCTATCTCCTGCCTGTTTTCGGTAAAGAAGTCGCGCAAGAGTTTATCATTATCTATTTCCGTCATAACCGTTTCTTTTTAAATACGTTGCTAATTTATCTTTTCCACGCGACAGATGGCTTTTCACCGTTCCTGCCGGTATTCCCGTAATTCCTGCGATCTTGTCAATGCTTACATCTTCCATATAAAACACGTGATGCAGGTTCGTTCCACATCCTTTAGCGATTTGAGTGACTGATAGACATCCATTTTTTGCCCTACATTTTCCTGTTCGGTGCTGTTGACGGCGTCTACTTCCCTTGTATCCAAGTCTGCCATCTCCTTCCGGCTGCGAATATAGTCATAAAAAACATTATAAGCAATACGGTATAGCCACGTTGAGAAACTCGACAAGTTGTGGAAAGAAGAGAGATTGGTATATGCCTTGATGAATGTATCTTGTGCCAAGTCGTCACTCAATTCGCTGTCGCCGCAAGTCAGTGCAGGAAGAACCGCCTGACAGGCGACTGGTACTTCTGTACCAACTGGTCGAAGGCCTCTGGTGTTCTTGAACACCACGACCTGTGCGACTAGCGATATATCATTGAGTTGGCTCATTTTTCTTCGTTCTTCTCTTCGTCGTTCCTCTCCGAGATGATGATGTCGTTGCTTCTGATGGCGGTTTCTCTGTTCTTGATTTCCTCGTTGGCATGTTGCTTGTAGCCGATCAGCCATTGTCCCAGTCCCATAAACATGACGAGCAGTCCGATAGCGCCAATTCCGAATTCTCCGGTGATCGCCCAGAGGAAGATGAAAAGTCCGATCCCTGTAAAGGTGTTTTTGATGCCTTGTGTACGTTGGTCTGTCGATTTGTGCTCCCGTATGAATTCTTCCGGAAGAGGCTGACCGGCTGCGAGAGCCTGTTCGGCAAGACGGTAGCGTGCTTTCCGGTTCTTGTAGCGGAAGAAGAAGACTACAAATATGATGAATACCGGCATTCCGAATATGGCAATGATGCTGATGATGGCTACCAGAATACCTCCTCCGACTGCATCTCCGAAATTATTGAACGGGAAGTCATCGTCGTCAGAGCTGATGGTGAAGCTCGCTTTTCCGTGAGAGCCGCGCGAGGAGCTACCACTTTGCCCGTATCTACACTTGTCGTGTCGGCGTCTTCGTCATCGATTCCGATCACAGTGACGGCCGTGTTGCCGACATTTACCTTGGCATCCTTGCCTTTCCCTTTCGTTACGGTCACTTTTACGTTTCCGGTAGAGTCGTTCACAATAGTCGTTTGTTTCTGGGCGTTTGCCAGAGAGAAAATGGTCATCATGACCAGTAAAGCAATTAAAATCCGTTTCATATATTAATTCTTTTATTTGTTTCTTTGTCTGTTAGACGTAGTTCGTATGTCAGAAAGTTGCAAAGAGACGAAATATTTTTGATATTTGCGCAAATTAATAAATGAAAAATGAATTTACCCGCTTCTTTTATCGACTATACCCGTGCCTTACTGGGCAATGAAGAATATGAAAAACTGGCTGCCGCCTTGCAACAGGAGCCTCCCGTCAGCATTCGGATCAATAAATTGAGAATGAAGGAGGAAGGATTAAGTTCGCTGACAGACAGTTCTGCTCGTTTTTCCTTCAACAAAGTTCCCTGGGCATCCGATGGCTACTATCTTGACGAGCGTCTGACTTTTACGTTCGACCCGTTGTTTCATGCCGGTTGCTACTATGTGCAGGAGGCTTCGTCTATGTTTGTGGAGCAGGTGCTGCGGCAGTATGTCGAGTCTCCGGTGGTGATGCTCGATCTTTGTGCGGCGCCCGGAGGAAAGTCAACCCATGCGCGCAGCGTGCTTCCGGAAGGGAGTCTGCTGGTGGCGAATGAAGTGATCCGGAACCGTTCACAGGTGCTGGCGGAGAACCTGACGAAATGGGGGCATCCGGATGTGGTGGTTACCAATAATGATCCGGCTGATTTTTCGGCACTTCCGTCTTTCTTCGATGTCATTCTGACCGATGTGCCTTGTTCGGGCGAGGGAATGTTTCGTAAAGACCCCGTGGCCGTGGAGGAATGGAGTCCGGAGAATGTGGAGATTTGCTGGCAACGGCAACGGAGGATTATTGCGGATATTTGGCCCTGTCTGAAACCGGGCGGCATATTAATATATAGTACGTGTACCTATAATAGCAAAGAAGATGAAGAGAACGTCTGCTGGATTCAGCAGGAATTCGGTGCGGAACTCTTGCCGCTGGAGGTGCAGGACGAGTGGAATATAACGGGGAATTTACTCGATGGAGAGGATGAATCTCAGAGAAGTTTGTCTGTCTGTCATTTTCTTCCTCATAAGACAAAAGGCGAAGGATTCTTTCTGGCGGCACTTCGCAAACCGGATGCGGAAGATGAACCGGCAGCCTATTCATTCTCAAAAGCAAAGTCTTCCAAGAAAAAAGATAAGAAAGGCGGAGCGGCTGCTTCTCCCGTTTCCAAAGAACACATGGGGATGGCACTGAACTGGCTGAAGCAGGAAAATGCCGAAAAATACACCTTGTCTGCGGAAGGCGCGGGCATCGTCGCATTTCCGCAACGATATACCGATGAACTGGCTGCCATGAAACAGTATCTGAAAGTGATACAGGCAGGCGTTCTGACTGGTGAAGTGAAAGGGAGAGATTTGATTCCCGCTCATGCGCTGGCAATGAGCGCTACGCTCTTGCGGCAGGATGCTTTTGATACGGAAGAGGTGAGTTATGAACAGGCTATCGCATATTTACGAAAAGAGGCCATTACCTTATCGGTAACAGCCCCTCGTGGTTATATTTTGCTTACTTACCGGCATATTCCTCTCGGATTTGTGAAGAATATCGGAAATCGTGCCAATAATCTTTATCCGCAGGAATGGCGCATACGCAGCGGATATTTGCCGGAGGAGATACGTACGCTGTAAAGATCATTCCCGAAAGAAACGGAAACGGAAACGGATACGCATAGCTCAGAATTTATCATTTATAATTTAGGGAAGTATTCCCGTAGGTATTTCCTAGTTGGGAAATAAAGCTAAGCTTTGTCTGCCTTTTCCGATTTCTGTGCCTTCAGCTATTTCTTCCAGCGTGTAGGGGAGGAGGTGCAGGTGATGTCCGTGTTTCTGCAATGGGCGGCGTGTTCCAGTTCAGATTTAGGCTTTTATCCAACCGATGAAATAAGTACGAGTTTCCCCATATTATGAATTTATGATCGGAAACAGGTGTTGCCATATCTTCCGAAAAAGTGAGGGTTAGTGTCATTTTCTTATCGTCTCCTTCTTTTTTTCCAGTTTGTAAGTTCCTTTGGTTATTAATTCAAGTCCGGATGAAAAGGCGGTCTGTTCTCCTTGTTTGAAAAAATAAGCATCCCGGGCGTGGTTGTTAATCAGAAAAAATGTCGGAAATACCGGGTAGAAGATTCGCATCTCCGTTGGGACGCAGTTAGACAAGTAGCTGCGTAGCAACTCCATATTTTCGTAATTATCGACCACCTTGATTGGTAAAGTGCAGGTTTCTTGTGTGGCGTTGTCTGTTACTGTCAGATAAGTCGTTCCGGTGAGGATACCGGTTACATAAATCATACGTCCGGCAGGTACTCCACTCCAGCCAGTTTCAGTTCCGGCACTTGCGATGCGTGTGTCTTTCACTGCAAGTGAGTAGTCACCATTTCCGCTTTCCGAGGCCGAGGTAACGTCTGCCACCCATAGGTACTTCGTATTCACTGTTGTAAAAACGCAGTGGATTGTCGTCATCATCTTTACAGCCACTTAGTAGCGTAAGGATGCAGCATAACATGAATAAATAGAAATGTTTAGGTCTCATAATTCAGATTTTATGTTCGTTGCAAATGTAATGTATTGTTTTGAAATATCCAGTCGCGGAATTTGAAGAAAAAGAGAGGAGATATATTTAGCACGAATTGCACGGATTAACACTGTTGCTTTATAGTTATGACAATACTAAAGACCGTGAATTCTGTGTAATCCGTGCCTAATTTATTATATAAACATACTTATATAACTTAAAAATAGAAATTGTATGTTCAGCGTAACCCATACCTAAAGGGTTTTATGTACTATTTATAGCTTGCTTTTGTAAATCCGTGCCATTGCCTTTTGGTACTGATTTTCCAATTGCAGATAATTTTGATGACTTTGGTAGATCACAGATACTTCAACGAAGTATTCAATCATACTAATTTGTCCACCTGTCAAAGCTTGTTTCAGCAATGCCAAATCTTGTTGAGACTGGAAAGTCTTGCTATATTCTTCCATTGAAGCATGCAGTGTTTTGGCTTCCCGGTAGAGCTGTGCCAGTTCGGACTCTACTTGCAGGGTGGCGTTGTCCTTTCTGCAAGTCGATGTTCAGCGCTTGCGCTTTGGCTATTTTCACCTTGTTGCGGTTCTCGAAAAGCGGGAAGGAGAATCCCACCACTACTCCGTTGAAAGGCGTTCCGGTTTCGGTGTTCCGGCGGTAGCCGAGTTCCAGTTTCGGCAGCCATTGCGACTTGTTGACAGCGATCTGCTTGCGGGCAACGAGGCTTTCGTTGTTGAACGCCATTAAGGTGCGGTCTGTAGCCATGACTTCTGATTTCAACATTTGGTAATCGGCTTGGGAACGGTATAGCCGGATATTGATTTTCTTCGAAAACCACCGGAATATTACCATTCAGCGTATTCAGTTCCTGCAACTTATTGCGCAGTGCCGTCTCGTTCAGCGAAGTCTCCGTCTTGACATTCAGCAGTTCCAAGTTGATTTTATTGGTTTCGAGAGCGTTGCATCCTCCAGTTTGGAGGCGCTTGGCGTACATTTTGGCAAGTTCTTCCGCGTTGCGCAGCCGTTCCTCCAAGATGTGTTTTTGCTGGCGCAGCATGATAATGTCCAGACACACTTCTTTGGCGAGCAACAATTTCTCTTGGCGGAAGACATCCGCCTGACTGTCAAAAGCACCCGCTTTCAGACGATTCAGCTTGTTGCGGGTGGCATACAGGCTCGGAAAGTCGAAACTTTGCGACACCACAAGTTCGCCGATCGTTTCGTTTTTATCTTTCGCTCCCCAAAGGTGGGCGTATGATAAAGTCGGGTCCGGCAGGTTATTGTCCGTTTTGGCTTCCAGCTTTTGCGAGGTGATGAGTTGGGCGTTTGCTTGCAACTCCTTATTGTTGGCTTCGATATTCTTCAAAACCTGTTCGATGCCGCTTTGGGCCTGCACTTCGCCCGTGAGGGCGGTGAGAAAAAAGGAGTGCGCAGCTTACCAAAGAGCCTATGATGATGATTCGTTTCATACTTTTTTTATTTGTTTCTATATACATAGTAGCTACATTTAACTGATAATTATGCCTGTTCCGCCGGTACGCCGCATGGAGAATTTGCCCCAGCGCTACGCTGGCGGTGCATCATCAGGTAAACAATCGGAACGATGAAACCGTTCAGGAACGTAGAGGTTAAAAGTCCGCCCAAGATAACTTTGGCCATCGGGCTTTGAATCTCGTTGCCCGGCAGATCACCGCCCAGAGCCAGCGGTATCAGTGCCAGCGCAGAGGAGAGAGCTGTCATCAGGATCGGATTCAGACGGTCGAGAGAGCCTTGTACCACGCTGTCGTACACGTTCAGTCCTTCCACTTGCTGCAAGTGGTTGTAGTGGCTGATAAGCAACATACCGTTACGGGTCGCAATGCCGAACAGGGAGATAAACCCGATAATTGCCGGAATGCTGACCTCACCCGTCGTGATGACCAGTGCGAAAACACCGCCGATCAGTGCAAGAGGCAGGTTCAACAAGATCACGCCGGACTCCTTGACGCTGCGGAACTCGTGGTAAAGCAACAGGAAAATAATGACAATACTCATGAAAGATGTCAGCGCCAATACACGGCTGGCAGCCTGTTCGCTTTCGAACTGTCCGCCATACTCGATGTGGTAGCCTTCGGGCAACTGGATAGTGGCGTCTACCTGTTTCTGAATATCATTTACAACACTGCGCAGGTCACGGTCCGCCACGTTGGCGGAGATCACGATTTTGCGCTTCACGTTTTCGCGGTTGATCGTGTTCGGTCCCATGGCCGAAACCACTTCCGCCACATAGTTCAGAGGCACTTTGCGGCCGTCGTTGGTGTCTACCATTAAGTTACGGATTTTCTCCATTTCGTCGCGTGCGTCGTCCTTCACTTTGACGATGAGGTCGAAGCTCTTGCCCTGTTCGTACACTTGCGAAATCACTTTTCCTGCCAGTGCCACATTCACGTATTCGGAAAATTCCGGCAGAGTGATGCCGAATTTCGCCAGCATTTCCCGTTTGGGCTGTATCTTCAGCTGCGGGCGTTCGATTTGTTGTTCCACGTTGAGGTCGGCAATTCCCGGAATGTCGCTGATAGCTCCCTTGATCTGGTTGCCCAGCGAGAACATCTTGTTCAGGTCGTCGCCGAAGAGTTTGATGGCGATATTTGCCTTCGTACCGGACAACATCGCGTCGATACGGTGGCTGATGGGCTGACCGATTTCGATGTTTGCTCCGGTGATCGTTCCGAGTCTCTCGCGCACTTCGGCGACGAGTTCGCTGCGCGGGCGGTCTTTCAGTTCAAACGGTGCCTCGATTTCCGAAACGTTCACGCCAAGCGCGTGCTCATCCAGTTCGGCACGTCCCGTTTTGCGGGCTACCGTTTGTATCTCTGGAATTGTCAGCAGCAGCTCCTCGGCACGATGTCCCATCTTGTTGCTTTCTTCCAGCGAAATACCCGGCAGAGAACTGATATTGATTGTGAACGAGCCCTCATTGAAAGAAGGCAGGAAGCTGCGTCCGAGCGTAAAGAATACCCCTAAGGCGATCAGGAAAAAGGACGATGGTGCTGCCGAGTGTCACCCGTTTGTGGGCCAGTACCCAAGTCAGTGCCTTCCCGTAAATCCCTTTCATCCAGCGGGCTAGGAATGATTCTTTCAGTTCCTTGTTCGTCTTGTTGCTGCCCAGCAGGTAAGAGCAGAGCACCGGAGTCAGCGTGAGGGCAACGACCGTAGAAGCGAACAGCGCCACGATGAAAGCGATACCCAGCGGTACCAGCATACGTCCTTCCATTCCACTCAGGAAGAACAGCGGCACAAAGCTGACGACAATGATCAGCGTTGAATTAAGAATCGGCATTCGCACTTCCTTCGAAGCGTTGAATACCACTTCGAGCGTGCTGAGGCGTTCGGCTTCCGCTTTCAGACGGTTCTCCCGCAGTCGCTTGTATACATTTTCCACGTCAACAATGGCATCGTCGACCAGCGAACCGATGGCAATCGCCATACCTCCCAGACTCATCGTGTTGATAGTCAGCCCCATGTAGTGAAGCGTGAGGATGGAGACGAGTAGTGAAAGCGGCAGCGTGACAAGGGAAATCAGCGTAGTGCGCACATTGGCCAAAAACAGGAAAAGTACGATGACGACAAAGATTCCTCCTTCAAAAAGAGACTTTTTCACGTTGCCGATGGAGCTTTCGATAAAGCGGCTTTGGCGGAAAATATCCGTGGAGACTTTGACGTCCGCAGGCAAATTTTTCTGTAAGTCTTGCAGAGAGGCCTCCAACTTGTCCGTTAGTTCCAGCGTGCTGGTGGCGGGCTGTTTGGTGACGGTCATGAGTACGGCCGGTTTGCCACGTCCGAGGCTGTGCCCAGTTTCGGGGCTTTGGGGCCTACTTTCACGTCGGCGATGTCTTCCAGCGTCACCGGAAAGTTGTTCACCGTTTTCACTACCGCTTTGCCGAGTTCTTCCACTTTGGGGGTAGAGAGTACTCCGCGCACGATATATTCATTGCCAAATTCGTAAAGTACGCCGCCGTTGGCGTTTAGGTTCATGTCTTGGGTGACGGCCATCACTTCTCCCATCGATACGCCGTAGTGGCGCATCCGTTCGGGGTCCAACTGAATCTGATATTCCTTGATGTCTCCTCCGAGCACTGCCACCTGTGCCACGCCTCCGGTGGACAGCAGGCGCGGGCGAATCGTCCAGTCCGCAATCGTGCGGAGGTCGAGCATGGAGGTCGAGTCGGCGGTCAGACCGACGATCAGCATTTCGCCCAAGATGGACGATTGGGGGCCGAGAGTCGGCTTGCCCACGTTGACGGGAAGTGACTCGCTGACTACGGCGAGCTTTTCGCTGACAATCTGGCGGGCGAGGTAGATATCTGTGCCCCAGTCAAATTCTACCCAGACAACGGAGAAACCGTTGGTGGACGAAGAACGGACACGGCGTACACCGGTAGCCACCGTTTACGGCTGTTTCGACAGGAAGGTAACGAGTTGTTCCACTTCCTCGGCTGCCATACCGTTGGCTTCGGTCATGATAACCACCGTCGGGGCGTTGAGGTCGGGAAGACGTCAACTTCCGTATGCATGGCAGTGTAGGTGCCCGCGATGAGCAGGAGGAAAGCCGCGCAGAGCACAACCAGTCGGTTGTGCAGGGAGTAATGTATGATTTTTTTAGCATGATATTTCATTGATTAAGTCTGGTTCCTCCCGGTTTACTTTTGAGAAGTGCCGGACAGGGGATAAACTTGCGTAACTATAAATGAGTTTGTGATGCCGCAAGGGAACTTGGATGCGGCGCTTTGCCGCTAGTGCTCATGACTGTGGGCAGGGATGGCGTTGCTTGCGCTTGCCAGGCGAACTTGGTATGCGCCTTCGGTCACTACACGGTCTCCAGGTTTGATTCCGGTCAGGATTTGTACACTTTTGCCATTGTCGGCGCCGAGGGTCACTTCCTGTTTCTTGTAGCCTTCTTCATCGAGTTGCAGGTAGACGAAGAAGATGCCTTGCTCTTCCGTCAGGGCGGTGCGGGGCACGGATATCACGTTTTCCAGTTGGGAGGAAAGCAGATGAACTTCGACGAATGATCCCGGAATCACTTCTCCTTTATTGTCAAATTCGAAGGTGACGGGCACGTAGAAAGAGTTGTCTCCGGAAGTTTTTCCGAAGGAAAGCAGTCTGCCGCTCAGTTCATTCAGTTCGTAGACCTCATTATTATATGGTGTCCGGAAATTGGCGGAATTAATTGTGCGGAGATACGGGTAATACTTTTCCGATACTTCGGCACGGAGGAACAGACGGCGGTTCTGTGTCACGCTGACCAGTGGCTGTCCGATGGTTACGTAGTCTCCCTCATTGACCAGAATACTTTTCACGTATCCGGCAATGGGCGCGGTGATATTCTGACCGATGGCCGAGTGGTTTTTGCGAGCGCTTCGTAGCTGATACGTGCGTTTTCGTAATTTTGCTCCGCCTGTGCGAAATCCTTGTCGGATACAATCTTGTTTTGGACGAGCGACTTCATTCGTTCGTATTCCTTTTTGGATACTTCGTAAGCGATTCGGGCACGTTGCACGGGGTCACCGTCGGCGATGTTGTGCGAAGAAATAGTCACCAGCGGAGTGCCGCGACCTACGCTCATTCCTTCCGTCACCTTGCCGCGGAAAGAAACGACTCCGGCCACCGTGGCTACGGCCACCGATTCATCGCCCTGGGCAGCGAGTACCTGTCCGCTTGTCTTGATCACTTGCTGGAAGGGGGCCGGTGTGATGGCATTTACCTTCACACCGGCAGCGTCAGCTTTCGCTTTCGGGAGGATGATTTCGTCGCTGTGCTCGCCGGCGGGTTCGCTGGTGGCAGCTTTGCCGTGATCGTGTCCTCCGCTGCATTCACCTTCGTGTGAATGGTCGGCTCCTTCGGCTTCGTGGTCATGACCTTCCGCTTCGTGGTCATGTCCTTCGTGTTCATCATGATTGTGTGTGACGGTCTCGTGGTCATGCCCTTCATGACCAGTATTTTTACATAAAGCGAATAAGCCCAGGGACGAATTCCCTCCTATAAAGATAAGTTTCTTCATAAATGTTGTTTTCCTACTAAATTTTACTGTTTTTGTACGCTACAAAGATAGAGTAACGCAGATGCAACTTGCTTGCATTCACGTCATTACGCAAAAACAGAGTAGGGAGGGGCCCGGAGGGAGGAGGTACGAGGTATGTTCGTCCCGTGCAGCGAGTCTCGGTAGACGTAATAGTTTCTTGACCCGTCTTTCTTGTGGTTTTAGCAGATGTTCGATGATCGTCCGTAAACAGGGTGGCGACGAATACGTAATTCGGTCCGCTGTCTGTGTGCACGGAGGGGATGGGGGAGTGGAAGCGGGTCATGCATTCGCTGCTGCAACATGAATCGCTTGCCGGTGATGATGGTGGTTGGGGCATTGCTGCTCTACAGGCAAGTCCTGCTTCATGCAGATCGCTCCGTTGGGGTGGTGGTGATGAGGAATAACGGCGGCCGTCAACATAATAATGTTGATAAAGAGCAGCAATGTTACTATATATCGTTTCTTCCTTTTCATCCTTTGTTTATATAGAGCTTTCTAATTTTCAAAACTTCCAATATCTTTTTACTTTATTATAGAGCTCCGGTTGTTGCTTTATTATAAAACTTCAATTATTCTTACTCTTTATTATTTCTTTTCCAGTTCCTGCAACGAATCCATTTTCTTCTTTTCGAGGAACTCGTAGATGCCGCAAAGATGCTCCGTCACCTTCTGATTGCCGAACTCGTAGACCTTGGTCACCAGTCCGTCAAGGAAGTCACGGTCGTGGGAAACGACGATCAGGGTGCCGTCGAAATCCATCAGCGCTTGCTTGAGGATATCTTTTGGTTTTCATGTCGAGGTGATTCGTGGGCTCATCGAGAATGAGGAGATTGACCGGTTCCAGCAACAGCTTAATCATTGCCAGACGTGTCCGTTCCCCGCCCGAAAGCACTTTCACCTTCTTCATTGATTCCTCCGGTCCGCCAAACATAAAGCCTGGCGCCCAGCAAATCACGGATTTTGTTCCGGATCTCACCTTTCGCCACATCGTCGATCGTCTGGAAAACCGTTAGGTTTTCGTCCATCAGCGAGGCCTGATTCTGCGCGAAATATCCGATTTGTACGTTATGTCCCAGCGTCAGCGTGCCATCGTGGTCGATTTCGTTCATGATACATTTCACCAGTGTAGATTTACCCTCGCCGTTCTTGCCTACGAAAGCCACCTTGTCGCCACGTTCAATCGTCAGGTTTGCGTTGCGGAACACCACGTGATTGCCATACGTTTTGCCGACACCTTCCATCGTGACGGGATAACTTCCCGAACGGGGCGAAGGCGGAAATTTCAACCGCAAAGCGGAAGTATCTTCCTCATCTACTTCCAGCAGTTCCAGCTTTTCCAGCATCTTGACACGGCTCTGCACTTGCAACGTCTTCGAATACGTTCCCTTGAAGCGTTCGATGAACTCTTTCGTCTCAGCGATAAATTTCTGCTGCTCGTCATAAGCCTTCTGTTGCTGTTCGCGGCGTTCCTTGCGCAGTTGCAGATATTGGGAGTAATTTACTTTATAATCGTAGATACGTCCCATTGTCACTTCAATAGTGCGGGTGGTGATGTTGTCCACAAACTTGCGGTCGTGGCTGATGACAATCACCGCTTTGCCGTTGTTGATCAGAAAATCTTCGAGCCATTGGATAGATTCGATGTCGAGGTGGTTCGTCGGCTCGTCGAGCAGGAGCACGTCCGGTTTTTGCAGCAGCAGTTTGGCAAGCTCGATGCGCATGCGCCAGCCTCCGCTGAAGTCGCTCGTCTGACGTTGAAAATCTTCGCGTGTGAATCCGAGTCCGAGTAATGATTTCTCTACGTCCTCCTCGTAATTGGTGGAGTCGATGGCATAGAACTTTTCGCTTAAGGCGGAGACATTCTCGATAAGTTCCATGTAGCTGTCACTTTCGTAGTCGGTACGCGTTTCCAGTTCCTTGTTCAGTGCGTCTATCCGTGCTTCCATCTCATGCAGATGCGCGAAAGCCTGTGCCGTTTCGTCAAACACTGTCCTGCCGTCTTCCGTCATCAAATGTTGTGGGCAGGTAGGCCACAACGCAGTCTTTGGGTGCCGAAACCTTGCCGCGCGTCGGCTGTCGTACACCTGCCAGAATTTTGAGTAAGGTACTCTTACCCGCTCCGTTTTTTCCCATAAGGGCGATACGGTCTTTTTCATTAATAACGAAAGAAATATCACTAAATAAGGTCGTGCCGCTAAATTCCACGGCCAGTCCGTCTATCGAAATCATACAATTCTTTATAAATTGAGGCGCAAAGATAGCGAAATATATCAATCTTTTTTATAACTTGCGGGCTGAAAAGCATTATTAAAGATTGACTAAAAAAGTAAAAATGACAAATAAAAAAAACAATATATAAGCGATATGGAAGGCGGACGAACAAAAATGAATTCAGACCCTTTAATCTTAGTGGCTGAGGACGACGACAGCAACTTTAAATTGATTAAAGCTATCATAGGTAAAAAAAATGTGATATACGAATGGGCGAAGAACGGCGAAGAAATGGTGCAGTTGTTTCAGCAACACCAGCAAAGAGCCAAAAGCAATGCTAATGGATATCAAAATGCCGTTGATGAACGGGCTGGAGGCTACGAAGATTATTCGTGAGTCGAATACGGAAATCCCCATTATCATGCAGACAGCTTATGCTTTTTAGCTCGGATAAGGAAAATGCAATGAATGCAGGAGCAACTGAAGTATTAGTGAAAAACCGATCACCTTGGGTATTCTCCGCACTACGTTGAGTAAATCTTTTTTGTCCGGTAGATTTGCAGTGGTAAGATTGATTCTTACGAGATCTTTTTTTTAGTTTATTATAAAAAAGTGCTTAAGCGTTAAAAACGTAAAAGCATGGAAAAGAAGTATGATTGGGTAGAAAAAAATGGTATTACTCTAACTTCATCTAATGCATTTGGATAAAATAAAATAGGCGAACCTCACGGTTGGCCTATTTTCTGTTCGTTTCCGTTAATTTGTTAGAGTACAGAAACGACTCTATGTAAAAGTCTCTCCTTTGAGAGATTTTAAGAGCGATTTTTATCGGCTTCCGCCTGCCCACCAAACGGGCTCGGAGTATACGTACTGTCCGTCACCGAAGGCAGCTTTCACTTCAGGATTTGCCAATACATCGTCTGCTCCGTAACCGAAACGCAGCGGGAATTTGTTAGAGTTCAGCGGGTTTTTCAGTTCCACTAAGTTTTCTCGTTCGCACCTTTCATACGGCGGTAGTCGTTGTAAGCTTCCAAAGATTCGCCGGATGCGCCGAAGAAAGCAAGATACTTTTGTATCATTGTCTCTTGCAGAGGGTTGGCATCGAATAACGGTTCCACTTCATCCGTGAAATAGGCTTCTGCCACATCTGCACCCAAATCGCTGTCACCATCATATATCCAAGTGTCTGCAGCATCTATAATTGAATTTCCCAGATTCTCGAATCCGGCAGTGACTGCATCTTTCAAAAGCAGTCTTAGCTTCGCCCAGTCTGCCTCCCAAACGGCACAATGCTTCTGCTTCAAGGAATTTCACTTCGTGATAGCTGATTAAAAGAGTAGGAGCCGACATAGCCCATGATATCATCGACATACCATAATTATTCTGCAACTCTTGCGGAGTTCCGTTAGGAGCCGCTTTGATGCCTGCGATGTCCGTAGCTTGCGTAGTCCGTATCCATAAGTGATATATCCGGTAGGATCAGGTTCCAGGAACGCTTGCGGTGCTCTGGGGTCATTGCGCTCAACGAACTTTTCAATCAGACTTGCACTAGCTGCTAAACTGTTGCGGCTGTAGCTGAAGGACCAAAGCGGATTCAATTGCGAATCAGCATCGTAAATCGGCCAACTTACATTCTTCACTTGCGTTGGCAAATGATTTGCTCACATAAGTAAGAATATTCTGAAGATCTGTAGTCTTGTTGGCACTTTTATTGAGCAGACGCATTGTATAACGTGCTTTTAACGCATAGGTTTACCGTTTTAAGCCACATACTTGCCTGTGTACTGGTGTTTGAACCATAGATCAAGTCTTTAGAACCGACTGCACCGGACAAACCCCGTATCTTTGGCAGTACCGTTATTCAGTAAGAGTGATGGCATCATCAGGTTCTGCATTACTTCCTGATAGATACTTTCCTGTGTATCCATTTTTAGGTTGCATATACATCGGTGTACCGTCCGGATTGAGGATACCTGTCTGGCTATACGGTGTGTTTCCAAACACATCGGCTGCCACAGCTCCATTGTAGGCGAGCAGGATTTTAGCAATCGCTTCCGTCACTACGTTTCCTTTTTCCGAAGGATCTTCTTCGCATTTCTTGATAACGATTTTAGCATTCTTGATATTTGAGTACACGTTGATCCATGCATTGTTGTAGGTAGTAGCCGTTGTGGGCTCTCCGCTGCGTACTTCCGCGCGGTAAAAGGCTGGTTGGATATACCCGTTTCATGTTCTATGTAAACAGAAGAATAGAGCGAGAAATCCCTCC
>VOFJ01001044.1_pt1 | contig 15961 bp, 28 predicted proteins | sample 5384081 | NCBI WGS metagenome assembly VOFJ01 (sample SAMN12384729, study PRJNA508395) | human gut metagenome | isolation source: healthy gut I | host: Homo sapiens
CAGCGTATGGAAAGAGGCTTAAGCTTCCTTGAATTTAATTATATGATTATGCAGAGTTATGACTTCTACAGATTATATAAAGATTACGGATGTAATTTACAGTTTAATTGGTGATGACCAGTGGAGTAACATGCTTGGCGGTACAGAACTTATCAGACGTAAGCTTGGCGAAGATGCTTCAGCCATGACTATTACTTTACTTCTTAACTCAGAAGGCAAGAAGATGGGTAAAACAGTTAGTGGTGCTGTTTGGCTTGATGCTGAAAAGACATCACCATTTGAATTTTACCAGTACTGGAGAAATGTTGATGATGCAGATGTTGTTAAGTGCTTAAAGATGCTTACATTCCTTCCTTTAGAAGAAATCGAGAAGATGGAACAGTGGCAGGGAAGTGAACTTAATAAGGCTAAGGAAATTCTTGCTTATGAACTTACTAAACTTGTTCATGGTGAAGAAGAAGCTGAAAAAGCACAGATTGCATCAAGAAACCTTTTGCAGGAGGTGGAGTTACAGGCGACATTCCTACAACAACATATGCTAAGGCAGATTTAGATGAAGGAAAAGATATCTTGACACTTTAGTTGATACAAAACTTCCGGCTTCAAGAGGCGAGGCAAGACGTCTTGTTCAGCAGGGGTGGTGTTTCTGTTAATGGTGAAAGGTTGCAGCAATTGATAAAACATTCACAACTGCAGAATTTAACGAAGAAGCAGCATTACTTATCAAAAAAGGTAAAAATCATACCATCAGATTAAAGCTGACTAAGTTTAATATTGGTTAGATGTATAAATTGGAGGACAAAATGAAACAATACGGATTAAATGAATTAAGAAAAATGTTCTTAGATTTCTTTGAATCAAAGGGACATCTTGTGATGAAGAGTTTTTTCTTTAGTTCCACATAATGATAACAGTTTATTACTCATAAACGCAGGTATGGCTCCTTTAAAAACCATACTTTACAGGACAGGAAATACCACCAAGAACAAGATGTGGCAACATGTCAGAAATGTATCCGTACCGGTGATATCGACAATGTGGGAAAGACAGCCCGCCACTGACCTTTTTTGAGATGCTGGGAAATTTTTCTCTTCGGGGACTATTTTAAGCATGAGGCTATCGCCTGGTCCTGGGAATTTTTGACCAAAGTTGCTGGAATTGATCCGGAGCGTCTGTATCCGTCTATTTACGGTGAGGATGATGAAGCTTTTGATATTTGGAAAAGGAAATGGGAATCCCTGCTGAAAGAATTTTCCGTTTCTTCGGATGAGAATGGTGAGAAGATAATTTCTGGGAGCATGGTGCAGGACCTTGCGGTCCTTGTTCTGAAATATATTATGACCGTGGTGAAAATATGGCTGTGGTAAGCCAGGCTGTGCAGTAGGCTGTGACTGTGACAGATATATGGAAGTATGGAATAATGTATTTACACAGTTTGAAAATGACGGAAACGGCAATTATACAGACATTAATACAGAAGAACATTGATACAGGTATGGGACTTGGAAAGACTTGCAGTTGTTGTGCAGGATGTTGATTCTATATTTGATGTTGATACAATTAAAAGCAATCCGAGACAAAGTATGTGAAGATGTCTCAAAAAAGGAATACCAGAAAGATACTGGATGATGTTTCCATCCGTCTGATCACAGACCATATCCGTTCCGCTACATTTATGATTTCTGATGGTATCATGCCATCAAACGAAGGAAGAGGATATGTATTCGTCGTCTGATCCGTCGTTTGCATGCCGACATGGAAACTGCTTGGAATCGATGGGGACTGTTCCTTTCAAACTCAGCAAGACAGTTATTGACGGTTCAAAGACGGATATCCGGAACTGGAAGAAAAAAAAGACTTTCATTTTTCAAGGTGTTATCTGAAGAGGAAAAAAAAAAAGTTCAACAAGACCATTGATCAGGGACTTAACAATTCTTGCAGATATGGAAGAAGAGATGAAGAAGAAGGAAAAAAGTTCTTTTTCCGGAGAAGATGCATTTAAACTGTATGATACTTATGGATTCCCGGTTGATCTGACAAGAAGAAATTCTGGAAGAAAAGGGATTTGATGTATTGATGAAGGAAGGTTTTGAAAAGCTGATGGAAGAGCAGAGTACCAAAGCACGTAATGCACAAAAAGTAACAAACTATATGGGGGCAGATGCAACTGTTTATGATGCGATCGATCCGTCCGTAACAACAAGATTTGTCGGATATGATAATTTGACATATGATTCAAAAGTAACAGTTCTGACCAGCGAGACAGAGATTGTAGATGCACTGACAGATGGTGAAAGGTACTGTTTTTGTGAATGAGACTCCATTCTATGCAACTATGGGTGGACAGACCGCTGATACTGGTGTGATTCCGCACTGCAGCAATGGTGAGTTTAAAGTAGAAGATACCATCAAGCTTCGTGGTGGTAAAATTCGGTCATGTCGGCCGTATGAAAAAGGTATGATCAAACGGTGAGACAGTTATCTCTGGAAGTAAACGAAAGAAAAACGAGATCAGCAAAAACCACAGTGCAACACATCTTCTTCAGAAGGCACTTAAAACAGTTCTGGGTTCTCATGTAGAACAGAAGGGTTCTCTTGTAAATCCGGACCGTCTGCGTTTTCGACTTTGCTCATTTTCAGGCAATGACACCGGAAGAACTTAAGAAGGTTGAGACTATCGTAAAATGAAAGATTCAGAAAGCACTTCCGGTTGTGAAACAAGTATCATGATGATGGAAGAAGCTAAGAAACAGGTGCAATGGCACTGTTTGGTGAAAATATGGAGATTCCGTACGTGTGGTAAAAATGGGGTGATTTTTCAAAGAGACTCTGTGGTGGTACTCATGTTAAAAATACCAGCTCCATCATGCTGTTTAAGATTGTTTCTGAGTCACGGTATCGCAGCAGGTGTCCGTCGTATTGAGGCACTGACCGGAAAAGGGGTTCTGGAATACTATAAGAAGCAGGAAACTTCTTCGTGAGGCTGCAAAAGGCTCTGAAAACAACCCAACCTTCCGAGATGATTGAGAGAAGATCACACATCTTCAGGGGTGAGGTGAAGGCTCTTGCAAGTGAGAATGAATCTCTGAAGAGCAAACTGGCTCAGGGTGCTCTGGGAGATGTTATGAATCAGGTAGTAGAAGTCAAAGGTGTGAAACTCCTTGCTGCCAAGGTGGAGGGCGTTGACATGAACGGACTTCGTGATCTTGGCGACCAGCTGAAGGAGAAGCTTGGCGAGTGGTGTCGTTGTCCTTGCAGCAGTAAATGAGGGCAAGGTAAACCTTCTTGCAATGGCTACTGATTCTGCATGAAAAGGAGCACATGCAGGAAATCTTTGATCAAAAGCTGTTGCTGCAATCGTTGGCGGCGGCGGTGGTGGACGTCCGAACATGGCGCAGGCCGGAGGAAAGAATCCAGAGAAGGCTGGCGAGGCAATCGAAGCAGCTAGCTGGAATCCTGGAAGGACAGATTCACTAAAAAACACTCAAAATTTTGTCAAAAATTTTTGTAAAATTAAACCAAAAGATGTTGACGAACCCCGAGTGCATGATATATAATAATGTTCGTGCAAGAAAAAATACCCAGACAGTTGTATTTTAGCACAATCTACAACTGGAGGGAGGTTAGGTGTGAGTCTATGTCAAACGTTATCGTAAAAGAAAACGAGACTTTAGATAGCGCTCTTCGCAGATTTAAGAGAAGCTGTGCTAAAGCGGGAATTCAGCAGGAAATCCGTAAAGAGAGCATTACGAGAAGCCAAGCGTTCGTCGTAAGAAAAAATCTGAAGCCGCAAAGAAAACGTAAATATAATTAATTGTGCGCAAAAATCCCTGGCTGCATTCAGTCAGGGATTTTTTAAATCTTCAAATTCGGCTTATTGTCTTCAGGGAAAACTGTTTTTTTCTATATGGTGATATCGTTGGCTGACCACATGTCTGTTTTTGTTGCTGACCGGTGTATGAAGGAGAAAATATAAATTTATGATGATTTTTGAAAAATAGCCAAGCTTCTGTTTAACCGAATTTTTTATGTAATATTTGCCATGGTAGTGCAGCTTGGCTGGCTGTTGACTATATTTCTGCGTCTTGCAGGATATTCCAGATATATGTATTTTATTCTGGATGTTATCAGTATTCTGGTTGTTCTGAAAAATTGTGAATAAGAAAGATAAACCCCTCTTATAAACTGGCATGGACGATGCTGATCCTGTGCCTGCCAATTTTTGGCCTTGTTTTGTATCTTGTATTTGGACGTTCCAGAATTGCTGCAATTATATGCAGGATCGATTTTGAAATGCTGGTGAAGTCCAGCAATCTTTACAGACAGATCTGAAATACATGATCTTCTGGAGGCAGAACCATATCTGCATGATTCAAATCGGATTATATATATCATAATGCAGGTTATCCTATTCACGGAAATACCACCGCAGAATATTTCCAGGTTGGAGATGACATGTTCCCGGTTCTTGTAAGGGAACTGGAGCAGGCACAGCATTATATTTTTATTGAGTATTTTATAATCCATGATGGGGTAATGTGGAGAACCATACTGGATATACTGGAGAGGAAGGTTCAGGAAGGTGTGGATGTCCGTCTGATTTATGATGACATGGGATGTCTTACCACGCTCCCTCATAAATATTATGAAACCATGAGATCCAAAGGAATCAAGTGTCAGGTGTTCAATCCTTTCCGTCCGATTTGAATATTATCCAGAATAACCGTGACCATCGGAAATTCTGTATTATTGATGGATATGTGGGATTTACCGGTGGTGTAAATCTGGCAGATGAGTATATCAACCAGAAGGAGCGTTTTTGGACACTGGAAGGACACTGCGGTTATGCTGAAAGGGGAAGCTGTCTGGAACATGACTGCCATGTTCCTCCATATGGAATGTGATTACCAATAACCGTGAGGATAATTCACTTGAGAAATATCTGCCTCATGTATGGCATCCAGAGGCATTTGAAGGGGATGGATATATTCAGCCGTTTTGTGATTCTCCGCTGGATAACGAGACTGTTGGAGAGAATGTTTATCTGAATATTATCAATCGTGCAAAAAGGTATGTGTATATCTGTACACCCTATCTTGTTATTGACAATGAGATGATGACTGCCCTCTGTCTGGCAGCCAAAAGCGGGGTGGATGTCCGTCTGATGACACCTGGGATTCCAGACAAAAAATTGGTATTTCTTCTTACCAGTCTTACTACGAGCAGCTTCTGGAAGCAGGAGTGAAAATCTATGAATATCAGCCGGGATTTTTACATGCCAAGTCCTTTTGTATGTGATGACGAGATCGCTGTTGTGGGAACCATCAATCTGGACTACCGGAGCTTGTATCTTCACTTTGAAGATGGTGTATGGATCTATCGGAATCGGGTGATTTATGATATTAAAAAGGATTTCACAGATACCCTGGAATATTGTAATCCGGTATCTTTGGAATTCTGTCGTGGAAGAAATATTGCAGTGCGGGCGATGCAGAGTATTCTAAGGTTATTTGCACCGATGCTGTAGAGCGTGTTCAAAAAGGGGTTTCTGCAAATTGAGGCGTATAGATTGCGGAAATGATTTTTTCAAACACGCTCTAAACCTTATGCAGAATGAGTATATAGATGATGCCTTTACCTGCGGCATTGCCATATATCATCAGGAGAGGGAATGAGAAAAAGAGATAAAAAACAGCTTCAGACGATTATGGATCGGGCAGTAAAGGATAATCAGATTGCCGGTATGAATATGATCGGTAATAAGGACGACCAGGAGAAACTATCTTCAGTGTGGCTATGCGGATAAAAGCAAATGGGAAAAATGATTGAACAGGATACCATATTCCAAATACTTTTTTTCCATAGGCGAAACCCGATTAGCAGCTGGCAACCTGATTTTATTTAGAAGAGGAGCGGTGATCTAGCAGATCGGTTTCAGATATATTCAGGTTTGCAGACCGGGTAATTTGTCTGTACCCACCTGGCGGACTGGCACCGGCCAGCGGCATAATGTAACAATTTTATCATTTGTTGTCTATGACCAGTGGTTTGACTTATGGCGGAAACAGCAGTGCCCGCAGAGTTTGCCGTTGGAAATGTGATGGGAAAGAAATACATGCACGTCTGAATACAGGAAAATCATGACAACACTGGAATTTGCAGATAAGATCGGCAGATGTCCTTTGAGTTTCAGCCCGGAGAGAGCGCTGGAAGTATGGGGGTATCCGCAGATATTCTGGCAGCAGCTGGTGGAGAAGCGCTTCCGCATGAAATACGGTGAATTTCTTAAGAAAGAGCTTTTTGTGCCTTTTGGGAATGAAAGATACAGATTTCTATGTTCCAGGTGAGAAGCTGGACAGACTGGCTTTGGCATTCTATGAGCAGACTGCCGGTGAAATGAAAGGAATCCGTGACAACAGTCTGGGAATCCGTCTTTTCCATGGACGTACCCGCCTAAGCTTTATGAAGCCGGAGGGCAGGGGGCTTGTTTCCACCATTGAGGATTATTCAGATTTGCGGCTATGCTGATAGAGAAGCAAGGCAGCTTCAGGGCAGAGACAGATCCTTAAACCTGCTTCTGTGGAATATATGACCACCCACAAGCTTATAACATGTCGCTTAGGAGTGGTTTACGAAAAATGGTGGGAGAATGAGGAATGGATATTCTTATAATCTGATGCGTGTGATGACGGATCCGTGGAAGGCACCCTTTGCATGCTGTGAGGGGTGAATATGGCTGGGATGGCTGGCTTGGCTGCTATTTCGCCAATTTTCCCAAGGAGAATATGACGATTCTTATGATGATGCAGAAAGAAAGATGCAGGGACATTTGATCTTACAAGGAAGCTGAGAAATGTGCTGCTTCTTGGAATGTAATATAAAGAGGAATTTGAGTTATGCCTAGAATTTATGCGGACAATGCAGCAACCACAAAAATAAGTCAGACAGCAATGAAGGCTATGATTTCTGCAATGGAGAATAGTTATGGAAATCCGTCAGTATTCATCAGATTGGGATGGCAGCAAATGATGCCTTACAGACGGCGAGAGAGCAGATCGCACGCGCATGACTGTATGCCGAAAATTTTTTACATCAGGTGGGACAAGAATCAGATAATCAGGCAATTGTGTCAAAGCGGCTATGCTTGGGGCGAAACAGAATAAGAGGCATATTATTTCTACTGCGTTTGAGCATCATGCGGTGCTTCATACTCTGGAGAAGGCTGAAGAGCAGGGATTTTGAGATTCAGCTTCTGGATGTGGGAGCAGAGGGAATATTACAGCTGCTCAGGTGGAAGATGCAATTCGACTGGATACCTGTCTGGTTACGGTTATGTTTGCTAATAATGAAATTGGCTCTGTTCTTCCCTATAGCGGAAATTGGAGAAGTCTGCCATTGCTCACAGGGTGCTTTTTCACACAGATGCAGTGCAGGCTGTAGGACATATCCCGGTAAAATGTGAAAAAAACAGAATATTGATATGTTATCTCTTTCCGGCACATAAATTTCATGGTCCAAGAGGAAATCGGTGCATTGTATGTGAAACAGGGGATTGAACTGCTTCTCTTATGGAGGGCGGCGGCAGGAGCGGGAAAACGGCCTGGCACAGAGGAATTTACCGGCAATTATGGGAATGGCGGCTGCTTGAAGAAGAAAGAATTGTAGCAATGGAAAACGCTGCAAAATTAAGCTGCCATGCGAGATCGATTGCTCCAGGGGACTTTCAGAGATTCTAGATGGGACAACAGGTTTTCTGTTTGAAGGTGTTTCGGTGAAAGCCTGCTTCTTCTTCTGGATCGCAGGTTGAGGAATCTGTGCTTCTTCCGGTTCTGCATGCCTCCCGCATGGATCCAAGCCTTGCTTCCCCTCGGTCTCGCTCCTGGAAATGTGGGTTCCTCAGAATCAGCCTTGACATTTCCAATACTGAGGAAGAAATCTGCTGGAAGTATTCCCCAGGTGTAAAGGTGCTCCGCGGAATAATCTGATTGGCGGAAAAAAGCGGGATAAAGAATCGTGTATGATACAAGATATGATTATTAGAATAGATTGTTATTTCAGTTTGATTGAAAAAGAGTTTGGGACAATGTGTATTACTCAATTTGCTGGCAACGCCAAGCAGCGAATCATCGTGCCAATCCGGCGATTCGCGTCGAGAGCCCCGCATAAGTCTCCTGGATTCTCGCTTGACGCTAAGAGCGGCGCCCCAAAATGCCTGCTGAGTAATACATTATCGCTCCTAAATGCTGTGTGTGTTTTGCTGGGACTTAAACACATTAAATAGTAATAGTTTCGAGTTTTTATGAGGTATAAATATGGAATCAGACAATATGAAAAAAGTATTGATCGCCATATGAGCGGTGGCGGTGTGTAGATTCTTCTGCAGCCGCTTACCTGATGAAGGAGCATGGATATGACTGTATCGGTGTCACCATGAAGCTTTTCCAGAATGAAGATGCCGGTGTGAGCCGCAAAAAAAGCTGCTGTTCTCTGGATGATGTGGAGGGGATGCCAGAAGCGTGGCACACAATCTGGGTATTCCTTATTATGTGTTTAATTTTACGGCAGACTTTAAGAAACAGGTTATGGACCGTTTTTGTAGATGCTTACGAAAACGGGGCTACACCCAATCCCTCCTGTATTGACTGCAACCGTTATCTGAAATTTGACCGCCTTTACCATCGTGCAGAGGAGCTTGGCTGCCATTACGTGGTCACAGGCCACTATGCAAGAATCGAACAGCGTGAGGATGGAAGATATCTTCTGAAAAAAGCGGCAGATCCGGCCAAGGATCAGAGCTATGTGCTTTATTCCCCTTACCCGGGATCAGCTTGCCCATACCATGTTTCCTCTTGGAGATATGAATAAGAACCAGACCCGTATGATTGCAGACCAGCAGAATTTTTTACAATGCAGATAAGCCGGACTTGGACACATCTGTTTTGTACCAGACAGGGATTATGCCGGTTTTATCCGCAGATTTACAGGAAAAAGAGTATCCTTCTGGTGATTTTACAGACAAAGTGGGGAAATGTTCTCGGAAAAACACAAAGGAATCATCGGCTATACATACAGGGACAGAGAAAAGGTCTTGGAATTGCAGCTGGGAAACCGGTATATGTGACGAAAAATCTGTCCGGCAGAGAACCGTGTGATTCTGGGAGACAATAATGAAGACCTGTTCCGCCGGGAACTGGATGTGGAGGATTTTAACTTTATTTCTTTTGATACACCTCCTGCAGAATTCCGTGCCAAGGCAAAGGTCCGTTATCGCCAGAAAGAACAGTGGGCCACTGTGAAGGTGACAGGAGAGAGGAGTGTCCATATCATCTTCGATGAACCTCAGCGAGCTATCACCAAGGGACAGGCAGCTGTCCCTGGCGATGGGGATGTTGTGATCGGTGGCGGCGTGATCGTAGGCTAACGGAATATTTGTTTGAAAACAGCGAAAAGCAGCTGGAAACTCAGATAGGACAACGTGGAAGTCCTGTTTGAGGGTTCGGCTGTTTTTTTTTTATGCAATAGGAAATTCCGTTGGAATCCCCTATTGTATAAAAAAAACTACCGGGCAGGATTGCACTGCAGGCGGAAAGGTAGATGTCGTTGAAGCGACCCGCCGCAGGCGGAGAATCTTGCAGGTTACAATTTGCAGAGAACATTTTTTAGACACACTCTGTCGTTCACAAAATGTTAAGAATATAACTTCAAATTGTAGATGATTTACACTGGGAAAAAATGTTAAAATATTTTATAAATACTTTTTTCATTGTGACGATAATCTGAAGAACTGGAGGTATATGTGGAAAAAAAAGAAAAAGAGACATTTTCTTTCACCATTCCCTATTGAAGGAAAAATACAAAAAAAAAAGCAAAGGAATCGGTGAGCTGTTCTTCCCATTGTATTGATCGTGCTGGTGCTTGGGTTTACCGTTGCCGCACTTTCCCCAAGCATTCTGGTAGAATTTCTTGTGGGAGCAGTATTTTGTAATTAGGGATGATTTTCTTTTCTATGGGGAGCAGAGCTATCCATGACTCTATGGGAGAATATGTGGGAGGCAGTATTTGCACGAAAAAGCTGTGGTTTATCATTTTACTGGGTTTTTTTCTCGGATTTATTATTACAATATCTGAACCGGATCTGCAGGTGCTTGCAGAACAGGTTTCCTCTGTACCTAATCTGGTGCTGATCTTATCTGTTGCACTGGGTGGTGCATTCCTTGTTGTGGCATTGCTTCGTATTTTTTTGAATTCCGCTGCCGCCCCTGTTATTTGTTTTTATATCCTTTGTATTTGTAATTGCAATGTTTGTGCCAGAAAATTTTCTCACAGTGGCCTTTGATTCCGGTGGTGTTACCATTAGACCTATGATGTGCCCTTTTATTATGGCCCTTTTGGTGCTTTGGTAGTCGTAGCAATCCGAAACGATAAACACGCAGGAGATGACAGCTTTGGCCTTGTTGCTTTTGTGCTCCATTGGTCCTGTTCTTGCAAGTGGTTCTGATACTGGGACTTTGTATCACACTGGAGGAGAACCTTTTTACTTCTGAAGCAGTGACGGAAAGATTGAAAATTCTGTGGAACTTGAAGGCTTTTTGCAAGTGCCCCAAATATTTCCGGGAGATTGCAGTTTTTCCAATCGTAGTATTTTTCGGGATTTTCCAGCTGGTAGTTTTGAAATTAAACAGGGATACTGATTAAAATCGGAATTGGCCTGTTTTATACATATATTGGTCTTGTTCTGTTTCTCACCGGGGCAAATGTAGGCTTTATCCCTTTGCAGGAACACCGGAACGGTGATGGGAAATCTTTCCTGTAACTGAATCTGGTGCCATTGGGAATGGTGATCGGATATTTCATCGTAAAGGCAAGAGCCGGCAGTGTACGTGCTGATGAAGCAGGTAGAGGAACTGACTGACAGTGCGATTTCCGGGAAATCCATACAGATTGGTCTGTCTGTGTGGGTGCAGTCTCTGTTGAGTTTCTATGCTCACAGAGGAATGCTGACCGGAATCTCTATTTTTCTATTTCTGGTGCCAGGCTATGCCATTGCTTTTAATTCTCAGCCTGTTTGTGCCGAAAATTTTTACTGCCACGGTATTTGACTCCGGTGGTGTTGCTCTCGTGACCTATGACCGCAACTTTTCCTTCCTTCTGGCACAGGAGCCTGTGAAGCTGTGGGAGGAAACATTGTGACAGATGCCTTCGGCATAGTAGCGATGGTTGCCATGACGCCACTTATTACCTTGCAGGTGCTGGGCTTGGCTTTTACCGGGTAAAGGCGGCGAGCTTGAGCAGCAAGGGAGAGAGATTTGCCTGCGGACAAAAATACCAGTGGAAACCATATCAGTGGCGGAACTGTTTGAAGAACTGAGGGACACAGAAATTATAGAGCTATAAAGAGAAGGGATTGAGTGTTGACTCAAACTTATAAAATGAATTATAGTTAGGAAGACCTAATAGATGCCATTTTGTGTGTGTGGCACAAAGTGGAAGTGCCAGATTATAGGAATGATGACTGGGTACACCTGGGAAGATTATGAACAGCAACGAACTTTATAAAGAAAAGGAACAAAAAGTCTATGAGCGAATTAAGGCATACGATGGTTACCATCACCAACCGAAAATACATGTCGAAATTTGCGGCGCACTTACCGGGAAAATCAGATAGAAGTAGGAACGGTTTCCCTTGGTATGGGGAAATCACTGCCTCAAGCTCCATCCTTGACTATATGGGATTTCTGAAGATGATGAGAAAAAGCATCTGTTTTCAATTTGCAGACAGAAGCTACCCGGAAAAAAGGTGAAAAGGGCTTCGCAGGGTGATCGACGCCCGTGGAACTGGGATTGCATTTACCATTCCCCATGAGCAGCATTGGCGGCAAACGGGAACTGATTTCTCATTCAGGGTCAGGGAGTTTTTTGTAAAGAGAGGAGGAAGGTACATTGAAAGAGACAAAAGCATGAACTGATCGTGGCAATTGCCAATTACGGATATAACACCCAGGTGATGAAAGCAGCAGAGGAGTGGTGGCGCAACCGGCGGTACTGTTCTTCACGGAAAAGGGTAGGGAATGAAGCGCGCCGAACAGTTTCTTGGCGTTTCCCTGCTCGAAAAAGAGGTGATTCATTGTAAAAAAATCAGAGCAGAAAAATGCCATTATGAGTGTTATCATGAAAAAAAGCCGGTCTCACCTCCAAAGCAGGAACTATCGTATTTCCTCGTAACCAGCACAGCCGGGCTGCGGATCCTGGAAGATGAGGAAAAAAATCTTCGTAAACTCCACTTTTTTACGTGGAGAAGTCATGGAAATATTTGCAGATTGGTGATGCTTTTTTGCATTCTGAGATTAAGTAGTAATAAAATTATGGTGACCGCTTTTACAATAGAGCCGAAATTTTTTGAGGAGACATCCCATGCTTGAAAGGCAATAAGAAAGGCGGTTTACCTATTTGCTGGCCCAGTCTCATGAAGATTGGGAACTGGTTGTCGGATTGCATATGGGAAAAGCGGATATACCGTTGAATGAAAAGGGCAGAAAATTTTTTTGCGATGATACCGCTGCATCCCCGAAAGAACAAAGAAAAACCACGGAGCCAGCAGCACCTGATGATGCGCTTGTGCAGGCACCTTCTGCTCTTTTAATGGAGGCCAGTACAGGCACTGTAATTTACGAAAAGATTCGGATACCAGGCGAAGTCCAGCGAGTATTACAAAGATTATGACATTAATCGATTTTCGATGCGTTGGAGAATGGTACACTGAAAATGGATGATCTGGTAACCACTAGTGCCTATGCGAAATCTATGGGTGGCTCTGCGGTATTTCTGGAGGAAGCGAGAAACCCAGGACGTGGAGACTATGATCAAGTGCATTGTGATCGCCTCTGGAAATGACGCCATGTAGCAAATGGCAGAGCATATTGGAAAAGCGAGCAGGAATTTGTGCGGCAGATGAATGAGCGGGCAGCAGGGCTTGAATGGAGAGAATACCCCATTTTGTAGACTGCTGTGGATTGACAGAATCCATTGGTGATCACTACACAACTGTCCGGGAAGACAAGCATTATGAGCCGGGAGTTGATCAATACCAAATAACCTGAAGATCCTGAGTACTCTTTCTATATGGATGGAAAATATTACTTCCATGTGACTGCACAAGCGCCCAAAGAGTTTTTTGCTTAACGAATACTAACAAAGCTCCTTCGCAGCTACGACGGATGCATCGGTCTGAAAAACCGGAAGTACCAGTCTGGCAAAGTATTGCGTATCTGCCGCATGGGCGTCCCGAAATGTTTATTACCTTTGCGATTTCTGTAGTTATGAAGTAGGCACCCGATTACAAAGTTCGTTTCCAAGGACGCCGCTGCCATGCTGAACTCTCACGGTTTTTTCCAAATGTAGCTTTACCGATGAAATCCCGAAAAGCTTCCCCAGATAGAGAGGTCCGAAAGGAACTACAGAAGTAAATATGAAAAAAACTTTCCAGTATTTGAGAGCACCGACGGCAAAACCATAGGCGAAGTGGAATTGAAAAACCGGGAAATCTGGAAACTCAGGTCCAGGCGCCTGTAAAAAGAAGGTGATGTTGCTGGACTCTGGAGTATTACCAGAATGGGATGTTTCTGAGAGGTGAACATTCTTTTTCTGTCCAGGAAAAAGCATCCTATAAAAAACTGTCTGAAAAAAGCTATTAAAGCTATTGTAAAGAACGTAGTATGGCAGGAAAACCTGATTTTCGCTGCCTTTGCCTCTAAAAAAATAAGTTATACAAATTACAGAAGCATTTTTGACAAAACAGTCCCGTCGGTTTATAATAAACTCTGTATGAAAAATTCTTGCTGATGTCTTACAAAATATAGCAAGCAAAAGTGAGGAGAACTCATATGAAACAAGAGAAAAACAGCCTGGCAGATTAAAGATGCTTGCAGGCTATTATAAACCATATAAGGGACTGCTTGCCGATCTTTTTTGCATTCCTTGGGGGCAGCAGGTGACACTTGTCATTCCACTGATGGTTCGTTATATTAAGGAATTCCATAAGTGAAATGTCAGCGGATGAAGCGAAGACCATGATTTTGAAAAAAATCGGGTGGAAAAATGTTGGTATTGATCCCCAGCAGCTTGAAGTCGTTATTTTATCACCTATTATGGACATATGATGGGGCTTACATTGAGCATGATATGCGAAACGCGAGATATTCAGCCATTACCAGAAGCTCTTTACTTTATGATAATCGAAGGTCGGTTAGTTTTCTTCCCAGGATCACAAGTGATCTTTTGATATTACAGAGCTTCTCCACCATGGACCGGAGGATATTCTGATCTCCGTGATCAAGCTGTTCGGAGCGCTGATCATTCTCTTGAATGTAAAGCCGCAGATGGCGGCTGTGTTTTGCTGTTGTGATCATCATGTTGATCTACAATAAGAAAATGAAAAGAATTTGCATTTAAAGAGAATCGTGTGCGCATGGGTGAGATCAATAGTCAGATCGAGGATAGCCTTTCGGAATCAAGGGTGGTAAAAATCCTTTGAAATGAGAAGCGTGAGATTGAAGTTCCGTAAAGAAATGAGCGTTTTATTAGTTTAAGCATTGGCACGACTTACCGCTATATGGCAGGCTATCATGCAGGAATGGACGCTTTTACTACATTGATCACAGTAGCGGCATTTGTTTCCGGTGCCATGTTCCTGGCACATCCTGGAAATTTAAGCGCAACAGATCTCGTGACATTTCTTTTTTATATCAACAACTTTACAGAGCCAGTGACCAAGCTGGTAATTTTTACTGAACAGTTCCAGAATGGTTACAGCAGCATGACTGACCGTTTCCTGGAAATGATGTCCATTGCACCGGATATTGAAGATGCACCGGATGCTGTGCCTCTGGAACATGTGGATGGAGATATTCGTTTTGAGAATGTATCATTCCATTATGAAGAACCATAATGAGAAGGTGCTTTCTAATGTGAATCTGGAAGTAAAGCCAGGTGACTATGTTGCTCTTGTGGGTACCTCAGGCGCCGGAAAAACAACTCTTTTTGCAGTCTGATCCCCCAGATTTTATGATGTTCATCAGGGGAGCAATTTATCTGGATGGAAAAAGATATCCGTAAAGATCAAATTGAAGGATCTTCGTGATCAGATTAGGATCGTGCGGCAGGATGTGTATCTTTTGCCGGAAATATTATGGAAAATATCCGCTATGGACGTCGTCGGATGCTACAGATGAAGGATGTTATCAGGGCGGCTAAGGCTGGCAAATGCTCATGATTTTATTATGGAAATGCCGGAAAATTATGGTACAGATATTGGGCAGCGTGGGTGAAGCTTCTGGAGGACAGAAACAGCGTCTTTCCATTGCCGTGGCCTTCCTGAAAAAAACCGCCTATCCTGATCTTTGATGAGGCAACATCGCCCTGGATGTGAAGTAGTGCAGCAATCTCTGGAACGTCTTGCAAAAGACCGAACCACCTTCGTGATCGCCTCATCGCCTTTCCACGATCCGGCAATGCCAGAAGGATCCTGGTGCTGACCGAAGATGGAATTGCAGAAGAAGGTACACATCAGGAGACTGATGGAGAAGGACGGCGTATATGCGAAACTTTGCAAAGCCGGATTGTGATCGTAAACAGCAATTATATGCGAAAGGATGAATTGCAGAATGAAAGAAATAAGAACCGAAGACGCAACGAGGCCAGATCCTCTGCCATGATATTACACAGATTATAAAGGATGAGAAGAAAGGCGTTCTGTTTTCCAAAAGGACATATTGTGAAAGAAGAGGACATTCCGCTCTCCTTTCTGCTTTGAAAAGAACATCTTGTGTGTGGGAAAAGAAAGAGGGAATTTCCTTCATGAAAAATGAGGGCGCCGGATATTTTGTATGTAAAAATCTGTGCAGGAGATTCCATGGCATGGAACGATGATGTGAAAGAAGGCAAGATCGAACTGGTAGACAGACGA
>VOFJ01002595.1_pt1 | contig 15950 bp, 21 predicted proteins | sample 5384081 | NCBI WGS metagenome assembly VOFJ01 (sample SAMN12384729, study PRJNA508395) | human gut metagenome | isolation source: healthy gut I | host: Homo sapiens
CTCAGGCGCTTCGTTCAGTTGCGTATTTGCTTGGGCTGATATCTGATATCTGGTAGCAATAACCTGTAGACAGAATGTCACCCACAAAAAGGAGCCTGACGGTCAGTCACGGAATCAGGGGATCTTATCAAGCTCTGGTCACATAGGGAACTCTCACATATTCTGCCTGCCCGCCATCGATGCAGCGTGAGAGGCCAACCACCATTTGGGTCTATGCAGTTATTCACCCAGCCATGCTGGCAGAAAAAACAGTGCCCCACAGAAAGTCTCTACATTTACAGGTGACCCTGTCACCAGGCTTCACTGATAATACAGCAGGACCAGCCTTCTCTACTACGCCGACCATCTCATGGCCGACCGTAATACCTGGCACTGCTCTTGGTACAGAAACCATGCTTGATGTGGAGGTCACTTCCGGTACAAATGCTGGCTAAAAGGTGACCCGCAAACGATCGCGTCTCGGTCATCCAAAATCACTGGTCTCTCTTTCTCCAACAATTTGAATGTTCCTTGTTCCAAAAAGTATAGGCTAACATATTCATTATCCGCTCCATTAATAGTTTCTTGATTCCAGCATAGCATTTTCCAAAACAAAATTCAAGGGAATCAAAACAAAGGCAGAGGCCCTGTCCCAGACAGAATTTGCTGCCCTTCATTTGATCATAGATTTAATTCAAAATCCCAGGCCCTGAATATGCCCTGGATGCGCTCAAAGCCCCTCTTAATATTTTTCGTCAGAGGTGGTGGCGTAGGTAATTCGGATGAATCCTTCCCCACTGTCACCGAATCCGGATCAGGGACAGTAACGACCCCGGTCTTCTTCCAGTAGTCCATACACAAGTCACGGGGAATTCATCAGTGAACTCTGTCAGTTCCTTGGCATTGACAAAGAAGGCATAGAGGCGCCTTTTGGCTTTTTAATGGACAGACCAGGGTCTGGTCAATCCAGTGAACAGATCAGGTCACGGCGGCCGAATTCTAGCTCCAGACTGGTTGACGTAGCCCACAGGCGGCCATATTTACGGATAATATCAGGCTGGGAGATCGCATAACCAAGGCGCCAGCCAGTCATGGCAAAAACATTTTGGAGAAGCCGCTAATGTACACAGTCTTTTCCATGATTCCATCAAGGAGGTAATGCTGGTATAGCGCATCATCATAAATAACCGGCTGTATATCTCATCGGCAATGATAAAGATATCCCGCTCATGCGGAGCAGGTCAGCCAGGGCTTTGCAAGAGTATCCTTGTCAATCACCGCACCGGTAGGATTAGAGGGTGAGTTGAGAATGATAGCGTTTTGTTTTAAAAGGTGATCGCGGCCTTGATGTCATCAGGATCTGGGATAAATCCGTTTTTCCTCACGTGCTGGGACACAGATCATTCTGGCGCCCACCATACCAATCTGTCCAAAATAATTTAAAGGCAGAGCCGGTGTGATTACGATGACTTCATCGCAGGATTTACCAGGGTGAACAAAGCCATCTGGATCGCCTCAGTGGCACCTGGGGGACACCATAATCTGGTTTGTGGGATCAGGCTTCAGATCATTGGCATGAGTACTCCGCAATCACAACTTAGCGCAGTTCAACACGCCACTGTTCGGGGTATGATGAGTCATACCGGACTCCCAGCATCAGCATGCCTCTTCAATGATGGGGCGCGGAGTGATAAAGTCCGGCTCGCCAACTGTAAAGCTGATAGTATCCTCCATTTTCAAAGGAGGCCTCATTGAACATCTCCCGAATGACCGATCCACCCAGATTTTGGGCCCCACTCTGACAACTGCATCGTTCATTCACTCCTACAAATCAGTTTATTTGGTATATGCTTTTAGGGGCACTCCAGATAAATTTGCCTTCACACGCTCATCAGCTAGCTAGCAAATCCTGAGAGGCACCTTGCATGGTAATTTTCCCCGTCTCCAGCACATAGCGTGGGAGGCCGTATTCAGAGCTAAAAAGGCGTTCTGTTCGGATGAGCAAGATGCTAGTGCCAGAGGGTTTCATTAATTTGCCTGATGACGCGAAAAATTCTTCTACCACAACAATAGGAGCCAGCCCCCTATGGAAGGCTCGTCTAGCATTACCAGGCTTCCGTTGGTCATCAAGGCCCGGCCTAACGCCAGCATCTGCTGCTCACCTCCAGAAAGTGTCCCAGCCTCTTTGCTTTTTCACGCTCCTTCAGTCGTGGAAAGATAGTAAAACCCGTTCCAGACCATCTTTTATGAAAGCTCTATCTTTTATCAGATTGGCTCCCCATAGTCAGGTTTTCAGTGACGGACATCTTCGAAAATACCCGGCGGCCTTCTGGCACATGGGCAATGCCCTGTTCTACAATCTTCTTAGGGCTTCATCTTGGTCAATTCTGTTCCTGAAACTTTTTGACCCGCTTGTGCTCCAGACCAGAGATGGTGCGCAGAATGGTGGGACTTTCCAGCGCCATTGACCCAATCAACGCCACAATCTCCTTTTTCCATCGAGAAGGAACCGCCTTGTACCGCATTAATGGCTCCATAGGACATGAAGATCCCGAATCTCAAGTAGCGACATTCTGATAGCCTCCTCTAAGTATGCCTCGATAACCTTCGGATTGGCCTGCTTCGGCGGGGGCACCCCTTCAGCTATGGTCTTACCAAAGTCTAAGACTTTGATGCGGTCCGCAATAGGCATTACAAAGTTCATGTGGTGCTCAATCAAAAATGATAGTCACACCTGCCAAAAGTCCTTGCGAATCTGTGCTACCAGGTTCGCCATATCCTCCAGTTCAGTGGTAATCATACCAGCTACTGGCTCATCCAACAACAGGATCTTGGGATCCGTCATCAGGGCACGTGCAATTTCCAGACGGCGCCGCTGATCGCCATAGGGCAGATTTTTTTGCTAGTAAATTTGCTTTGTCGGCCAGTCCCAGAGTCCTAACAGACCCATGACCTTCTCATCTAGCTCCCTTTCGCTCTTCACCATGCCCGGTGTACGCAAAAAACATTTGGCTAGATTCTGGTCGTTATGCATAGTATGGGCCATCTTTACATTGTCCGCCACACTGGCATTTAGAGAACGGGCGGATGTTTTGGAAAGTTCGGGTAATCCCCTGTCGCGCAAACTGATAGGGTTTAAGCCCACCATATCCACCCCATCTAGCTTAATGGTACCGGTGGTGGGTTTGTAAATACCGGTCAGCATATTAAATACGGTTGTCTTTCCCGCGCCGTTTTGGCCCCAATAATGGCAATTAATTCTGCCCTTTTTTCAACTTCCAAATTAAAAATTATCCACGGCGCAAAGCCCACCTAGAACATGATAGAGGGTTTTTGACCTCAAAGACTCATATCACCACTACTCCCTTCTCAGGACTTAGAGACACCCGCAGGCTCTTTGTCCCTTCTTTGAGCCAAACAGCGGAGTCTCGTACAGGGACGCACGAGAAATACGCATAAAAGGGAACTTCCTTGCCACCACAAAGCCCCTCTGAGCGATAGAGCATCACAATGACCAGAATATTGCCGCATACACCGCCAGGCGCCAGTCGGCCAAAAAAGCGGAGAACCAGGCAGGATGGTCAGCAGTGTGGCGCCCAAAATAGAACCAGTCAGAGATCCGGAACCCCCGGCATACAAGTAGACAAAAATCGGAGCTCTTTGTAAAGCTAAAGGAGTCCGGCTGAATGAAGGCTAGCACATGAGCATACAGGCCGCCTGCCTGCTACGCCGGCAATAAAGGCGTGATACAGAACGATGTGATCTTGTAGCGGGTAGTATTGATGCCCATGGCATCTGCAGCAATCTCATTGTCCCGAATTGCGATAAAAGGCGCGGCCGTAGGGAGAATAGATAAGGTTACGCAATAGATATAACGTCAACGCCATAAAGAATAAGATCCAGGCAAAATTGGATATTGGAATGCCAATCATGCCTCTGGCTCCGCAATGGCTGGATCAGACGAAGGATAGCGCGGACAATTTCACCAAAGGCCAAGAGTAACAATGGCCAAATAGTCCCCCTTTAGCTTTGGGAGGGCATCCCAATCAGCACTCCTACCAAGGCAGCCACACACCCTCCTACCAGTAGGCCTAACAAAAGACAGGGACCTGGGCAACTACCGGAATATTCTTACCATCAAATACCATGGTGGTAATGACCGCGGCCCCATAAGCACCTAGGGACATAAAGCCAGCGTGGCCAATGCAGAACTGTGTCAGTAAAAAGCCATTGACCAAGTTCAGACTGGCTGTCATCATAATGTTGATGCCGGCAAACATCATGACTTGAATATAATAGCCATTTAGGATACCCCACAGAGCGCAGGACCGTTACAACTACATATAAAGGACAACAATTAAGGCGGGGTAAATCGGCTTAATCAATTTCTTTATATTCATAAAAGATCACCCCTCCTTAAACTTTCTCTATGACAGCTTGCCCATGATACCGGCGAAAGGAGAAAATGACCAAGGATAACAATCAAAATAATGAATCCGACAGCATAGCCGAAGGTGAGTTCAAAGCAGTAGCAAATATTTGGGCGATTCAAGGATAAAGCCCCCCAACATGGCCCCCTAATATCACCGATACCACCCCCAGAACGGCTGCGACAAATGACATATTGCCCAGCCAGGAACCATATACACATCAACCTGAGGATAGGCACTGGCATAGCAAATACCAGACACTGCGGCCAGAGCGCCGCCTACGAAATGATGTGATGGAAATGACGCGGTTGACATTGATACCCATCAAAGAATGCATCCTTGTCCCATACTGACGGCCCTCATCTGTCCACCAATCTTTTTGTGCCATTCACCATGAAATATAGTGCCATCATAGTAACAGCAGCCAATATGATCATGATAATCTGGGTCGAAGTGATAGAGCGCCCCTAAAACATTAAAGGTTTTGGGCGTAAATAGTGTGGGGAACGCAAGCGAGGATTCGGGCCAATAAAGGTAAGGCCCTTGGAAAGTTCTCCAAAAACATGGAGACACCTACAGCTGTGATCAACGCACGATCATTCTAGGTTTATTGCGCAGAGGTCTGTAAGCAATCGCCTCAGTCTTACAGCGATTTCCGCCAAGTGCCAGCATAGCAATCAATATGATAATCCCTACAATAAGCATTGGGAATGTTCCATCAATCTGATAGCTGGAGAAAAGTTGAGCAATAAAATAGGTGCCCAATGCACCAATCATCAAAAAGTCACCATGAGCAAAATTGATCATGCCAACAATCCCATAGACCATGGTATAGCCCAATGCAAGCAACAGCATATACGCTGCCCAATTGCAAGCCGTAAACTAAGTATTGTAGGATCGTAGCCACAGGAACGCCTCCTATCATGTCTAAAAAATGGATTTACAGAAAGAAATGTGCCGGCTGGTATCAAAGCCGGCATTCAGTTATGCCTAAGAAAAAATTGCTGCCCTATGTCACCGATGAAAAATCCAAAAGAAATCAGCTAGGATTGATGGAAGAAACATAATGGGAAACACCATCAGCATCATACTGCATAACCACGCCACCCTTAATGGGGTTACGATCCTCACCCATCGTCATAGGACCAGAGGGCAGTTGAAGATTCTCAATAGAAGCCAGAGCGTCACGGACACCATCGCGGGTCAGCTCTTCTGCATTCTGCAACGCATAGAGAACCATCATGGTAGCTTCATAAGCCAGTTCAGCATTGGAATTGGGTTGCTCATCAGGGGGATGCAGGGGGCAGTGTACTTCTCAACAAACTCAACAGCAGCGGGATCGGTAGACTCAGCAGAAAATGCTGTCGAGCAGACAAAGGCTAATACCTCCATCATTTTCGTTCCGGCACGTTTTGCGGCAGATGCTATTATGGAGGCAGCGGACGCAGGCATCCGTATCATAGTCTGCATTGCAGAAGGAATCCCCCACACTGGACGTGATTAAGGCACATCAGTTTGCCGAACAAAAAGGCGCCATGTTGATCGAGGCCTAACTGTCCGGGACTGATCTCTCGGAAAAAGTATGGTTGGTATTTTTACCGGGACAGGTCTTTTTAGAAGGGAATGTCGGAGTTATCAGTCGTAGCGGAACACTTACTTACGAGATTGTGTATCACTTAACGGCGAATGGCATGGGACAATCCACTGCTATCGGCATCGGGGGTGATGTTTCCCTGTTGTAGGTCTTCATTTCCGTCAACTGCTGGAGATGTTTCAAAATGATCCGGAAACAGAAGCAATCGTTCTGATTGGAGAGATTGGAGGAAATGCGGAAGAGCAAGCGGCCGAATATATCCGCAATAATGTAACCAAACCTGTGGTAGCATTTATTGCCGGGCAATCCTCCTCCGGGAAAGCAGATGGGACATGCAGGAGCTATCATTTCGGGAAGTTCCGGTTCGGCAAAAGAAGATTAAATCTTTAGAAAGGCTGCCGGTATCCGGGTAGCACAAGAACCTTCGGATATACCGAAATTATTGAAAAGATAAACTCCCAAAAGAGAAAGAAAAGACAAAAGTAGTCATATCATAACAGATGCAGATTCACTCCCTCAAATAAGTAATTACATACTTATCGTTTAGAGTAAATCTGCATTTATTTTACATACCTTTTCTTTATACCTAATTTTATAAGAAGAGCATTCATAGGATATGCACAGAAGAAGCCGAAAAGCATAGCCAACTGCATCATAAACCAGAATATCCATGTGTCTTTGGGTAACGGTTCATTGATGAACAATACAAAATAGACAATCGCCATCCAGCCATACATTCCTACCTGCCAGGACAAAAGAGAAAAGAAATCCGCTTTGAAAGCACGAGCCAAGGCATTACCTACCGATATTTTTTCCATCTCCCGAATAGCATAGAATTGGAAATAAACACCAATCATCAAAGCCAGAATAAAGTCAAGTACCCAATTACCAAAAGAGCTGACTTCCTGCCACAGTTACAGGAACATAGTTTGTAAACCACTCTCCTATGATATCTGCCAATGTACATCCTGCACCACAATGAAGCGCCGACAAAGCTACCGATTTGCCAATAAGGACGTTGCATTCCTTGCATCGACATTTCTCCCTGCATGGCCATATCCATCTCCATATTATCTTTCATACCGGACATATCCATTCCCTTCATATCAGACATATCTTTCATGCCAGACATATCCATTTTCATCCCATCATCCTCAGCCTTTCATCGGACTACTCCGTCCAAACTTATTATACGCCCATAAAGCTAAATAACTTCCCCATAATGCAGATAATATCCAGACTGCATTCATTATCTTCATTGATTGCGGACGATGTGTCAGGTCTATGGCAATATGTACTGCAATTCCGATACCTGAACATACTAAGAAAACGGCTATTAAATTGAGCATGATTGTATGTTTTTAAAAGATTCAGACTACAAAACATACTTTATTTGCGAATAGTTCAGCCCACTACTTTTTAATTTTATCCTGTCGAACTATTCCCACACACGAGTTGTTATCATTTTATAATCAAAACAATAGAATTATGAGCAGACGTAGACAATTAGAGCATGAAGTATCTGTTGCTCAAGAAAGAATAAAGAAAGCCGCAAAAGATACACCGAAGGATATCCTGAAATTATGGGAACAAGAGCCTGGTAGACCTGGAATTGGAACTCAATAATATGGTGGATGATGAAGAAGATAACAATGAGGATTAACAGAAGAAAGGCGCGCTAGTTACCTAGTGCGCCTTTTCTATTACTGTATATGTATTCAGTATTAATTCTTTGGCAATGCTTCTTTTACTAGGATTGAACGACCTACATATGCTGCACCGTTCAATTGTTCGATAGCTTTAGCAGCCTTCTGTATCATCCGGCATTTCGATAAAGGCAAAGCCTTTTGATCTTCTTGTGTCGCGGTCGGTGATGAGTTTTACAGATTCTACTGTTCCATACTCTTCCATTACTTGTCTCAAATCTGATTCCCTAACGTTGTAGCTAAGGTTTCCAATGTACATATTCATAAAATACAAAAATAAAAAAATTAATAATTCAATAAAGAAAGTTTTAGGAAGATCTTAATTAGAGATGGATATGCTCAAATAAATGAGAAGATTCATGTAAAAAAAATCAAATCGTAATAAACCTCTTTATTGTTGTTGGTACAAAGGAAAGCATTATTTGGGGATATTGCACTATATTCTCTCCTTTTTCTTTCTGCAAAACATCTTTTTTATGAAAATATAAATACTTAACGTTCTTATTCTTTTTTATACCAAGCCATTCCATGTAAACTACCGGATTAGTCTTTCTGCAAATTCTTCGCTACAAATTCCTCAAAAAACGTTTTCTTATAGTTTCCACCTCCTATTCCTATCTCATAAGACTTAATAAAAATATCATTGGTATCAAAAGAGTCAATCCGTGAAGTATTGACAATATAGGACTTGTTTATCCGGAGAAACTGTTTAGCGGGCAGTTGCTCATGAATATTTTTCAGATTCATCTTAGTAATCACCCGCTGACCTTCCAATTGGAGAATGGAATAATCCTTTAGGTCCTTCAATAAAAAAAGAATATCACTGAAGTTTATCTTGATATAGCGTCGTTCCGATTTGATGAAGATATATTCTTCCTGTATCTCCTCCACTCTTTCGGCTGTTTCCGACAATAACAGTTTATGATATACTATTGCCTTATTGACTGCTTTCAGAAAACGGTTCATTTCAATGGGCTTCACCAGATAATCAATGGCACTTACTTCATAACTATCGAGTGCATATTCCGCATACGCCGTTGTAAAGACAATCAACGTATTCACGGGAATGCTTTGCGCAAATTCTATTCCGGTAATTCCCGGCATCTGAATATCAAGGAAAATCAGATCAACCGTATATTCATTTATATAAGCAGACGCTGCGATAGCATTATTAAAGCTACCCACCAATGTCAGTTGTGGAATCTGCTCCACCAATGACTTCATACCTTTGCGAGCTACCGGCTCGTCATCAACAATAATACAATTCATAAGTTTAGATGTAAGTTGACATTATAAGTTGTTTCTTTATCTTCTATCTGTAGCGTATACCGTGATTCATAAAGTAAATCCAGTCTGCGTTTTCACATTCCAACCCTATTCCCCCTTCCCGCTTAACAGGAACACGGGGCTTAGAATTTTTCGCAACGAAACGTCAACTGTTTATTATGCACAGAAAAATACAAGTGAACATAAGATAAATTGTCGCTATCCAAATTATGTTTCACCGCATTCTCTACAAAAAGGGATAAACAATAACGGAGGAATACAGATATTCTCCATATTTCCCTCTTGAAAGATTGTATATTCAAAATGATCCCTTCTCACCTTCTCCAATTCAAGAAAGGCTGGTGAGAAACTGTATATCTGCAGTAAGAAATACTTCTCTTCTTGTACTGTCATTCAACTGGTAGCGAAGTAGATTGTCCAGTTTCTCCAATATCTGTGAAGCCTCATCCGGAGCATCCTTTACCAAAATATTGGCATTATTCAGCATATTAAAAAGAAAAATGCGGATTGATCTGTTTCTTTAATTGTTGCAATTCTGTCTGTTTAGTCGCCTTCTCCAATTCAAGAATCTTTTTATCGGAGACAACCCAACGGCGGAATAGTTCAAAAGGCTCGTACAGCCACCTACACTTAATAGCAGTACTAATACTCCATAAGCAATACTATCAAAAAAACAGCGTGGTTATCCTGTATACAAAACCCACGAATACCGTATCGTTGATATAATGGAGACAGAAATATAAATCCTAATAATACACTCACTAAATTGACTCCGAGAAACGAAATCCAATAACACCATAACTTGCGCTTTACCTTATACAGGAAAACGGGGCACTAACCAATATATATTCAGATAGATAGGAAATGCAAAAAAACCAATATACTAACCGGATATGCATATAGGAAACCTTCTCTAGTAAAATCTCCATATACATTCTGAAAGCCCAAAAAGAGTATAATAAATAGCAATAGTAAATTACTGATAAGCCTGAAACGGTCATTTACCAGATTCTTCCCCAATCGTATACATTCCAGGTATCTTTCATAATTCCAACATTAAACCAATGGTACACAGTGCCTCATCATTATAGCCACTTTTTTAATTGATAACCTCCCGGATATAACAAGTCAATCGTTGCCGTAACTTGTCAAAAGCAGGTGCTACTTTGCAGACTTTCCTTTTTTTCGCAGACAGTATGTACAAATAAATCGAAGCTGATTCTCTTCCATTTGAAAATCGATCCTTATATTTTCTCCCTTTCCATTCTCTCCACATACAGTTGTCTGAATCACATATTCTATCACAGGCATAAACAATAAAGGAGGAACTTGTATATAACGCACTTCATTCAGGATGTTGACTTCAAAATTAAACTCCGGATTACATAGTTTCTCCAACTTCATATAATCAGTCATAAAATCGATATCATCTCCCAACAATACCTGTTGCCGTTCACTTTCATAAAGTTGGTATCTAAGCAACCGACTTAATTTAAAGATAAGCAATGACGCCTTTTCTCCATCTTCTCCCAGCAAGGTTCGTACCTTATTCAATATTCTCGAAAAAAACTCCGGTTGGAGTTGATCTTTCAAATGATTTAGATCAGTCTGTATGCTAATATTCTCCAATTCATTTAATCGTTGTTGATAGCCACCCAACGATGCAGAAAAATAGTAAAAAGAGAAAAAGCCAGGAAATAGAGTATCAGTGCCAATGCATTTATCAACAGAAAGAAAGGGAGATCACTGTTTAGTCTTTGCATCTGTTCGGGTATAACATAATATTGCCCTAGAAAAACAAATAGCACCAACCATGGCGGTCAGCATAAATCCAACAAGGCAACTCAAATATATGATATACTTTTTTATATCTACGCTGAAACAGATAACCGGGAATTAACCAGTAAGTATGCAGATTTATGATTCCCCATAGAATGACAGAAAGTAAAAAGACTAACTCCCGTAGAAAGATTTAGCCCTAAACTATCGCTTTCGACAAAAGTGCCTCTGAACACCAAAAAAAGGAGACTACAAGAAATATCCCAATTTGCTTCAGTAACGTATATAATAGTATCTTAACTGACATCAGGCGATAAAGTTACCATTTTTTTAGAACTTATACTTCATTCCCACCGAAACATACATTGCCGGTTTAAAATATGGATCAGTATCTTTAGACATATCTTCGAAGAAAGCCTTTAAAGTGCGGGTAGTGTAATAAGCTATTCTGCTACACGACACACCGGCAGTAGCAGTGATTGAAAAAAGAATTCCCCATACTTACTTCCGGTTGTAAACCTACAATAATGAATTGCTGGGGAAAACATAGTATCTTTTCCTTCTCTTTCCAACAATGCCAATGACCCGTTCATCTCTGCCACGATCCTTAGATTCAGATATTTATTCATTTTCATTCCTGCCGATACTTCCATGGCATTCAGCATCGAAACTTTAATTTGATAACGTCCTTCAGTGCTCCAATCAAAATAAATAGCAGGAAATACCATCGGATAACCAAATGTGTTGTTCACAGCCAATCCGGCTCCAAGAGATAAATTGGACTTGAACTGCCGGATGAAAATAACTCCTCCCTGTCCCAGAACATTCTTCAGTTTTACATCAGAAGAGGTATAGACGCCTGCACCGACAGTCGTCAACAAAAGCCATTTTTGCTGATAGGGCGAATATTGGTTACGCTCAACTGCATATTTATAATTTGATCTATGTCTATGTAAGATTGAAGATTCTTATTATTCATTGCCGTATAGCTTCTTCCCTGCCGAAATCATCCAAAGAGTTGGCTGATTTCTTTTCATTCATTTTCTGTGATACGGGAATATTGACGTTCCCTTCCACAAAAAGCACATATCCCCTTTCCGGGATACTGTCCGTTTTCATCTTTATATCGGGAAGAAGATATATACCCGGTTTTCACAGTAACCTGTGCCTGTATATTTTCAGGAAGTAATAGAAACAAGGCGAACGCACTTAACAAAATAATCCTCATATTCTTTTATCAGTTTTAGGGTTTGAATGAGACAAAAGTAGAGTTTTACCGATCTGCGTAGAGAGTTTGTAGACCAAACCCGGCATTAAGTAGACCAAACCTGTAAATTTGTAGCCTGTTTGGTCTGAATGTATTATATAAAAAATAAAAGACTACCTTTCAACCGAAGATAGTCTTTTTATTCATATATCATTTTTTAATTATCCACAATGGAAATACTTATGTACGAGATCTAACATCTCCATCGGCTTTCCTTCCAAATCCGCACGCAATGTTTTATCTTCATAACCACGAAGTTCTGCGGATGATACCATCAATCATTGCCGGACTGAATACATTATATTGTTCAAAAATGGCTCTTTGTTGTTGCAGACAATCGGCAGAAAGTTTTCACAGCTATCCGGCAGTTGCGCTAATGATTTCAAAAGCTTATCTTCATTCTCTTTCTGATGGATATTCACATTTACATACGTTTTTTCAGCAATGTCCAGCGCATTTCCAATCTCAAACCCATGACGGCAGGCAACGGCCAAGCCTGCCAACAGTTGATATAGATCCGCCGATCCGTCCGGAGAACGCATTTCTACCGTCTGCTTCTGGCTAGTGTCGAAATGACTTTCGCCTTTCTAACGGGTTTGCCAATGTACACATATCTGTTTTTGCAGCCCACCCTAGAGGTACACGCACTAATACAGAACGGTTTGCGATCTCCCCAACAAACATTGGTAGGTGCTTCCTGATGAGGAACAAGACGGAAATACGAAGTTGGATTGGTGTTTCCGAAAGCAGTGATTGAAGGAGCAAGCACCATCATTCCGGCAATTGCCTTGCGTGCCGTTTCCGACAAAACACCGTCTTTCAGCATCTGGTTCTTTCCGTCTTTCATGATACGCATGTGGATATGCAAGCCCGAACCTGCTTTACCTGCGGTAATCTTTGGAGCAAAAGTTACATTGTATCCATATCTAAATCCCAGGTTACGAATCACCCATTTGGCAATCATTAATTGATCTGCTGCCTGCGATACGGGAACCGGCAGGAATTCTATTTCATTCTGCTCATAGATATAACCATCCAGCGTAAAATTACCTACTTCGGAGTGTCCATACTTTATTTGTCCGCCTGTCTGTGCGATGTAAGACATACATTGGGTACGGAATTCATTGAATTTAGCATAAGGGCCCGATTCATGATAACCACGTTGATCGGTTGCCTGGAACATACCGGTGTCCGGAGCTATTACATAATATTCCAATTCGCCCATTGCCTGAAATTCCATTCCGGTAACTTCTGTAAAAAGTCTTGCTTGCTTTGTAAAGAGTGTGTTCTGGTGCACTTTTCGAGGGGTTCGCCGTCTTTATTGAAGAAAAGAGCACAGCATAGACAGCGTCGGAATCTCGGCAAACGGATCAACGAATGCTGTGCAAAAACGAGGGGAATTACATAAAGGTCACTACTGCCCGCTTCTATAAATGAGAAAAGACTGGAACCGTCTACCCGTTCTCCACATGTGAGAATAGCTTCCAGATGCTTGATTGTTGATGACAAAGTTCAGAGTTTTCAGACGCCCGTCTCCCCGCCGGATACATAAAATTAACCATGCGGATATCTTTTTGCTGGATAAATGAGATAATGTCAGCTTTTTGTAAACTCTGAAGTTGGTTTTGAAGGAATGCCACCAATTGGTTTGCATTCATTGATAATTCTTGATTCATAATCGGTTGTTTTTCGTTGTTGTATGATTAAAACGGTTTGTTGAATGCCAAAGATAAGGGAAAAGATGGAAAATCAAGTAAGAAAAGATTTAATTATTTCTTTGTTATGTTGCATTTATATCTATTCTCCTATTTAAAAACGCTTCAGGTCTTTTCTTCTCAAAAATCCATTCCGGAGTGTATAGTTTCCCAGTATCCGTTTCGGTCAGCTCGTACCAGGGAGAAAGGTTCCGGCTGGTTGGATTGACCAGGATATGAATCTGTTGGGCAGGCATATAGCTTTGCGCCAGAAGGAATACTTTCTTTCCGGTATTCGGATGAATGGCAATATCCATAACAATCACAGCATGACCGGGTGAACCGCCTTTAATAAAGACATCCCCGGGTTGCAAGGAAGTATAAAGCACGCCTGGGAGCTCACGAGATAAAGAGGCAGTTCCGGCATACATAAAAAACCATATCGAGATAGTTACGGAAAGTTTTATAGGAATAATCCACTCCTTTTCCCGAAGCATACCATTGAACCTGATTACCGCTGACTTTTATTCGATTTCCCTCCGCCCATTTCTTGTATTCGGCAGTAAATCCACTTGTGAAGTTGAATTTTATATCTGTATACCGTTTATGTTTCCACAGATATTCCGCCCGCAGGCGTATCACTGCATCGGCACACTGCTGCAAATCACGATTGCCTATCTCCATATCTACGACTGCAAATGCGGCTGCCTGATTGGCTTTTTCTTTTCCATTGTAAAGTAACACTTTACTGCCTTTAGCAATAATGGACAAATTGCGCAAATAAGTTGTAAACGAATTATCGGAGCAGGTCTCTAACATATCCTGACGGAGGAGCGATTCTATCTGCAAAGCCTCTCCTGTCCCCATGACTGAAAGACTGTGAAAAGTAAGCCTGCACACATTAACAAATACTTCATATCGGTTTTTTCTTATTCCATATCCGGACAAATATAAGTAATTATTATGGAAAACGAAGTTGAATGTCTGTTTTTCTCCCGATTGAAGACGCTATCGTCTTAAAAAAATATGTAATATCGGATTCTGACTAAAACAAAGTACTATATACTCTTTTTTTTTCTGTAAGAATAGTACGAACTTTGTTTTCCACAAATTATAATAGTGTTTTTTTATGGAACAGGTGGTAGATTTAGCTTTGCCCGAATACTTTGAAAGAATATCCGCAGAAGCTACCTTTCAGGAGCAATTGTCCGTCATAGATATGGATAACTCCCGTCGTTCACCGGTTCAAGTCAAAAACTATCCGATTACGTTTGAAAGGCTATTCCCTCATCTTTGTTCTTTCCGGAGAAATTACAATAGGAATAAACTATTTATCGCATACACTGAAAAAGAACACGGTGATGCAGGTGTATCCGGATGATATTATAGAGCACACGAGCTTATTCAGCCGATTTCAAGGGCTATCTCATCATTCATTCTGCTGAATTGAAAAAGGAAATAATGGCTATGACATCCGGCATCCGTCTGCAACAGGCGGGTCAGTTGAAGAAATTACATACCAGGCAAGAGTTGAGTGAGGAAAGAAAGCCTGCGTTTGAGAAAACAGGTTGAACTCATTAAAAAGTTATATTCCTGATAAAGAACACGTCTACCACTCTTACGTCATCAAGAATCAGATTATAAATCTATTCTTTGACCTTGACAACTGCCGCTGCATCAACACCGAAGCCCTCTTCACGGCCAAGGACACACCGACCGGCACGGCGCTGATCTTCGTCTCGCAGGACGGCGAGAACTGCATCGCCGTGGCCCCCGGCGCCAACCACAGCCTCACGTGTGAGGCGATCGACGCCGTGGCGGACCGCATCGCCGGAGCCGAATACCTGCTCGTACAGCTCGAAATCCCGATGGAAACGGTGGCTTGCGCCATCGAAAAGGCATACGCGGCGGGAACCCGCGTGGTGCTCAATCCGGCCCCGGCCATGCCGCTCGCCGACGAGCTGCTGCGCAAGGTCTACCTGATCACCCCCAACCGCACGGAAAGCGAAACGCTGACGGGAATCCCCGTGCACACCGCACAGGACGCCTCGAAAGCGGCCGGGGCGCTGCTGGCGAAAGGCGTCGGCAACGTCATCGTCACGCTGGGCAGCGAAGGCGCGCTGATCCGCACCCCGGCGGAGGAGCTGCTGATCCCGGCGCGCACGGTCACGCCCGTGGACACGACCGCCGCCGGCGACGTCTTCCCAGGAGGCG
>VOFJ01003832.1_pt1 | contig 15947 bp, 18 predicted proteins | sample 5384081 | NCBI WGS metagenome assembly VOFJ01 (sample SAMN12384729, study PRJNA508395) | human gut metagenome | isolation source: healthy gut I | host: Homo sapiens
TAAACCACATAATCCACCGCTTGTGCGGGCCCCGTCAAATTCGCTTTTGAGGTTTCAACCTTGCGATCGTACTCCCCAGGTGGAATACTTATTGCGTTAGCTGCGGCACGCAGGGGGGTCAGTCCCCCGCACACCTAGTATTCATCGTTTACAGCGTGGACTACCAGGGTATCTAATCCTGTTTGCTCCCCACGCTTTCGCGCCTCACCGTCAGTTGTCGTCCAGCAATCCGCCTTCGCCACTGGTGTTCCTCCTAATATCTACGCATTTCACCGCTACACTAGGAATTCCGATTGCCTCTCCGATACTCAAGAAAGTAGTTTCAAATGCAGTTCACGAGTTAAGCCCGTGGATTTCACATCTGACTTGCCTTCCCGGCTACACGCCCTTTACACCCAGTAAATCCGGACAACGCTTGCCACCTACGTATTACCGCGGCTGCTGGCACGTAGTTAGCCGTGGCTTATTCGTCAGGTACCGTCTTCTACTCGTCCCTGACAAAAGAAGTTTACAACCCGAAAGCCTTCTTCCTTCACGCGGCGTTGCTGGGTCAGGCTTGCGCCCATTGCCCAATATTCCCCACTGCTGCCTCCCGTAGGAGTCTGGGCCGTATCTCAGTCCCAATGTGGCCGGTCAACCTCTCAGTCCGGCTACTGATCGTCGCCTTGGTGGGCCGTTACCTCACCAACCAGCTAATCAGACGCGAGGCCATCTTTCAGCGATAAATCTTTGACATTCCAGGGCCATGCGACCCCAATGTATCATGCGGTATTAGCAGTCGTTTCCAACTGTTGTCCCCCTCTGAAAGGCAGGTTCCTCACGCGTTACTCACCCGTCCGCCACTGTCCTCTGCTTCACTTGGACGAATCCTCGATCCACAGATTCTCGTTCGACTTGCATGTGTTAAGCACGCCGCCAGCGTTCGTCCTGAGCCAGGATCAAACTCTCTATAAATCGTATCTAAACAGTTTCCTGCTTAAATCGTTACAGAGCTATTTGTCATAGCTTCAAACTTTTTACCCTTACGCTCGTGGGTAATTGACTTAACCCCACTCGCGCAAGCTTTTCAGTTGCGCTCCAAAGCCCGTTTTCACAAGCTCTCTCGCGCTCCCGTCTGGTGCTTTTCGTTTCGTTCGTTGTTTAATTTACAAGGTACACGTCCCACGCGGAACAGTTGATATATTACTACGGCTGCCTCCATTTGTCAACACTTTTTTTGTTCTTTTTCAAAATTTTTTCTAATGCCCTTTCGGGTGACATTTTTCGCCGCCCATGCTATAATCTGTATTATTATGGTATACCTCGAAAAGGAGGAGCAAATCTTGGAATTTCTCCATCTCAATGCCACCTTCGGACGCCTGGAGCAGCATGAGCTGCACCTGCACAGTGGCCTGAACCTCATCTGTGCCCCCAACGAGTCCGGCAAGTCCACCTGGGGCAGCTTCATCTGCGCCATGCTCTATGGCCTGTCCACTCGTGACCGCGGCCTCATGGCCGACAAGAACCGCTTCGCCCCCTGGAGCGGCGCCGCCATGCAGGGCCGCATGGATATTCTGTCCGATGGCCGCGCCCTGACGCTGCAGCGGGACACCCGCCGCGCCAACGCGCCCATGGGGAATTTTTCCTGCACCTACACTGGCACCGGTACCCCCGTGGAGGGTATCACTGCCCAGAACGCCGGTGAGCAGCTGCTGGGCGTCCCCCGTGACGTGTTGGAACGCAGCGCTTTCATCGGTCAGAATGCGCTGGCCGTGAGCCAGAGCGCCGAGCTGGAGCGGCGCATCTCCTCCCTCATCACCACCGGTGAGGAGGACGCCTCCTTCACCGAGTCCTACGAGCGCCTGAAAAAGCAGCTAAACCGCCGCAAGCACAACAAGACCGGCCAGATCCCTGTGCTGGAACGGGACATCGCGCAGCTGCACCAGTCCCTGCAGGAGCTGGACGCCCTGGAGCAGCAGGCCCGTCAGGCCCAGGAGGAGGTGTCCGCCCTGACCCAACGGGTGGACGGCCTGCGCCATCAGGCGGCGCAGCAGCAGGCTCAGATCCGACAGGAGCGCATCAACGCCTGGCACCGCGCTGCCCGCACGGCGGAGGAGGCCCAGCGCCGCGCCGACATTCTGGCGGAGGCCGCCGCGCCGCTGCCGGATGACGCTACGTTGTCTCTGCTGGAGGGGCAGGCTGCCGCGCTGCAAAGCGACATGGCTGCCCTTACCGGCCAGCGCAGTGCAGCCAACGAGGCCCGCACTGCCGCGGCAGAGGCCCACGCCGTCTGGGAGGCCCACCCGCTGTACCCTGACGATGCTGCGGCGCTGGAGCGCCGCGCCGCCAGTATCGCCCCCGCTAAGGCCCCGTCCCTGCTGCTGCCCGCCGCCGATGGACTGCTGTTGGTCATCAGTGCCGTGCTGGCTGTGGTGTTCCGCGCTGCCTCACCCCAGCGCTGGATCTTCGCCGGTATGGCTCTGCTGGCCGCGGCGCTCACCGTATTCTCCGTCTGCCTGCGCCGCCGTGCCATCCGGCAGGAGCAGGAGCGGGTGGATCGTGATCGCGCCGCTCTGGCGGAGCAGACAGCCTCGTACCTGCCCCTCCGCGACCGCGCCGCCCAGACCGACGAAGCCGCCCGCCGCGCCGGCGCCATCCTCTCCGGTGCCGAGGAGAGCTGCCGCAGCCGCCTGCTGACCCTGCTGACCCAGGTGCAGCGCTTCGCACCTGCCGCCGCCGACCTGTCCGGTGCGCAAATTGCCCTGTCAGACGCCCGCCGCAGCCGCGATACCCTGGCCGACGCCCGCCGCACCGCACGGGAGGCCGCCGTGGGCCGCGACGCCCTGCAGAGCCAGCTGTCGGAGGAGGACCTGACCCGTCCTCCCATGCCGGTGACCCCCATCGCCGGCGGCAGTGTGGAGCTGGAGCTGTCCCAGGCACAGACGGCGCTGGCCGACGCCCGCAGCCGCTATGACCACCTGTTGGGCCGCATCCGCGGGCTGGACCGCAGCAGCGATCTGACCGACCAACTATCTCAGAAGCGGGAGGAGCTGGCCCGCCTTCAGCAGGAGTATGATGCCATCACTCTGGCCATGACGGCCCTGGAGCAGGCCAATATCATCCTGAAAAACCGTTTTTCCCCCGCGCTGGGCGCACGGGCCGCAGAGATCTTCTCCGCCCTCACCGACGGTCGCTATGACAAGGTGCTGCTGAGCCAGGACATGGCTCTGTCCGCCGAGCAGTCCGGCGACCCCATGAGCCGCAGCATCCGCCTGCTGAGTCAGGGTGCCGCCGACCAACTATATCTGGCGGTACGCCTTGCTATCTGCGGCATGGTGCTGCCGGAGGAGAAGCACGTCCCGTTGATTCTGGACGACGCGCTGGTATCCTTCGATGACCGACGGCTCCGCGCCGCGCTGGATGTCCTGCTGGCCGAGAGCGAACAGCGTCAGATCCTGCTGTTCACCTGCCAGACGCGGGAGCGGGACTATCTGGCGGGGCATAAAAATGTTACGGTCCTGACATTATAGACTTGCCAGCGCCGCGATTTGGTGTTATACCTGTACGTACACCGATCATCCACCATGTTACCATTCACTACATTTATATAAGGAGAAGCAGTTATGAGCGATTGTACCCACGATTGCAGTACGTGCGGCGAGAGCTGCGCGGATCGCAAAAACGAAAGCCCCTTCCAGATCAAGCCTCTGCGGGAGGAGGGCTGCCGCGTCGGTAAGGTCTACGGCGTGGTGTCCGGCAAGGGCGGCGTCGGCAAGTCCATGGTCACCAGCCAGCTGGCGGTGTCCGTCCGCCGTGAGGGCTACAACGTAGCCGTGCTGGACGCCGACATCACCGGCCCCTCCATTCCCAAGGCCTTCGGCATCCACGGCCGTGCCATGGCCCACGGGGACGCCATCGTCCCCGTCACCACCGCCACCGGCATCCAGTTGATGTCCGTGAACCTGCTGCTGGAGCACGAGACGGACCCCGTCATCTGGCGCGGCCCCGTGATCGGCGGCGTGGTCCAGCAGTTCTGGGGCGACACCCTGTGGAACGACGTGGACTATATGTTCGTGGACATGCCCCCCGGCACCGGCGACGTGGCCCTCAACGTGTTCCAGACCCTGCCGGTGGACGGCGTCATCATCGTGGCGTCGCCGCAGGACCTGGTGTCCATGGTGGTGCAGAAGGCCGTAAAGATGGCCCAGATGATGCACATTCCCATCGTGGGTCTGGTGGAGAACATGAGCTACGTGCAGTGTCCCGACTGCGGCAAAAAGCTCTATATTTTCGGCGAGGGCAAGACGGAGGAGGCCGCCAAGGAGTACGGCCTGCCCCTGCTGGCCAAGATGCCCATCGACCCGCAGCTGGCCAAGCTGACGGACGACGGCTGCATCGAGCAGTTCGAAGGCCACTGGCTGGACGGCGTGGTGGACGCCATCCTCAAGAAGATAAAAAAATATCCCGCGGCACTCACTGCCGCGGGATATTTTTTTACTTCTTTTTCTTGCCCAGATACGCTTCCTTGATGGACTCATCGGCCAGCAGCTCCGCGCCGGTGCCGGACTTGGTGATGCACCCCGTCTCCAGCACGTAGGCGTAGTCCGCGATCTTCAGGGCCATATTGGCGTTCTGCTCGATGAGCAGTACCGTCATGCCCTGCTGGTTCACGGTACGGATAATGTCGAAGATACCCTGCACCACCAGCGGCGCCAGACCCAGGGACGGCTCATCCATCATCATCAGCTTGGGACGGCTCATCAGGGCGCGCGCCACGGCCAGCATCTGCTGCTCGCCGCCGGAAAGGGTCCCGGCCAGCTGCCAGTGGCGCTCCTTCAGGCGTGGGAACAGCTCATACACCCACCGGATGTCCTTTTCGATGCCGTCCTTGTCCTTGCGCAGGTACGCGCCGATCTTCAGGTTTTCCAGCACCGTCAGGTTGGGGAACACCCGCCGCCCCTCGGGGGACTGGGCGATGCCCGCCTCCAGCACCTTGTTGATGGGCTTGCCCAGCAGCTCCTGCCCATCGTAGGTGACGGAACCGCTGTCCGCCTTCACAAGGCCCGAGATGGTCCGCAGGGTGGTGGACTTGCCCGCGCCGTTGGCGCCGATCAGCGTTACGATCTTGCCGTCCGGCACCTCCAGGCTGATGCCCCGCAGGGCACTGGATGCCGCCGTAGGACACGTGGAGATCATCAATCTTCAGCATCGTCTGCCACCCCCAGATATGCGTCGATGACGCGCGGGTTATTTTGGATCTCCTCCGGCGTGCCTGTGCGATGAGCTCGCCGAAATCCAGCACGTAGATACGGTCGGCAATGCCCATCACCAGGTCCATGTGGTGCTCGATGAGAAGGATCGTCTTGTGGAACTTCTCGCGGATCTCGCGGATAAACTCCGCCAGTTCCAGCGTCTCCTGCGGGTTCATGCCGGCGGCCGGCTCGTCGAGCAGCAGCAGCTTCGGGTCCGTGGCCAGCGCACGGGCAATTTCAAGCCGCCGCTGCTTGCCATACGGCAGAGCCGTGGCCAGCTCGTCCTTTACGTCGTCAAGGCCGACGATTTTCAGCAGCTCCAGCGCCTTTTCGCGCTGCGCAGCCTCCTCCTTATGGTTGGCGCGGAACGTGGCGGAAAAAACATTGGACGTGCGGCGCACGTGCATGGCCGTCAGGACGTTTTCAAAAACGGTCATGGACTTGAACAGACGAATGTTCTGGAACGTGCGCGCGATGCCGCGCTTTGTGATCTTGTCTGGTGCGTGTAGGAGACGGTCGGCAGGGACAGATACCGCTCCGACTCCGCTCCCGCATAGCTCTTTTTCATCTTGCCGCGCGGATGGTTGCAGACGATGGGTTCGCCCATGAAGTCCACACGGCCGTTGGTCGGCTCGTAAACGCCGGTGATGCAGTTGAAGGCCGTGGTCTTGCCGGCGCCGTTCGGGCCGATGAGAGCGACGATCTCGCCGGGATAGATATCCATGGACAGGTCGTTGACGGCGACGACGCCGCCAAACTGCATCGTGATATGCTCCACATGAAGGACGGGTGTGCTCATGCCTGTTTTCCTCCCTTCGCGGATTCTTTCCGCAGCCTGTCGGCAAGCCCGGCCAGCGAAAGCTCACGGGTGCCCATGATGCCCTTGCGGAAGAAGAGCACCACGATCATGATGATGACCGAGAACACCACCATCCGGAAGCCGGTGCGCAGGCGGGCACCTTGAAGGCGCCGATATACGTCTCGTTGTCCAAAAACCGCAGCCACCACTCCGAGCACGCGATGAACAGGAACGAGCCGATGCAGCTGCCGGAGATGGAGCCGATGCCGCCGATGACGACGATAAGCAGGATCTCATAGGTCATGGCGGATTTGAATGTATTGGCCTGCACCGTGGTCTGATACATGGCCAGCAGCGCGCCGGATATCCCGGCAAAGAACGAGGAAATGGTAAACGCCATGCGTTTATGGTGGGCAAGGTTGATGCCCATGGCCTCCGCGGCGATCTCATCGTCGCGGATGGCCTTGAACGCGCGGCCATAGGTCGAGTTGATAAGCAGCACGACGACGGCGATGCAGATGCCGACGATCACGAACGGCATGAACGTATCCGTAAAATACGGGAAGCCGCGCAGGAGCTGCGAGCCGTTGGTGACAGGCGCGAACGCCTCCAGCTGGACAAGGGCGCGGATAATTTCGGCAAAGCCGAGCGTGGCGATGGCCAGATAGTCGCTCTTGAGCTTCAGAACAGGCAGGCCGATGAGATACGCCAGCACCGCCGCCAGCAGTCCCGCCAGCAGCAGCGAAATGAACACGCCGAGGACCGTGCCTGCCGTATTGCCGAGCGCACCTTGCAGCGTCTCGGTCAGGGAGAAGTTGAGCAGCGGGTCATAATACTGATACACGGTCGAGCGGATGCCGCTTGAAATGTTGATGGCGGCAAACGCATATGCGCCGACGAGCATAAAGCCCGCCTGTCCGAGCGAGAACAGGCCCGTAAAGCCGTTCAGAAGGTTCATGGATACCGCCACGAGGGAGTAAATTGCGCCCTTGCGCAGGACGGTCGTGAGCATGATGGGCACGCCCGGAATGCGGTCGAGCAGGAACGCCAGCAGATAGACGAGCGCAAGGCCCGCAATGGTCAGGATCGTCTGTAAGGAGAGGCCCTTTTTCTTTTCCATATGCTCCACCTCAGACTTTCTCGGTCAGCTTCTCACCGAACAGGCCCGTCGGCTTGACGACGAGGATGACGATGAGCAGCGCAAACGTGAACGCATCGGAGAACGCCGTCAGCTTCATGCCCTTGAGGAGGTTCTCGCAGATGCCGATGATGAACGCGCCGATGACCGCGCCGGGGATCGACCCGATGCCGCCAAAGACGGCGGCGACGAACGCCTTCAGGCCCGGCATGGCGCCGGAGGCCGGGGCGATGGTCGTATAATTCGAGAAATACAGGAACGAGGCCACGGCGGCCAGCGCGGAACCGATGATGAACGTAAAGGAAATGACGGAGTTGATCTTGATGCCCATCAGCTGCGCCGTCTCAAAATCCTTGGACGCGGCGCGCATGGCCATACCGACCTTCGTGCGTTTGATAAGGATCACGAGCACCACAACCAGCGCCAGCGTCAGGATCGGGGTAATGACGGTCACGCGCTTAGTGGACGCGCCGAGGATCGTGATGGTGTCGGAGATCCACGGCAGCTCGGGATACTGCTTCGGGACGCCGCCGGTGACGTAATACGCGAGATTCTGCAGCAGATAGCTCACGCCGATGGCGGAGATCATGACGGACATACGCGGCGCGGTGCGCAGCGGGGAATAGGCGCATTTTTCGATGGCAAAGCCCACGAACACCGTCAGGGCAATCATGATGAGGATGGTCACCCACATAGGCATAGTGGGGAAGGAGGCCGCCAGATAGATCATCATGATGCCCGACAGCATGAACAGGTCGCCGTGGGCGAAGTTGATGAGCTTCAGGATGCCGTACACCATGGTGTAGCCGATGGCCACCAGCGCGAACTGTCCGCCTGTGGCAAGCCCTCGGATCAGATAAGGAGTCAGATTCATGTATGTCACCTCTCAAACCGAAAGAAGTACGGTGGCGCGGACCACCGTACTTCTGTGGGTCAAATCAGAATGGTCACGCAGCCGCCACCATGTCCCAGGCGAACTGAGCCATGACGGAGCCCTGGAACGGATCGAGGAAGCAGACGCGGAAGTACCAGTCGTGACCGTCGGTGACGGACGCGTTGGTGCAGGACACGCCGATGGCAGGGATCTGGGCCTCAGCGAAGGTATCTGCCGCAGCGATGGACACGCCGGAGCCGTAGGAGCCCAGGGAGATCATAGCGCCTGCGGAGACGATGGAGGAAGCGGCGGACACCGCGTTCTCCTCCAGAGAGCCGTTGTCGGAGACGTACAGCTCCACGGTGTACTCCTCACCGGCAATGTCGATCTTATTGTCCAGGGAGTTGGCATACTTGATGCCCAGCACTTCCTGCTTGCCGCCGCCGCCGTTGTTGCCGGTCAGAGGCTCATACACGCCGATGACGATCTTGTGGTTGACGGTATCCAGCTTCACGCCGGCGGCATCGCCGTAGTCAAAGCCGGTGGCCTGCGTGTCATCGTTCTGGACCTCCTGGGTCTTGACGAACTCGAACTTGGAGCCGTCGGCTGCGGCCTTCTTGATGTAGGCGCAGTTCTTGATGGCATCGCCGGTGTAGTTGAACTGGATCTTGCCGGTAACGGCGTCGTCATAGGTCAGGGTCCACAGCGCTCTGGCCACGTCCACGGAGGTCAGGTCAGCGCCCTTGGTCTCGGCCGCAGCGCGGATGGCCGCCATGGCCACGTTGTAGGCGTCGAAGCCCAGCGCGGAGACAGCCGCCACAATGTCGTTGCCGCCATTGTCGTTGTAGGCGTCGGAGTTGGCGTTCAGCCATGCCTTGAAGCCGTCAACGAACTCGGACGCGGCGCTGGAAGCGGAGTCGTTCTCATCAAAGAAAGTAGAGCAGTACACGTTCAGCCCGGTGTTGGCCATGCCGTCCAGAATGACGGAGGACTCCCAGGTGTCACCGGCCATGATGGGGCACTCCACGCCCAAGTCGTTGGCCTGGGGCAGCAGGCTGGATGCCACGGTGATGGAGTTGGGGGCAAAGATCACATCGGCGTCCTTATCAATGGCCTTCTGCAGATAGTCGGAGAAGTTGGTGGTGTTGGTGGGGAAGGTCTCCATCACAACGGTGCCGCCCAGCTTCTCAAAGGCGGTCTGGAAGCTGCTGGCCAGACCCAGAGAATAGGTGTCGCCTTTCTCGGCCAGCACGTAGGCCACGGGGGGCGCTGCCGTCGGAGCCCTTGTTGTCGTCATCGGAGCCCTGGCTGTCGCCGCCCTGCTGGCCGCAGGCCACCAGGCTCAGCGCCATGACCAGCGCCAGAAGCATCGCAAAAAACTTCTTCATTTCATTTTCCTCCTATGCTTTCTCCGGAGGACCCTCCCAAATGGGTCCTCCATAGAATGCCCCCATTTTATCGGAACTCCCCTGTGATTACAACTGTGAGTTGCTCCCGAAAAATCGTGCTGCTTTTCCCCGGAAGGCCTTGATTTCTCCGGCTTTTCCGCCGCTTTTGTCTCCCCGCCGCGTACATTTGCCGTTATTTTCCGGCATACTTCCCCGACATTTGTCCGCCACTCGCAGACACACTTTTCGTCATTTTGCCCAAAGCTCTATTATTTTTCCCTATAATCAGCCCTTCCGCCCGCGCTATTTGCACAAAAGAGGCCCTGCGGCGCTGCCGCAGGGCCTCTTTTTCTCATTTTTGCGCGGACCTTTACCGTTCCTCCGATGCCTGCTCGCCGGTGAAATAGCTCTCGAAGGTCTCGGCGTCCATGGTCTCGTGGACCAGCAGATACTCCGCCACGGCCACCAGCTGCTCGCGGTTGGCCGTCAAAATCCGGCGGCACTGGTCGTAAGCGCTGTCGATGATGGCGCGGATCTCCTCGTCCATCTCCGCCGCCGTTTTCTCCGAGTAGGGACGGGTGTGTCCCATGGACTTGCCGATAAACACCTCATCGGTGCCTGCGTCGAAGGCCACGTTGCCCAGCTTTTCCGACATGCCGTAGGTGCCCACCATCTTTCTGGCAATGGCCGTGGCCCGCTGGATGTCACTGGACGCGCCGGTGGAGATATCACCCAAAATCAGTTCCTCCGCGGCGCGGCCGCCCAGCAGGGATACGATCTGCTGGGTCATATACGCCTTGGAGCGGTAGGACCGGTCCTCCTCCGGCAGGAAGATGGTCATGCCGCCCGCCTGTCCCCGGGGCACGATGGTGATCTGGTGTACCGGATCGTGATCGGGCAGGGCGTGGATGACCACGGCGTGGCCCGCCTCGTGGTAGGCGGTGAGCTTCCGCTCTATCTCGGGGATCACGCGGCTGCGCTTTTCCGGACCGGCGATGACCTTGATGACCGCCTCATGGATGACATCCTCGGTGATGAACTTCTGGTCCCGCCGGCCGGCCAGCAGCGCCGCCTCGTTCAGCAGATTCTCCAGATCCGCGCCGGTGAAGCCCGCGGTGCTGCGGGCCACGCGGCCCAGGTCCACATCCTCCGCCAGCGGCTTGCCGCGGGCGTGGATCTTCAGAATGTCCTCCCGCCCCTTAATGTCGGGCAGCCCCACATATACCTGCCGGTCAAAGCGCCCGGGCCGCAGCAGCGCGGGGTCCAAGATGTCCACGCGGTTGGTGGCGGCCAGCACCACCACGCCCTCATTGACGGCGAAGCCGTCCATCTCCACCAGCAGCTGGTTCAGCGTCTGCTCCGCTCATCATGGCCGCCGCCCAGACCGTGCCCCGCTGGCGGCCCACAGCGTCGATCTCGTCAATAAACACGATAGCCGGCGCTGCTTCTTGGCCTGCTCAAACAGGTCCCGGACGCGGCTGGCGCCCACGCCCACATACAGCTCCACAAAGTCGGAGCCGGAGATGGACAGATATGCCACGTCCGCCTCCCCCGCCACGGCCTTGGCCAGCAGGGTCTTGCCGGTGCCCGGAGGGCCCACCAGCAGCACGCCCTTGGGGATGTGTGCCCCCAGTGCCGTATACTTCTCGGGGTCCCGCAGGAACTGGACGATCTCCTCCAGCTCCTCCTTCTCCTCATCGGCGCCGGCCACGTCCTGAAATGTCACCTTCTTGCTGCCCGTGGGTAAGCTCTGGGTGCGGGCCTCGCCGAAGCGGGCCATCTTGTCGTTGGCCGCCGCACCGCCGCCGTTCATCCGGTTCATCAGGTTCAGCAGCAGGATGAATCCCATGATCGCCAGTACATAGGGCAGCAGCACCTCTACCCAGTTGGTGGAGTGGTCGGCGTGGTAGTCGTAGGCCTCGATGATGCCCGCCTTGTTCTGCTCCACCACCAGATCGTTGAGATCCTCGTAAAACGTCTCAAAGCTGTACAGCTCGCAGGTGGCGGTGGTGCCGTCCCGCAGGCTGGCGGTGAGCCGCTCATTCTCAATGGCGAAGGACTGCACCTTCTCCTCCGTGAACAGCGAGCGCAGCTGGCTGTACGAAATGTCTCCGGCGCGGCGCATATTGCCCGCCAGATACCCCACGAATACTACCACAAGGACTACCAGCAGCAGGCCGGTCGCCCCGAATCGTCTTCTTTCCAAAACCTTACGCCCCCTTTATCCGATCCACCGCACGCCCTGCCAGCTCTGGCCGGAGCCGATGGAGATGGCCAGCAGCATCCGGCCCTGCACCTGTGATACCGGAATGTACGGCTCCCGCAGATACCGGCTGTCATGAGAGCCTGTGCGGTTGTCGCCCATCACGAAAATGCAGTCCTCCGGCACCTGAAACGTGTCCTTTTCGCTCTGTGTGATACCGCTGACCGGCAGATAGTCCTCGTCCAGCTTCTCTCCGTTGATATAGACGAAGCCGCCCTCAAAGGACACCGTCTCTCCGGGCAGTCCCACCACCCGCTTCACCAGCACGTGGCCCATCTCCTCGTCCCAGAACGTGACGATGCTGCCCCGCTGCGGCGCCGGATCGCTGACCAGATAGGGCAGCCGCCAGCCTACCAACAGCGATTTGGTGGGAATGGTGGTCTCCATGGAGCCGCTGGGCACGTAGGCCAGCTGCAGCAGCACGCGGAAAATGAGCACTACCACCGCCAGCGTCACCAGCAGATAGCCGTAGTCGCTCCACAGCCGCTTCCACCGGCTCTGCTGCACCGGTGCCGCGCCGCTCTCCGGCACGTCCGCCGCAGGCATCTTCCCCTGCGCCGTATCGTTCCGCGCCGCGTCCGCCCTGTTCCGGGCCAGACGCTTGCCGCCTTTGTCTTCCATATGGTCTCCTTTCGCCGCCGGATGGCTATACGAATTGTATAGCCATCCGTGGAAAATTACGTTTTGCTATGCTATCCGATCCAGCGGACACCCTGCCAGCTCTGGCCGGAGCCGATGGAGAACGCCAGCAGCATCCGCCCCTGGATGGATGCCGCCGGTATATACGGCTCCTGCAGCAGACGGCTGTCCTTGGACCACTCGCGGTTGTCGCCCATCACGAACACGCAGCCCTCCGGCACCTGGAACGTCTTGTCGCACAGGGTCTCCACGCCCTCCGGCAGATAGTCCTCGCCCAGCTGCGCCCCGTCGATATACACATCGCCGCCCTCGAAGGACACCGTCTCCCCGGGCAGTCCCACCACCCGCTTCACCAGCACCTCACCCTCCTCGTCGTTCCAGAACGTAACGATAGCGCCCCGCTGGGGCACGGGGTCGGCCACTGCATAGGGCAGCCGCCACCCCACCACCAGTGATCGGGTGGGGATGGTGGTCTCCATGGACGCGGTGGGCACGTAGATGAGCTGCAGCAGCACCCGCAGCAGGAACAGCATCACCGCCGCCGTGACGACCAGATAGCCCCAGTCGTCCCACAGCCGCCGCCACCGGCTCTTTCCCGCCGGTGCGCCGCCTGCCGCAGCCTGCTCCGCTATCGCCGCACCATCCGGTGCGCGCCGCCTGCCAGCCGTTTGCCGCCCTTGTCCCTCATCTGTCTGCGTCCCCCGTTCTCTATACGATGCGTATATAAAATACGCCGTTTTACTTGCTGTATACCTCCGGCTTCAGCACGCCGATGTAGGGCATGTTGCGGTACTGCTGGGCGTAGTCCAGCCCGTAGCCCACTACGAACTCGTCGGGCACCTCGAAGCCCACATAATCGGCCTTGATGGGCTTTTCCCGCCGCGCCGGCTTATCCAGCAGGGTAGCGATGGTAACGGACGCCGCGCCCTTGGTCCTGAGATAGTCCGTCAGGAACGCCAGCGTGTTGCCGGAGTCCAGAATATCCTCCACCACGATGATGTCCCGGCCGCTGATGTCCCGCTGCAGATCGCGGGTGATCTGCACCACGCCGGAGGACTTGGTGGCGTTCTTGTAGGAGGACAGGCCGATGAACTCCACCTCGCTCTTGAGCTGGGTGGCCCGCACCAGGTCCGCCATAAACATGAAGCAGCCGTTCAGCACGCCCACGAACATGGGGTTTTTATCGCGGAACGCATCATAGATCTCCTCGCCCAGTTTCGCCACGCGGGTCTTGATCTCTTCCTCAGACAGCAGGACCTTCAGAATATCCTGATCCATATTGCTCTTCGCCATACCGTTTTGTCCTCCGTTAGCTTTCTCTCATTATAATATAATATATGCCCTCACCGGATGGCTCCGGCAGGAAGCTCCTGTCCACGCCGATGCCCCACGCGGCGGCGGCCACGCCAAGTCCCACAGCACCGGTATTTTCCGGCGGTTCTCGGGTCTCACGCCCCGCTCCGCCATGAGCCCGCTTCAGACTCCGCGCCCGCGACCGTCCGGCAGTGTCAGCCGGTCCTCCCCGCCGCCAGCAGCGGGCCGTCAGGCGCTGCTCCGCGCCCACCACCAGTGCCAGCGCTCCCTCCATGGTCTTCTGCTCACCACGGGGCATCCCGCGCCGTAGGGGTTCTCTCCCCGGCACCAGTACCGTCTCCTCCGGCACCGTCTCCGCCATGCGCAGGGTCAGCACGCCGCCGCGGCACACCGCCTCCACGCCCTCCGGCGGCGACAGCGCGCCCGCCGGCGACCAGCTGCTCCAGCGCCGCCAGATGCACTGCACCCAGATCCTTCCGTCCGTGGGCAGCCGATCCAGCAGCAGCCGCAGCATTCTGGGCCGCAGGGCTTCTGGCGCTGCCAGCAAGTGCTTCGCAGTCCACTCCGGTCCCCGTTGACCGCAGCCGCTCGCCGCCAGCGAATCCAGATAGGCGTTCTCCCGCCGCAGGATGTCCGCCGTGCAGGCGTGTGTTCCGCCGCTCGGGGGGTTGATTCCCTCCAGCTCCGGCCAGATCTCCAGCCGCAGCCGATTTACGGGCGTAGGCCGTGTCCCCGTTGGTCTCATCGGTGACATACGCCAGATCGTGCTCGGCAATATATCGCTCAATGTCCCGCCGCGGCGTGTCCAGCAGCGGCCGGACGATGTTGCCCCGCACCGGCGGGATACCCGTCGAACCCCTGGGGTCCCGTGCCCCGCAGCAGCTGCAGCAGCACCGTCTCCGCCAGATCGTTCTGGTGGTGGGCCGTGGCGATCTTCTCTGCGCCGATGGTCTCCGCCGTCCGCTGCAAAAACTCATACCGCGCGCGGCGCCCCGTCTCCTCCACCGTCAGGCCCACTGCCGGGCCGCGATGGGCGACACGTCGCCCGTTCCGTGTAAGAACAGGATGCCCGCCGGGCGCAGAAAGCCCGGCCACGCAAAGTCCTCGTCCTGCTGGGCCGTGGGGCGCATCAGATGGTTATAGTGGGCGGCGGCCACGGCAAAGCCCCGGCGGCGACCCAGCGACGCCAGATAGTGCAGCAGGCACACGGAGTCCCGGCCCCCGGACACGGCGCACAGCACCGTCTCCCCGGCGGCGGGCAGCATCCCCTGCTGCTGCATCCACGGCATCAGATCCATGACTCGTTACTCCTCGTCGTAGCGGTTTTCCAAGGTGCCGAAGGTGGTATACTCCGGCATCCAGCGCAGCTCCACCTTGCCGGTCTCGCCGTGGCGGTTCTTGGCCACGATGCACTCGGCGATGTTGCGCTTTTCCGAATCCTCTTTATAGTAATCGTCACGATACAGGAACATGACGATATCGGCATCCTGCTCAATGGCGCCGGACTCACGCAGGTCCGACAGCATGGGGCGCTTGTCCTCACGCTTTTCGTTCGCACGGGACAGCTGCGACAGGCACATCACGGGCACCTGCAGTTCCTTGGCCATGATCTTCAGCATACGGGAGATATCGGACACCACCTGTTGGCGGTTCTCGCCGCATACCCCTTTCCGCCGGCGGAGGTCATCAGGAGGGTAGTCGATGACTACCAGGCCCAAGCTGTCGATCCGGCGGCATTTGGCGTTCATGTCCGCCACCGTCAGCAGGGGATTATCGTCGATGCGGATATCCAGACGGCTCAGGGAGGAGGCGCCCTCAGCGATCTTCTGCTTTTAAGTCTCTCCCGCAGGTTGCCCGTCACCTGATGGGTATTTTCGATGGACCCTCGCTGGCCAGCAGGCGGGTCACCAGCTGGTCACGGGACATCTCCAGCAGAAACGGCCACCGTCTGGCCGGACTCACTTGGCGGCGTTCAGGGCCACGTTCAGAGCCATACTGGTCTTGCCCATGCCGGGACGGGCGGCCAGTAGCAGCAGGTGGAAACTTGTTCAAGTCCTGATCTTGGCGTCCCACCGCCGAAAGCCGGTGGAGCCAGACCCGGCAGCGTCTCTTGCCGCCGCTGGCAGTGAGGCTCCGCCAGATGCTCCATGACCTCCTGCAGCACCACCTGAATGGTGGCCATGCTCTGGGCGCTGCGGCCCCGGCGGATGGCGTAGATCTTCTCGCTGCCGCCTCAGCACACGTCTCGGGGGCGCCGGTCCCCTCCTGCACCATGGCGGTGATGCTGCCGGCGGCTGCCGC
>VOFJ01001886.1_pt1 | contig 15939 bp, 12 predicted proteins | sample 5384081 | NCBI WGS metagenome assembly VOFJ01 (sample SAMN12384729, study PRJNA508395) | human gut metagenome | isolation source: healthy gut I | host: Homo sapiens
GTATGACTGGAACGCCCTGTTCAAGCGCGCCAAGCACATGAACGAGCAGAACCGTCTCGAGCTCGAGAAGTGGGATTACTTCAAGACTCCCTACTGCCCGCTGACCGGCATCAGCGAGACCCTGTACCGTCTGTATGCCTGGGCCTCCGCCAACGGCCAGGAGGACTACTTCACCAAGAACGACCGCAAGGTCATGAAGATCCTGCGCAAGTGCTACAAGAATAAGTACGTCCCGTACGGCGGCACCACGCGTCACCGTGCGTTCCTGTGGGGACCGTCCGCCGTGTACTACACCGACTTCCCGACCTGGACGCAGAACTGCTGGGGCATCAACATCGTCCTGAACATGGACTCCACCATGGGTCACAACATGATCAGCACGACCGACCCCGATCAGGCGCTCATGGATCTGGCGCTGTTCAGCGAAAAGGGCGTTATGCGTCACATGGCCGTCGGCGGCTGGGACAACGTCAACTCCGTCTGGGAGTGGGCCAAGAACTTCAACTGCGACATGGTCCTCATGAACGACAACATCGCCTGCAAGGGTATGCTCGGCGTGCACGCCATGATGGAGGAGCAGGCACGCGACCTTGGCTTCCACTTCATCTTCATCGAGCACGACCTCGAGGACTGCCGCACCGTGCCGCGCCGCGATATGCGTAAGTGCGTCAACGAGTATATGTCCATCGTGCTCAACGAGCAGCCGCTCGACCCGACGCTGGTCGACTTCGACGACTCCGCGGCGTACTAAGAAAGGCAGGTACCGACTATGAATATGAAACTCGCTGCAAAGATCATGGGCAAGGTCGGCCTTGTCGGCTTTATCGGCTTCGTTGCGACCTTCTCGATCTATATGTTCAACCTCGAGAACAAGCTCATCTACTATGTGCTGCGTCCGCTCCTGAACAAGCACTATGATTCTCAGGTGCGCGATAAGCGCATCGTCTGAGCGCCCGCAGAGCAACCACAAATCAGCAAACCCCGCTGCTTCGGCAGCGGGGTTTTGTGACAGTCAAAAAAGTATTACTTTTTTGACAAAGGGGTTTGCGGCCTGACTGCATCGCACTCGCTGTCCGCGGAGACGGACAGCTCGCACGTTTGCAGGCCGAGAAGTATTTTCTCCGCCGTGCATGTCGCCGGAGAAAATGATTGGACTTTCTTTCGCCGCGCCGGCGGCGAAACTCTACGAGGCTTCGTGACGTTACGGAGTTTTTCGGTCGTCCGGCTGCGGAGGCTCGACCGCGGGTACGGGTGGAGACGAGGCTTTATGACGTCACAAATACCGCGGAGCGCGAAAAAGCCCGCGTGCATTGCACGCGGGCTGATTTCGCAAGAACGCAGATCCGATCTTACTTGATGCCGTACTTCTTGTTGAACTTATCCACACGGCCGCTGGTGTCAACGAGCTTCTGCTTGCCGGTGTAGAAGGGGTGGCACTTGGAGCAGATCTCGATGGAGATGTTCTGCTTCGTGGAGCGGGTCTCGTACACGGCGCCGCAAGCGCAGCGGATCGTGGTCGGCTGGTAATTCGGATGGATACCGTCTTTCATAGTCATTCACCTCATAATAAGCTGTCTTGAGCACGGGCTGGTCCATGGTTACAAGACGCAACCTGAATTCTACCATGCCGATGACAGAAAAGCAAGCGTTTTTGTAATTTTTTTATGCGTCCGTCTCCGGGACGTCGGCGCTGCAGCCGCAGTGCAGGAAATACAGCGTCCTCCGGCAGACGGGGCGGCCGGTGATGCGCGCCATTGCCCCAGCATAAGCGCGCAGCTGCGCGGCATAGTACGCCGTGCGCTCCGGCACGGCATCCGGGCGGATGCGGTCGGTCTTGTAGTCCACGATCACGAGACCGTCCTTTGTTTCGAACCACGCGTCCACCACGCCCTGCAGCAGCACCTGCTCCGCATCCGCGCCGGGGAAGAACGTCTCCGCCGGGCACAGGAGCGAGAAGCGAAACTCCCGCCGCAGCGTGCCCGCAGCCTCGCTGCCGCCGCAAGCGCCGCGCCGAGCGGCGTGCGCATCAGCCGCAGGAGCGAGGCCGTGTTTACGGCCTGCGCCTCGCGCGCCGTGAGCTGTCCGCGAGCAGCGAGCGCCTGCACCTGCGCGGCGATGCCCTCCGGCGTGCGCGCGTCGGCAAAGCGCAGATATTGCAGCGTGCGGTGCGTGGCCGTGCCGCGCTCGGCCGCAGTGAGCCTGCGCTCGCGCGCCGAAAAATCCGGCCGGCGGAAGGCCTGCGTGCGCGGCGCGCCCTTGAGCAGCGGCGCACCGGCGTCCTCGGGCGGCGTGTCCTCCGGTTCGAGCCGCTTGAGCTCCGTCGCCGTCACCTTCGACGGCAGGTCGATGGCCTGCGCGTGCGCATAGCGGAACGTGAGTGTGCGCTCGAGCTGCGCCAGCAGGGCGGGGTCCGGCTCCGGCAGCGTGGGTTCGGCTTCCGCCTCCGCACTGCCGGCCGCGGTGTCCGTCGTCAGATAGACGTAGTTCTGGCGCAGATAGCGCTCGTCCCGGTCGAGCAGCGCGCTCTGCAGCAGCCAGTGCAGCGGGCTCTGCGCAGCGCGCAGCAGCTCCGGCGCGAGGGGCACGGTGGCCGTGGCGGTCAGGGTGCTGACGGTCTTGCCGATGTCGCGCACGGTGCCCGTGATGACGAGCCGCTCCTTTGCGCGCGTCATGGCCACGTACAGCAGGCGCATCTCCTCCGAGAGCATCTCGGTCAGCAGCTGCGCCGCGATCGCCTGCCGCGCGATGGTCGGGTATTCCACGCCGTGCTCGAGATCCGTGCACTTCGGCCCGAGACCGAGCACCGGGTGCACGAGTACGCTCGCGCGCGTGTCGGACTTGTTGAACAGGCGCGCCGTGTCGCACAAAAACACGAACGGGAACTCCAGCCCCTTGGATTTGTGGATGCTCAGGATGCGCACGCTGCGGCTCTCGCTGCCGGGGACGGCGGGTTCTTCGCCCTCGGTCTCCTGCCGCTGCATCCAGAGCAGGAAGCGGTGCAGCCCGCGCGCGCCCGTCTGTTCAAACTGCTGCGCAAGATCGAGCAGGAGCAGCACATTGCGCCGCCGCAGTTCGCCGTCCGGCATCGCGCTCGTGAGCGCCATGACGGCGCGGTCGTCCACGACGTGCCACAAAAATTCGCTCAGCGGCAGCTCGATCGACAGCGCGCGGTAGCGCGCGAGCACGTCGAGAAAGTCCCGGCAGTCGTCGCGCGTCTCGGCGGCGAGCGTGACGGCGGTGTAAAAATCGTGCTCGCGGTCGCACGTGCGCACGGCGGCCAGATCGTCCGCCGTCAGGCCGAACAGCGGCGAGCGCAGCGCCGCGATGAGCGGCACGTCCTGGTGCGGATTGTCCACCACTGCCAGCAGCGAGCGCAGCACCGACACCTCCTCGGATGTGTAGAACCCGCCGCTCGTCTCCGCCGACACGGGGATGCCGTGCGCCTCGAGCGCGGCGCGGTACACCGGGCCGATGCTGTTGGCGCTGCGCAGCAGGATGACCACATCGCCGTAGTGCGCAGGGCGCTTAGCGCCGTTTTCCCACACGGGCGTGCCGCCGTCGATGAGCGCGCGGATGCGCCGCGCGGCGTAGTCCGCCTCCAGCGCGGCCTTTTCCGGCGTGGGCGCGTCGTCGTCTGCGCCCGGCAGCTCAAGCACGGCGAGTTCCGGCAGCACATCGTCGCCGGGGTAGCTTGCTCCGGCGCGCAGCCGCGCCGCATCGTCATAGTCCAGTTCGCCGAGCGCGCGCGACATGATGTTGGAAAAGACGTGGTTGGCCGCTTCCAGCACCGCGCGGCGGGGAGCGGAAATTCTCCCGCAGGAGGATGCGCCGCGGCTGACCGGGCAGGGCGTCGCGGTAGTCGGCAAAGCGCGCGTATTTGTCGAGGAAGATCGTCGGGTCGGCGAGACGGAAGCGGTAGATCGACTGCTTGACATCGCCGACGAAAAAGAGGTTATTGCCCTCGCGCGACACGGCGCGGAAGATGAGATCCTGCACCTCCGACACGTCCTGATATTCATCGACCATGATCTCGGTATACCGCCCCGAGAGCTGGCGCGCAAGCTCGGTCGGTGCGCCGTCGTCATCCGTGAGCAGCTGCGCCGCCATGTGCTCGAGATCGGAGAAGTCCACGAGGCTGCGCCGCCGCTTTTCGGCGGCGTAGGCCGCGCCGAAGTCGAGCGTCAGCGCCAGCAGCGCCTGCATGGCCGGGGCCGTCGTGTGCAGATCGGCGAGCGCCTGCGCGGAGGGGATATTGATCTGTTTTTGCAGCGTCTGGATGGCTTTTTTTCGCCGCGTCGCGCTGCGCCTTGACGCGGTCGCGCACGTCCGGATCGGGCGGCTTGCGCGTGCTGCCGAGCCGCGGGAACGGCACGTCCTGCAGCGCCGTCACGGCCGCGTCCCAGCTCCGGTTGCAGGCGTACGCGAGCGCGCGCAGGCCGTTGGCCGTGGCCGAAAAGCTGTCGCCGTAGATGTCCATAAGCCACTCCATGTCCTCGTCCGCCATGATGTCGAGCTGCGCCTCAAGCACGCCGCACCAGTGCTCCGCACTCTCCTGCATGCGTGCCAGCAGCGACCGGCCCCACGGCGTGGCGCCGGCGTCTGTCACGCCGTCGAGCGCGAGCAGGTCCACCTGCTGTGCGGCCCATTGCTCGGGCCGGGCATGGCACTGCATCTTGTCGTAGAGCGTGAGCACCAGCTCACCCAGACGTGCGTCGTCGCGCCCGCTGCCGACGGTGTCGGCCAGCAGCCGAAAGCCGGCGTCGGCATCCATGCGGGCGTAGGCGCGCTCGAGCGTGTGCTCCAGCGCCGTTGTGCGCAGGGCGATGCAGCGCTCGGTATCGGCGACCTGAAAGTCCGGCGCGAGGGCGAGGGCTGCGCAGTTGGCGCGCAGGAAGTCTGCGCAGAAGCTGTGGATCGTGCCGATCTCGGCGTGGGCGCACAGCGCGGCCTGCCGCCGCAGGCGGCGGTTTCGGGGTCGGAGGCAATGCGCGCATAGATCCCGTCGAGGATGCGGCTGCGCAGCTCGGCTGCGGCCGCGCGCGTGTAGGTGATGACGAGGAAGCGGTCGATGTCGACCGGGTTTTCCGCGTCCGTGAGGTAGGCCATGAGGCGCTCGGTGAGCACGCGGGTCTTGCCGCTGCCCGCTGCCGCGGACACGAGCACGGTGCTGCCGCGTGTGTCGATCGCAGCGCGCTGTTCGGGTGTGAAGTTCAGTTCAGCCATGCGGCTCGCCTCCTTTCAGGCTGCTCCAGATCTTGTCGGCGGGGAGCTTTGTCAGCACGCGGTGGCAGTCGCCCTCCACGCCGGGCGTAAAGTGGCAGACGCTCAGATAGTCGCAGTGCGTGCAGGCGGTGTCCTGCCCGGAGCGGAAATAGGGGTCTGCCGTGATGCTGCCGTCGCGCAGCTCGTGCGCCAGGTCGAGCAGCGTCGTCTCGATGTGCCGCGCAAGCAGGCCGAGCTGCTCCGCACTTGCAAGGGCGTCCGCCCTGCGCCGGGACGAGAGCGGCAGGTACTGCGGCGTGTCGCTGTGCTCCATGGCATGCAGCACGGCGGCATCGTCGAGCAGCAGGCCGGAGCGGCGCACCGCGCCGGCGCGCTCTTTTGCCGCTTCCTCCGGCGAGAGCCGGCGGTCGGCCGGGATGAGCACATCGCGCGCCGGGACGTAGAGCACGCCCGCCGGCACGATCTCGTGCCCGTAGCGCTCCGGACCCGAGCGCTCGAGCGCGAACAGGTACAGCAGCATCTGCAGCCCCATGCCGTACCACACGTCCGAGAGCGAGAACGCCTTGCGCCCGGTCTTGTAGTCGACCACGCGCAGGTAGAGCTTGCCGTCGTGCAGCCAGCCGTCCACGCGGTCGGCCACGCCGCTCATGTTGAGCGTCACCGCACCGTCCGAGAGCGTGATCGGCGCGATCTGCTCGGGATCGGCGAAGTTGAGTTCGAAGTCCAGCGGCACGAAATCGCCCGCGCGCAGCTCGTGCGCCATGGTCACCACCTGCCGCACCTGCCGGCACAGGCGGCGGAAGAGGTAGATGAAGCGTGCGGATTTTTCCTGAAAATCATTGAGCTCGTCGTGGATGTAGCGCTGCGTCCAGTGGTCGGTGAAGCGCCCGAGTTCCTCGTCGGTCACGACAGAAAAGCCGCCGGCGGCCGTCGCGTCCTGCGCCGTGTGCTGCAGGACATAGTGGAAGAACGTGCCGATCTCCGGCGGGCTGAACGCCGCCGGGCGGCGGGGCTTGGCCTTGAGCCCGTATTGCAGAAAATAGGCATAGCGGCAGGCGCTGAAGCGCTCGGCCTTCGATGCCGAGAGATACAGCCGCTGACCGTAGAGCGCGCGCACGCGCTCGGGCGAGAGACGGCCGCGGGCGGTGTGCGCCGCGCGTGTGAGCGCTGCGAGCGCGGCGGGATCGTGCTGCCCGAACCATGCGCGCGCGGCGTTGGCGTTGGCGTCCGTCGCGCCGCGCAGCGTGCGCGCAGCCAGCTCCAGCGCCGGTGCGGGGGCGAGCAGCCGCTGCGCATCGGGGTCAACGGGCTGCGGCAGCGTGCCGAACAGCTGCTCGATGCGCGTGACGAGAAAGGCTGCGCGTGTGGGCGTGCCGCTGCCGTCAAAGAGCGGGTAGGTCACCGTGAGCGTCTCGGACGGGAGCGTCACACACTGGTAGACAAGGTTGTATTCGCGCCAGAGCACGTCGTCCGTGCCGCCGCCGATGTCGAGCTCCAGCTCCAGCAGCTCGCGCCGCTCCTCGGGCGAGAACACGCCGTCCGGCTCACCGGCGCGCGGCAGCCGGTCGTCCGACGCGCCGAGCACGATCAGATGCCGGATGCCGCGCCGGCGCATCCGGTCAAGGTCGCCGGCGGTCACGCGGTCGAGCGCGACGGGGATCGTGCCGATGTCGTAGCACGAGAGCATCCGCAAAAACAGCGTCGCGAACGTGTCGGCGTCCATCTGCGTGCCGCCGAGGATGGCGGCAAACTGCTCGAGCGCGCCGACCGTCAGCTCCCAAAGCTGCGCATATTCGGCCGCGAGCGCGCCGCGTCCCTCGCGGCGCAGATCCTCGGCGAGCGTGTCGAGCCGCTGCGCCAGGTGCAGCCGCTCGAGAAAATCTGCCAGCGCCATGGCCTGCGCCTCGGCGGTGGCGGCGGCGTGGCTCTCCGCCCCAAGCAGCCGCAGCGGGTCTGCGGCCCGGCGGCGCAGGTCGTTGATCTCGGCAAGGCGGGCGGCGGCCTCGTCCGTGTCCGGTGCGCCGTAGCCGTCGGGATGCTGCCGCCATGGTTCGGGGCGCGTCCATGCGCCGCCGCGCAGCGACCAGAGCAGAACGTAGTTTTCGAGCGTGTCCGTCTCCTCGGGCGTGAGCCCGGCGAGCCCCGTGCGCAGGTAGGCCGAGACGTCCTCAGCGTCCCAGCCGCCGGTCACGATGTCGTAGGCCGCACGGATGAGCGCCACGAGCGGCTTTTGCAGCAGGTCGGTGCGGCGGGCAAAATAGAGCGGCACGCCGTAGTAGGCGCACATACGCTCGAGCGCGGGCGCGTAGTCAGAAAAACCGCGCGCGGCGATGGCGATGTCGCGCCAGCGGCAGCCCGATTGCACAAGCTGCAGTGCGCGGGAGGCCGCCCATGCGCACTCGGCCGTGAGATCGTCCGCCGTGTGGACGGTGATCGTCTGCGCGGGATCGTCAAAGTGCGCGGAGGTGTAGGAAAACAGCTGCTGTTCGAGCACGCGCAGCGGCGTGTCGGCGGCGCGGGCGGGGCAGGCCTCGACGGTGGACTGCACGCCGCAGTCGTCCGCCATGTCCAGCAGCACGCGCGCCGTGTGCCGCGCCGTGCCGAAGATCTCGTTGCCGTCCGCGAGCGCGTCGAGCGTGAGGCAGACCGTCACATCCGCGCCCGCCGTCAGCAGCGCGCGCACGACGGCCAGCTCCTGCCGCGTGTAGTCGGTGAAGCCGTCGAGATAAAACTGCCCCGTGCGCCCGAGCGTGCTCTCGGGGATGCGCTCGGCCAGATGCGTCAGGCGGTCGGTGGGGTCTGCGTGACCCTGCGCGGTCACGGCGTCATACGCCGCGAGCACAAGCGCGAGATCGCGCAGCTTGTCGCCCAGATAGCCGGGGCAGCGCGCGGCGGTCTGCTCGAGCGCGTCGGGCGTGACGCACGCGGTCTTGAGCTCGTCGACCGCGCCGAGCAGCGTCTGCTGCATCTGCGCCCGGCGGGCAGCCGCACCGAACAGCCCGCAGCCGCGGCGCGACCTGATCGAGCGCCAGCGCCATGCACAGCAGCCGTCCGCCCTGATCGAGCAGCGGCGCGTCACCCGCGCCGGTCTCCGCCGCGACGCGGCGCGCCAGTCCCGTGAAGCTCAGCACCTCAGCGTACAGACTCAGACTGTCGCCGCAGGCGGCGCACAGCGCGCGCTCGGCCTCGTGGCTGTATTGCTCCGGCACGAGCAGCACCTGCCCCGGTGTGCGCGCCGCGACGGCTGCGCGGATGCGCCCCATGAGCAGATCGGTCTTGCCGCTGGCGGCAGGACCATAGAGCAGATGCAGCATAACATTGCCTCCTTGTGTGTTTTCTAAAGTGTAGCATATCTGGTGTCCCGATAAAAGGACAGTGCCCGGCGGTGCGGCTCACCACACCTGCCAGCGCAGGGCGAACGCGGCGAGATAGCCGAGCGCGGCAAGCGCGCTCAGAGCGGTGAGGGCAATGTTCGCGGTGCGCTTTTGCGCGCACTGTGCCAGCGCCAGCGGCACGGGCAGCAGCACGAGCAGGTAGCGCGGCGCGCTCAGCAGCCATGTCGCGCCGACGGCGATGATGTAATACGCGAGAAACCACGCCGTCTGGCTTGCGCGCAGCCGCGGCGCGGCCTTCGCCAGCAGGATGAGGGCGGAAAAGCACGCGATGAGGTTCGGCAGCCAGAGACCGAGCGCATCGCGCCAGTTGCCGCTGCGCAGACAGCGCAGCAGGTAGTCCGTCTGATATGCGGCGGTGCTGAAAAACAGTCCCGTGCGCTGGTTCCAGTGCTCGCGCTGGTAGATGAGAAACTGCAAAGGGTTGCCCGCCACGCGCCAGTTGATATAGCAATACGCCGCGAAGCCCAGCGGCACGAGCAGCAGCCCGGCAACCTGCCGGATGCTGATGCGCCGGTGCTGCACGGTATCGTGCACCAGCTCCCACAGCAGCGGCACGAGCAGCAGCAGCCCGAGCGAGCGCGTGAACGCGGCGTATGCTCCGCACAGCCCGCCGAGCACGGGCCTGTGCGTGCGCGCGAGATAGAGTGCCGCCGCCGTCAGCAGCAGAAACAGACTCTCGCTCATGGGCGCGGCGAAGAAAAAGCTGCCCGGTGCGAGCACGAGAAACCGCAGCGCGCGCACGGCGTCGCGGTGCGGCAGGTCGAGCCGCAGCAGCCGGTAGACCACGCACCCCGCGCCTGCAAAGCACACGGCCGATGTCAGCAGCCCCGCGCAGATGTCCGACGGGACGAGCAGCATCACCGCGCGCACCGCAAGCGGGTAGCCCGGCAGAAACACGAGCTGCACGACGCGGTCGCGCTCGCCGGCGGAGATATAGCCGTCGCGCGCGATGTCGAGATAGTGCCGGCTGTCGAGGCAGCGCCAGAATTCGAGTGCCTGCGTGATCGCCTCCGGCTGCCCGGCGAGGGCGCGGACGCCCCACGTGAGCAGGAGCAGGACGAGATCGAGCGCGAGCAGCGCGGCAAAAATACGCGCGGCCATGTGCTCCGGCTCCTGCGCCGGGACGGCGGGCGCGGCGTCCTCCCGCTGCCAGAAGCGCACCCACGCGGGCACGAACCGCAGCCCCACGGCGGCAAACAGCGCCGCGCTGCATCCGGCGGCGATGCCGCCCGGGACGGACAGGCCCGGCGTGCGCGCGCACCAGAGCACGAACAGCGCCGCGAGCGCGGCAAGGCCCAGCGCATCGAGTGCAATGACGGCGCGGGTTTTCGGCTGCATGGCGGCACCTCCTGTGTGGATCGGATGATGATAAATTGTAGCACGTGCGGCGGCTAAGGTACAACCGTTTGCGTCAATGAAAAGCAAAAAAGAGGACATCGTTTGCAGGCTCTGGAAGCATGCAGTCGGCACGCAACCATTCGAAAGGAGAGCGCAAACGATGTCCGGGATACTTGTACAGTGAAACGGGAAAACGATCTGAGATGCGTGCCCGCTGCGTGCTTCGCATCTCCCGCGTGATTCCATCATAGCGATTTTTCACCCGAAATACAGCCGACGCTCCGAACGATACGGAGCGTCGGCCGTTTTTCATCTGCGGGTCATGGCAGACGGCTGTCGCCGCCCATGCACGCTGCCAGCTCTTCGATCCGCTCGAGCGGGAAGGGCGGGGCGCACAGCGGCCTGAGCGCGATGCTCATGAGCTTCATGGGGTTGTCGTCGGCAGCCACGCGGTTGGCGCTGAGCGCACCGCAGCGGCGGCAGCGATGAATGAGCGCCCACTCGCCGTTTGCGTACCCAGACGGCCACAGGCTCCATGATGCCGCCGCAGTCGGCTGCGCGGTCACCGGGCGTGATGTCGACGTGCAGGCTGTACAGGCAGTTCGGGCGGTGGTTGCGGTGGCTGCTCCCGGCACCCTCCGGTGTCACGAGCCGTCCGCAGACTCTGCAGGCAGGGAAAGCTGTCGCGGCAGGGGTGGGTTTTGTAGTAGCCTGCTTGGTATTGCTGTCGTTTGTTTTCGTGCTTCATTGGTTCCTCCCAAAGGCATTCCTGCGCCGGGAGGCGTGGCGTGTGTGGATTTGCCGGCCTCCCGGTCAGCGCACACGCTCCGATGTTCTTGTCTGTTTCAAATAATGTCTCCTGAATATAAATATAGATAGAATTTGCGGTCATTCCCGCCGCCTCCAGCATACTGCGCATGCACGCCGCTGTCAAGTGCGCGCAAAAAAGCGGGGAATTCCGGTTGCCGCGGCGGGAAAAATTCGTTATACTGGATCAAAGCACCCTGCAAGGAGGTGTCCCCCGCATGAAACAGTATCCGCGCATGGCAGCCCTGCTGCTGGCGCTGCTGCTCGCGCTCAGCTGCACCGGCTGCGGCGAGAAGCAGGAGCCCGTGACCGTGACGATCTGGCACGTCTACGGCGGCGAGACCGAGTCCCCGCTCAACGACCTCATCGACACGTTCAACGAGACCGTCGGCCGCGCGCAGAACATCCGCGTGCAGGTCGGCAGCGTCACGAATACGAACACCATCCACGAGGCGGTGCTCGCATCGGCTTACGGCGAGCCCGGCGCCACGGCGCTGCCGGACATGTTCGTGTCCTATCCCAAGACCGTGCTGGCACTGCCGGATGCGGATATCCTCGTCGACTACCGGGACTATTTCTCGGATGCGGAGCTGGATGATTTCATCCCCGCGTTTCTTGCCGAGGGCGAGATAGGCGGGCATCTGACCGTACTGCCGGTGGCCAAGAGCACGGAGATCCTGTTTGTGGACAAGACGCTCTTTGACCGCTTCGCCGCCGCGACGGGCGCGACGCTCGATGATCTGTCCACGTGGGAAGGGCTCTACCGCACGGCGGAGGCCTACACCGCCTGGACGGACGCGCAGACGCCCGACACGCCGGACGACGGCAAGGTGTTTTTCGTGCACGACTACCATTTTAATTATTTTCAGGTCGGTGTCGAATCTCTCGGTGCGGATTTCTTTGACGGCGATCAGGTGGCGTTCGGCCCGGCGTTTCGCCGCGTGTGGGAGCCGTATGCCCGCGCAACGCTTGCCGGCAGCGTCTGGCTCAAGAGCGGCTACGCCACCGAGCCTTTGCGCACGGGCGACGCGGTCGCGTCCGTGGCATCGTCGGCGAGCGTGCTGTACTACGCCAACACCGTCACCTACCCGGACAACACCTCCGAGCCGGTGGAGATCATCTCCCTGCCGTGCCCGACGTTTGCGGGCGGGGAGAAGCTCGTCATGCAGCGCGGCGCCGGCATCTGCACGGTCAGGTCCACGCCCGAGCGTGAGCGCGCGTGCATGACGTTTCTCAAGTGGCTCACGGCGCCCAAGCGCAACGTCGATTTCGTGACGCAGCTTGGCTATATGCCCGTTACGCAGACGGCGTTTGCAAACGAGCTGCCCAGCGCTGTGCGCACGCTCGATGACCCCATGTACGTCTCGCTCTATCAGGCGTATCTCGACACGCAGAGCGGCTACACGTTCTACACCCCGCCGCAGCGCAGGGATTATCTCGAGCTCGAGACCCGCTTTGAAGAGCAGGTGCGCCTGCAGCTCACGGCCGGGCGCGTGCTCTGCGAGCAGCAGGGCGACGGCGCGCGCGAGGGGCTGATCTGGTCCACGCTCGACCAATTTGAAAAAACCTACGTCCGCTGAGGCGGCAGAAAGGCGGTGACGGCCATGCTCCGGTTACGGGAAATGCGCTCGGTGCTGGAAAAGGCAAAGACGCAGGGCGTGAGCATGCAGCGGCGGCTCGTGCTGTACTGGTTCAGCATGGCGTTGGCGATCCTGGCCGCCGTGCTGCTGGTCGTGAGCCTGACGGGGGTGTTTTCCAACACGGCGCAAAAGTTCGGCCAGTCGCTGACGATCCAGAAGCACAACACCGCCTCGGCGCTTGCCGGGCAGATGGACCAGCTCACGGCGCAGAGCATCGCCCTGTCGGAGGAGCTCACGCGCGAGCTGGACAAGCAGCTGGCCGCCGGCGGGCGGACGTTCTCCGCGCTCAACGACGATCCCGGCGCGATCGCGGCCGTCGAGACGGCGCTCTATCCCGCGTTGAACACCTATTTGAAATCCAGCGCGTGCAGCGGCGCGGTCTTCTGTCTGGACGCGACGGCCAACACGGCGCTGCCGGGCGCGGCGACCTCGCGCGCGGGGCTGTACCTGCGCTATTCGGCGCTGCGCGCCATCGGTGCGACGGACCAGCACGTCACGTGCTTTCGCGGCACGGCGGAGACGGCGCGCAGCGCGCAGGTGCAGATGCACAACCGCTGGAATCCGGAGCTGAACGTGCAGGCCGTCCCCGGCTACACGCAGCTGCTGCGCGCATCGGACGGCCGCCTCGCCGAGCGCTGCCTGTGGACGGGGCGCATCGCCCTGCCCGACACGTGGGAGTCGGTGACGCTGCTGTGCGTGCCGCTGCTCGACAGCGCGGGCAATGTGCGCGGCATCTGCGGCGCGGAGCTCAGCGACCTGTATTTTCGCCTCACCTATCCCGCCGTGGACAGTGCCTACGGCAGCATGGTCACGGTGCTCGCCCCCATAGACGGCGACCGGCTGCTGCTCGGACAGGCCATGATCGGCAGCCCCGGCGGGTCGTATCTCACGGCCGACGGCACGCTCACGTGCAAGACCGGCCGGTATTATAATACGTATTCCGACGGCAGCCGCACCTATCTCGGCCTGCACGAACCGATCGGCGCGACCGACGCCGCAGGGCGGAAGCTCGCCGCCGTGGTGCTCGTGCCGGATGCCGGGCTGCGCACGCTCGAGGCGCGCAGCCGCATGGTATGGATCGCGGGCTCGCTCGTGTTTCTCGCGGCGATGCTGCTGCTGTCAACATACCTGTCGCGCCGGTTCGTGACGCCGATTTCCCGCAGCCTGCAGGCCATCCGCGAGCAGACCCCCGGCGAGCACCCGTCCGGCATCTCGGAAATCGATGAGCTGCTGGCCTTCGTCCGCTCGCGCGCGGCCGAGCAGCTCACGGCCGGAGGTCTGCCGCCGAACATCGAGGAGCTGCTCTCGGGCTTCCGCGACCGGGTGCAGACGCTCACCCCCATGGAGCGCACCGTGCTGCAGTATTACATCGATGGCTGCTCGCTCGAGGAGGTCGCGGCGCGCGCGTACATCAGTGTGGCCACCGCCAAAAAGCACAACACGAACATCAACCGCAAGCTCGGCGTGACCTCACGCGAGGAGCTCATGCTGTATATCGACCTCTTCCGCCGCTGCGGCCGTCTCGATGAGATCGCCGCGCCGCGGGCAGAGGATGCTGCAAGGTGCACAACCTGACCGTCGTCAGGCTGTGCACCTTGTCTACTACTCAGTCGTATTTTGCGGTTTCGGCGGGGTTTTTGCGCCGGGAACGTAGCATTTCCGGCCCTGATGCCTTATACTATCAGCATAGCTGAAAAATCATCAGAAACGGTTAGATATGATGAAAAACATCTGCGTAAAGGAGCATGCTTATGGGACTTATCAAAGCGATCGCCGGAGCTGCCGGCGGTGTCATGGCCGACCAGTGGAAAGAATTTTTCACCTGCGAGGCGCTGCCGGCCGATGTGCTGGCGGTCAAGGGACAGAAGAAAACCACCCGCCGTTCGAGCAACACGCACGGCGACGAGAACATCATCACCAACGGCTCGCTCATCGCGGTGGCCGACGGCCAGTGCATGCTCATCGTCGAGCAGGGCAAGGTCGTGGAGGTCTGCGCCGAGCCGGGCGAGTACACCTACGACGCGTCCACCGAGCCGACGATCTTCGCCGGAAACCTCGGCGAGAGCATCGGTCAGGTGTTCCAGAACATCGGCAAGCGCTTTACCTTCGGCGGCGAGGCACCGAAGGATCAGCGCATCTACTACTTCAACACCAAGGAGCTGACCGGCAACAAGTACGGCACGCCGAGCCCGGTGCCGTTCCGCGTGGTCGATCAGCGCGCCGGCATCGACATCGACATGGGCATCCGCTGCTTCGGCGAGTACAGCTACCGCATCACGAACCCGCTGCTGTTTTACACCAACGTCTGCGGCAACGTCACCGAGGACTACACCCGCGACACGATCGACGGTCAGCTCAAGAGCGAACTGCTCACGGCGCTGCAGCCGGCGTTCGCGCGCATCAGCGACATGGGCATCCGCTACTCGTCGCTGCCCGGCCACACGCGCGAGATCGCCGAGGCGCTCAACGAGGAGCTCTCGGCGCAGTGGCGCGACCGCCGCGGCCTTGAGATCGTGCCTTCGGCGTCTCGTCCGTGAAGGCGAACGAGGAAGACGAGAAGATGATCAAGGAGATGCAGCGCGAGGCCGCCTACATGGACCCGACGCGCGCCGCCGCGATGCTCTCGCGCTCGCAGGGCGAGGCGATGAAGGCCGCCGCGTCCAACACGGCCACGGGCCCGGCCATGGCGTTCATGGGCATGGGCATGGCCGGTCAGATGGGCGGCATGAACGCCCAGAACCTGTACGCCATGGGTCAGCAGCAGACCGCCCAGCCGGCGGCGCAGCAGCCCGCTGCCCCGCCGCAGCCCGCGCCGCAGCCCGCCGCCCCGGCGGCAGCGCCGGCGGCCGATGGCTGGACCTGCTCCTGCGGCCATACCGGCAACACCGGCAAGTTCTGCGCCGAGTGCGGCCAGCCCAAGCCCGCGGACGAGAGCTGGACGTGCACGTGCGGCGCGATGAACAAGGGCAAATTCTACTTGACAGCAATGCGTAACTGATTATCTCATATTTCCATGAAAATGACAGACGGACACGACCGATAATGTGCTGGCATTTGGCGGATATTGCACTGAACCGTTCTACCTATCAGCTCACAGGACCGGAGAATCCAGAAGGTATCCGTCTTGCTGGCAAAGAATACCAGATGCTTGAAATGCTCATGTCTAATCCAGGACAGGTCATTTCCCCGGATCTTTTATGGATAAAATCTGGGGTTACGATTCAGAAGCGGAACAAAATGTCGTATGGGTATATATTTCCTATTTGAGAAAAAAAAAAAATTAACCTCCATTGGAAGTCAGGTGAAGAGCAGGGCGGCCACAGGACTTGGATATTCATGGGAGAAAGACAATGCTTAAAAAAATTAAGAAGAAAATTTATTGCAATTGCCATGCTGTCTCTGTTTCTATCGTGCTGATCGCAATTGTCGGTACGATCAATATTGCAAACTACATCAGTACCAATCAGGCGTTGGATGCAAGACTTCTCCTGATCGCTGACAACGGAGGTACTTTCCCCGGATATGACACCCGGAGA
>VOFJ01002028.1_pt1 | contig 15939 bp, 32 predicted proteins | sample 5384081 | NCBI WGS metagenome assembly VOFJ01 (sample SAMN12384729, study PRJNA508395) | human gut metagenome | isolation source: healthy gut I | host: Homo sapiens
GCCATGTAGCTTTGCTGTAAGTCGCCTCGAGCCGTGGCGGTTCAGAGGCCGAGCTGTAGCCGGGCACTGGTGATGAGTGTCGTAAACCTTTTGGGACATAATGGTTCCGCATCTCCTTTTTGAAGAAGGGAAGAAACTGCCAGCAGAAGCGGCTGACATAGCCGGCATCCCTCGATCCAGCTGGTCACCGTCCGGCCAGCAGGCGGCAGCGGTATCGCCAGAACACCATTCTTCCGTTGGGCAGATTCCGGTGCCCAGGTGGATGGAGGTTTCAAAGAGATAGTTGCCGGGTGTCCCGAACATTTTCTGAGTCCCTCTTTTGTCACACAGCTGCTGCCGGACAGCGGCATCCCGTTTCCGTAAAGGGAGATCATAGTCCATGTAGTGATGGGGACCGGTGCAGGTCTCCGTCATAAGGTGCCGACCGCGACGTCCTCCCAGTACCGCGGCTAGTTCCGCGCCGCCCCGGATCTCCTCCTTGGCCCACAGTTCCCGGATATAGTCCCACCATCCTCATCGGTGGTGTGTAGTCAGTCGGCGGAAAATAGTCGCACCACCTCGGCCATATTGGGTTGGCGCTGAGATCCTTTTTCCTGGCTTTGGATCGGTATACTGCTTGTAGCAATCCCGGTGTTGAACAGGGAGTGGACCACCACATTGCCCTCCGGCCTACCAGTGCCGCGTCGCCGCCCAGCCTCACTGCCGTAGCTCGCCGTCTCGGCTCAGTGACCTCATAGAACTTCCTCCATGGCTCTCGCCGTTTTTCTTCAGGAAATCTCCGCCACCACAGGACGGCTCAGATAGATGTCCGTACCCGTCGTTGGTGTAGTAGAAACCGCCGGAGATGGGCCGCGCATAGCCCGGGTAGGCGGGAATATCCGCATAGCCCGCTTTTTTCAAGTATTCGGGTCATTGAACAGCGGATTGTAGGGATCCCATTTTTTGTTGTAGGCCAGGATGTCCGCCTGGGTATAGGCTTTCTGTCTGAGTTACGTATTGCTGCTTTGGTTGAGGATGGTAACTATTCCCAATGTGTAATCTACTGTGTAGTCAGAATTTCAACCAGCGTCATGCCACCTGCTGTTACGCGTACCGACCCTTGTGGAACAAACATTCATGGCTCCCAATCGTATTTCATTTGCATTGAGGCACGGTATTCTCCCGTCAATCGGTATTTATTCTTCTGCAGTTTGCCCGGCAACAGTACGGTAGAATCGTAGAGTTCTGAAATACGTATTTATCTGCCAGTGCGTCATTGCCGATTGTTGCAATGACTGCCGAAAGGTTCTACAACCGGAAAAATAAATACGTCCGTCTGCAGCAGTACGATCTGACCATCTTTTAATTTGGTTCCTGCATGGAAACAATAATAACCATCCTTACCTTTGAAGTTCTCAAATCCGTACATCGGAATACCTTTTCATATTTTTCACAGGATATCCGTCACTTGCAAGGACTACACATACTGCCGCATTATCCTCAAATTCTGAAATCCACTTTATCCAGAGTTCCGTCAATGCATGCCTCAAATACATCGATGATATCATTCTTCATTCTTGGAAGAACCACCTGTGCTTCCGGGTCGCCAAATCTTGCATTATATTCCAGAACTTTAACGCCCTGTGGTGTAATCATAAGCCCGCAGAACAAAACGCCTTTAAAATCTCTCCCCTCGGCTTTCATCGCTGCCATTGTCGGCTTATAAATATGTTCCATACAGTAATCTGCTATTTCATCCGTATAGAAGGGACTTGGAGAGAAAGTTCCCATTCCGCCGGTATTCAGTCCCTGGTCGCCATCTTTCGCGTTTATGGTCCTGTGCAGAAGTCATCGGTTTAATCGTTGTTCCATCACAGAACGCCAGAACCGACACCTCTCTGCCGGTCATGAATTCCTCAATTACCATAGTATTTCCGGCATTTCCAAAATGTTTGTCAAGCATAATTTCCTTCACGCCTGCCTGCGCTTCTTCCAGATTGTTGCAAATCAGAACGCCTTTTCCAAGTGCAAGTCCGTCTGCTTTTAAAACTATCGGAAAGGAAGCTGTCTTTAAATATTCCAGCGCCTTATCTGCATCCGTAAAATTCTCATATGCGGCTGTCGGAATGTTGTACTTTTTCATCAAATCTTTTGAAAAGGCTTTTGAGCCTTCGATTATCGCTGCATTTGCCCTTGGTCCAAATGTCCTTTCCTGCCCTTCAAATGCCTCAAATACATCTACTGCAACCAACGGATCATCCATTCCAACGATGGTAAAATCAATTCTTTTTCCTTTGCAAATGCAACGAGTTTGTCAAATTCCATGGCTCCAATGTTCACACATTCTGCCAGCTGTCCGATTCCCGCATTGCCCGGTGCACAATAAATTTTATCTACACGGCTGCTTTTTGAAACACTTGTCACAATTGCATGTTCTCTTCCGCCGCTTGCCTACTAATTAAGACATTTCCTCCTAATCCGGTTATTTTTCTTCTCCTTTTTTTATTCATTTACTTCATCTTTAAGTTTATTTTCAATTGATTCTAATGCTCCACTTTTCCATCTTCACTTTCCCGTCTTTCGACTTTTTACTCTTCCATTGGCAATTAAATCAATTGCCTGTAAAAATAATTTTCCACTCTGCCTGTTCCATCACACGACGCTGCAGAATCTCCGGTGTATCATCCTTTCTACTGCAACTGCTTTCTGTAAAATAATGGGACCGGTATCTGTTCCTTCATCCACAAAATGTACCGTAGCTCCTGTCCACCTTCACGCCCGCGGGAAAGTGCTCCTTCGTGGACTTTTAATCCATAAGAAGCCTGTTCCACAGAAAGATGGAATCAGGGATGGATGGATATTGATTATCCGGTTGCGGTATATTTGCAATCATTTCCGGTGGAATTACCACAAAAAATCCTGCCAGAACAACCAAATCTACTTTGTATTCATTCAATTTTCCAGAAATCAGCATTGAATGCCGCTCTGTTGGTTCTCATAAGATTTCGGAGAAATACATACGCCTTCTATGTTATGATTTTTTTGCACGCTCTAAGGCATAGGCATTCGGATTATTACTGATAACCAGAGAATCTTTGCATTGGTAATTTTTCCATTATCCATGGCATCGATAATTGCCTGAAGATTGGTTCCGCCACCGGATACCAATACTGCAACTTTTTAACATAATGTAACACCCTTTTCTCCGTTTTCAATCTTACCAACAACATATGGCTTGTCTCCGGCAGATTTGATTGCCGCCATGGTTTTATCTACATCTTCCTGCAACTGCAAGTACCATTCCAAGTCCCATGTTATAAGGTATTGTACATCATTTTTCTTCAACATTTCCTTCTTTTGCCATCAGTTGGTAAAGATTGGCGGAATCGGATAGCTGTTCTTTTTCAATCACTGCATGTTTTCCTTCCGGAAGCATACTGGAACATTTTCATAGAAACCACCACCTGTGATATGGCTGCAGGCTTTTTACACGGATGCCGGCATTTTTGATGGCACGCAGTTTTTACATAAATTCTGGTTGGTGCAAGAAAGGCTTCTCCTAAAGTTGTTCCAAGTTCTTCATGGTATGTATCAAGGGTTTCTTTATCCATGGTAAAAGATTTTACGAACCAGTGAAAATCCATTGAATGTACTCCGGTTGATGCCATACCAATCAGCACATCACCATCTGCCAGGGTCTCGCCGGTAATCATATCTTTTTTTATCACATACACCTACTGCAAATCCAGCCAGGTCATATTCATCCTCTGCCATCAGTCCAGGATGCTCTGCAGTCTCTCTCCACCGATTAATGCTGCATCAGACTGAAGACAGCCTTCTGCTACGCCCTTTTACGATGGCTGCAATTTTCTCCGGATAATTCTTACCACATGCAATATAATCTAAGAAGAATAATGGTTCTCCACCTGCACAGGCAATATCATTTACACACATTGCTACTGCATCAATACCGATGGTATCATGCTTGTCCATAATCATGGCGAGTTTTTACTTTAGTGCCACAGCCATCTGTACCGGATAACAGTACCCGGTTCTTCCATTTCTTTGATCTTAGCAAGAGAAAAGGCACCGGAAAATCCGCCCAGTCCTCCCAGCACTTCTTCACGCATGGTCTTCTTTACATGCTCCTTCATCAGTTCTACGGACTTATATCCTGCCTCAATATCCACGCCTGCGTTCTTGTAATCCATGATAATCCTCCGTTTTTACCCCTGATCCTGTTTATGGACCTGAGTTATCTTAGTAATTTTTATATCCGACTTCCTGTAATCTTGCGTCTTTTGCTTCCACCTGTTCTTTTTAATTCCTGGCTGTCTGTAAGCCTTTAATTTTACCAAAAGTTCCTCATCTGATGTTGCAAAAGTATCTTAGCTGCCAGAAGTTCCTGCGTTTGCGCCTCCGTTGATAGCGACTGTTGCAACCGGGATTCCTGACGGCATCTGTACGATAGAATAAAGGGAATCTCTTCCTCCCAGAGGAAGTCTTGTGCATAGGAATTCCGATAACCGGCATCAGGGAAGATTGCTGCGCATTCCCGGCAGATGAGCCGCCATTCTGCACCTGCAATGATTACTTTAAAGCCTTTTTCCTCTGCTGTTTTTGCATATTCAAAAAACATCCGGTTCCCCTGTGTGCGGAAATGATCTTTATCTCGTAATCAATTCCCAGTTTCTCCAGAATGTCTGCTGCTTTGCTCATGATCGGCATATCTGAGTCGCTGCCCATAACAATTCCAACTTTTGCCATGATTATTCTCCTTTTTCTTCTCAAGTATTCTCAGACAGACCAGATTTTATCTGTCCGGGACTTTGTTTTTTATTTTATTGATAAAAAAGTACGGTCAGAAAAAAGATTTTATCAAAACCCTCTCTAACCGTAGATTCTACTAAGATTCCCTTTTTCTGTCAATAAAATTAATGCAAAGAAATATTTTAACGAACTAATAAATTTTTTTTTGTATTCCGAACTTAATAGGAAAATGCCTTTATTCCCCAAACGGCTCGTTCAGAGCTTCCGTACCGGAAGGACAAATCTTCCCATCTTCAATAATAGAGATCATATCCCCTCATCATCAATCGTACGGATGCTTCCCAGTTCGTCATATGGGATCGTAATATCTGTGTGACATCCATAATAAGCAAAGGCTGACGTCTTCTTTTCGCATCTCGGAAATCTCATTGTCTCTTGCGATGATCTCTTTACCATCCGGATTATAGACCGGGTATCTTCTGACCAACTGTAACAGGTATCTCCGACTGCAAAATGCGGTCCCATTTTCTCTACAATCAAAATCGGAAGTTTGTCTGCGATATTATATTTCTGCGCTGCCACATAAGCTGTTGTATTTGTTCCAATTGCAAATTCTCCCATTGCAAAGTTTCGGATGATGGAACAGAATATTATCTTCAATATATTTACGGTTCTCTTCCTCTGTCTCAAAAATTAGAACAGCTGTAATCGATCACCTGTCCGCAGTCAAACACAAGCTTCAGGTCACAAAACTGCAGTCCGTTAAGATATACTTTTGAAACATGAAGCATTCCGCCTGTTCCTGCAAGCACCGGTGAAGTAAATACTTCACCCAGAGGAATATTTACATCTGCCACACAGTTCTCAAAATTTGTCTGTGTTTTCGCATCTGTTAATGTATGAAGATGAATGAGCAGATCTGTCTCATTCTCTCCCTTTCCCTTTGATTTCCACCCATTCACAGGTATCAAGAGTATCTATGATCGTCTGCTGGATCTTCTGATATTTTTTATAATCCAATGTATTGATCTTTACGATCCGCGGAAAATTTCCGGAAAATCCTCTCCGATCTCAGGTATCGGATAAGCAATGATCGTAAAACTTCTTTCCTCACCTTTGATATAACGATTTGTGATTTGACCGGATTCATTGTCCAGTTCCAGCTGAAGCTTCTGCTGTGCTTCTGTAAACGCCCAGCTTTCCGGTTTACTTACCGGTGAAAACGGCTTCTCTCCAAATGTCTCGATCACAGCCGGTCCGCCATGTACATCTGCCAGATCTGCATATTCATCATAAGAAGTCTGCATGGCACGAAGTTTACGCTTTACAAAATCCGATTCAGAAACAGCGCACTGTCCTGCCTGTGGTCATAATCAAACTGCGGATTTGCAATTCCTCCTGTAAATCCATTTCTGAACTGATTCCGTCTGTTCACCGCATGAAGTGCATGGCGGTAAATAACCGTCTGCAGCCCCATCTCCCGGAACTGAAGAACAGCCGCTTTTACCATACGCTCAAAGCCAAGATGATAACGTATATTAACCGTTTTTCCTTCTTTGTAATATCTTTTTCTTCCTGTGATGAATCCCATCCGATAGCCTTCTGTATAAGTACGTGCCATCTCATCAATTTCCCTCTGGGGGAAAGTGAATTCATAAATTCTGCTGTTTTCAGTTCATTTTCCGATACATATTCGCCGGACTGATACAGATAACTCAGATCGCTCAGATCAGAATCCATGATCATTTCAACCACAAAATTATTCTCAGGATCAATCGCCTCTCTGATCCGATTTTCCACCATATCCTGGCAGTAGTCATTCACATAGGAAACGAGAATTTCTTTCACCTGTTTCTCAGCAGGGAATTTCTTCCTGCGTAAATGCAGAATAGATTTCCAGAAACAATTCAAGTACAACCGTAAGATCCCATGCTTTTTTTTCAAACGCATAAGCAATCGTGCCATGAAGCTCTGTATAAAGAAAGGTAAATACTTTTCCGTATTCTCCCAGCATTTTCTGTGCATATGCAGGATTTCCATAAGAATTTTCATAATTTTCGGGCAGAATATCCTGATATAATTCATGATTCTGTTCCTGAAGTTCTTCAAGATTTTTCCCCACCAATTCCATGGTCCATCACATGAATCACCTGCTGTAAAAACATTGCTTCCTTTGTAAAAAAATCGCAGTACGGTTCTTCTGCCATTTTCTCGTCCGGTATCTGAGCGATTCTTTCTTTCGCCAGTTCATACCGTTCCATAACCCATTCGTCCAAACTATATTTCTCCTTTTTCTATCAGACTTCCCTGTTAATCAGCCGGAAATTCCCATCAGAAAGATTCCCAGCCATCCGATCATTATGATTCCGTTTGCAATAGAGCCGATCATACCTGCTTTTTGTGTCGGTTTTTCTTCTGAAAAGCTTTTCAGTCCCATCGCAAATCCATATACAGACAGAAGCATTGCGCAAAGACTGATCCCGCCTACAATATATCCGTATTGTCCCTGCAAAAAAATGCCAGCAAAACTGCAGTCACAAATAAAACCAGTGAAACAGCCGCCAGCACTGCTGACAGTTTTCCCTGCTGTGCCTCTCTTTTCTTTGCAAACGCATATCTATATCTTTTTGCCATAAATTTTCTCCTCAGGTGATCGCAGATAAAAAAAAAAGCAGATATCCAAGAGCCGCCCCTGCTGTATTCAATATCATATCATCTACGTCAAAGCACCCAACCTTTGTAATAAGCTGGATGACCTCTACCGTAACACTAAGCCCAAAATCCTGCCAGTACGATCAGCCATCCGCTTCTCATTTTGTCCAGAATAACCGGCAGTATAAATCCAAATGGAAGAAAACCAATTACATTTCCAAAAAAAGATTTGTAACTACCGCCATAAGTCCAAGCTGTTTCCTGTATACCCAGAAACGCCTTATCTCAACAAAAACGGTATCAGATTATATCTGTACTGTCTTTCTTCCATTGCTGCTCTTCCGTATTCTTCTGAAAAGAACAGAAAAATAAATCAGTGCCAGAACATACAGGATAAACAAAATGGTTCCCAGTGTCCGTATGATATGCTTCGTTTTTTTTTCAATGTTTTCTCCTGTTTTCTGAAGCCTTTTATATCAATATCTCTGATTTCTTTTCAGCAGTCTTGCACCGTTTACGATCATCATGATCCCTGTTACGATTCCCGTTGCCAGTACAATGATCCCGACTGTCAGACTGCAGGCTCCTGTGGAAGACATGGTTTTATAAATTTTTCGTTCATAATCGTCTCATCAGTATCATGATCTGCTTTCGCAGATCATGATATCTTATTTATAAATCGCTGTTACCTGTATTTGCTTATTTTGCACCATGCCTTTGCTATAATATGTCGATTGCGGCTTTCAATGTATCGTCAATGATTACTTTTCCTTTATATTCTTTATTATAAAGATGTTCAATGACTCTCTCATTGTAACAATCGCATTTGTTTCAAACCCATAAAGGTCATGGACTTCGTCAAGGGCACACTTCTCGCCGCCTTTTCCGACTTCCATACGGTCCAGAGAAACCATAAGACCGACGATTTCCACATCAGCCGCACCTTTTACCTTTGGTACAGTTTCTTCCATGGACTTTCCTGATGTAGTTACATCTTCAATCATAACAACTCTGTCGCCGTCTTTTTAACTTACTTCCAAGGAAGTTTCCTTTATCTGCGCCGTGATCTTTTGCTTCCTTGCGGTCAGAACAATAACGAACTTCTTTTCCATGTAATTCACTGTAAGCGATCGCTGTTACAACTCCGATTGGATACCTTTGTATGCAGGTCCAAATAAAACATCAAAATCATCGCCATATTTATCATGAATGGCATGTGCGTAATACTCACCCAGTTTCTTTAGCTGAGAACCTGTCACATATCCGCCTGCATTCATAAAAAACGGGGACTTTCTTCCGCTTTTAAGGGTGAATTCTCCGAATTTCAGAACTTCACTGTCTACCATAAATTCAATAAATTCCTGTTTATACTGTTCCATCTTATGTTATCCTCCTCCTGTATCTGTTTTATTTTACAATACCAACCATCTCTTTTACGGAATTGAATCCATTCTTCTTCATGTACGCTTCAATTCCATCGATCACTTCCAGTGTCACTGCCGGATTGTGGAAATTTGCCGTACCCACAGATACTGCGCTGGCTCCTGCAAGAATAAACTCAATTGCATCCTCTGCGCAGGAAATTCCGCCCATTCCGATGATCGGGATATTGACTGCCTGTGCAACCTGATAAACCATACGGACAGCAATCGGTTTTGATCGGTCCGGAAACACCACCGGTTTTATTTGCAAGCGCAAAAGTCTTCCTGTTGATATCAATCTTCATTCCTGTCAGTGTATTGATCAGGGGATACCGCATCTACCGCCTGCTTCCGCACCTTTTGCAATCTCTGTGATATCTGTGACATTCGGTGTTAGACTTCATGATCACAGGCTGTTTTGCAATCTTTTTGATTGAGCGGTAAGTTCCTCTACATGATGTACATCCTGACCAAATGCAAGGAATCCTGCATTTACATTCGGGCAGGAAATATTAATCTCCATCATATCAATTGGCTGATCTGCCAAACGTTCCACCACTGCCAGATATTCTTCCGGCGCATGACCGCATACATTTACAATGATCTTTGTATCATACTGTTTCAAAAAAAGGAATATCCCTCTCACAGAAAAGATCGATACCAGGATTCTGCAGACCAATCGCATTCATCATGCCTCCGTAAACTTCAGCCACACGCGGAGTCGGATTTCCGGCCCACGGGACATTGGCTACGCCCGCCCAGTTTGTCACTGCTCCCAGCTTATTAATATCTACATAATCAGCAAATTCTGCTCCTGAACCAAAGGTTCCGGATGCCACTGTTACCGGATTTTTCCACTCTACGCCGGCAATATTTACACTCATATCCATCAGATTTCCACCTCCGTAGAAAGAAATACCGGGCCATCCTTGCAGATTCTCTTATTATTCACATTGCTATGTGCATCTTTTTTCTCTGGATTTGCACACACAGGCAAGGCAGGCACCGATTCCGCATGCCATACGTTCCTCCAGGGAAATATAACATTCAATCCCATTTTTCTTCGGCATATTTCTTGATTGCACGAAGCATCGGAGTTGGTCCGCAGGCATAGATCACGTCCGCTTCCAGAGCATTCTCTCTGATAGCATCCATAACATTTGCCCTTTGTTCCCACACTGCCATCCTCTGTGGCAATATAAAAGTGTTCCGCCGCCTCAAATTCCTCTCTGAGGAACGTATGACAGTCCCTGTATCCTGCAATGATCTGTTTTTCTCACATTTCATCTGTTTTGCAAGCTCCAGGATCGGCGGCACACCGATTCCACCACCCATAAGGAAAACTTTTTTCCCCTCAGCCTTCTCTACAGGAAAACCATTTCCCCAGAGGTCCCAGTACCGGAATGGTATCTCCGGCTTTCATCTGTGAAAATTCATCGGTTCCGGTTCCCTGTCCGGTCACTCTGTAAACCAGATGAAGACGGCCATTTTCTTTGTCAATCTCACAAAGACTGATCGGTCTGGGAAGAATTTTGGATTTATCATTTGTATAAAGAGATACAAACTGTCCTGGTTTCGCATCTGCTGCAATTCTGTCAGTCTGGATCCACATACTGTAAATGCCTGCACCAATGCTCTCCTGACTTACAACAGTGCAGATTTCTCTTGTCTTTTCGCTCATTTCATGCCTCTAGCGATTGTTTTTAAAGCAGTACTGATGTCTTCGATCATATCTTTTTACCGCCTGGCGGGATGCATCTGCATAATTTAATTCACCAAAGGAAGCATATTTTTCCTGTTTGTAAGCTGCAATGATTCCTCTGGAGGAATTGACGATCGCACCAAGTCCGTCTTCATTGAAGAAATGAACAAGATCTGCACCTTTACCACCCTGTGCACCATATCCCGGTACCAGGATAAAGGTTTTTCGGCATGATCTTACGGAGAGTTTTCCCATTTCCGGATAGGTTGCACCTACTACAGCACCTACATAGCTGTATTCATTTCCCATATGTGATTCTCCCCACTGGGCAACCTTCTCTCCAACCCACTCATAAAGCGGACGTCCGTCAATGATTCTGTCCTGAAACTCTCCGCTGGACGGATTGGATGTTTTACAGTACAAAAAGCCCTTTGTTCTCTTCTTTACATACATCGATAAACGGGTTGACACTGTCAGATCCCATATATGGATTGATTGTCGCCAAAATCTTCGTCAAAACCTGCGATTCTGTTACTTCCACCTGAACTTTACCCAGATGTCCGACTGCATATGCAGCAGATGTGGAACCAATGTCACCTCGTTTGATATCTCCAATAACTACCAGACCTTTTTCTTTGCAATAATCAATGGTGTTCTTTATATGCCATTAAGCCCGGAATACCGAACTGCTCATACATTGCGATCTGTGGTTTCACTGCAGGGATCAGATCGCTGATCGCATCAACGATTCCTTTATTATACTGCCAGATAGCTTCTGCTGCTCCCTCTAATGTTTCCCCAGTTCAGAAAAAGCTTTCTTCTGAATATGCTGCGGGATATAGTTGAGCATCGGATCCAGTCCTACTACGATAGGAGCGTTTGTTTTTTAATGTTTTCAATAAGTTTGTTGATCATGAGTCTTTCCTCCTGAATATTGATATGGTATTTTTATGCATTCTGGTATACAACTTTTCCATCACAGATTGTATAGAGAATTTTTTCCCCTTTACTTTCCATCCGTCAAATGGTGTGTTGCGTCCTTTGGAAGCAAATTCATTTTTATCTATTTTATATTCGTGATCAATGTCTGCAATGACAATGTCTGCCGGATGTCCCTTCTGAAGTGTACCTCTGTCACTTCCCAGAATCTGTGCTGGGTTCCAGCTCATTTTTCTCAATAAGCTGTGAGATTGTAAGAATTCCAGTTTCTACAAGTGCAGTATAAGTCAACGCAAAGCTGGTTTCAATTCCCCACAATTCCAAATGCTGCATTACGAATAGAACCTGCCTTATCAGACATTGTATGAGGTGCATGATCTGTACTGATCACCTGAAAAGAACCATCCTTCAGTCCTCGGATCAGTGCATCTACATCTTTCTTCGTACGAAGAGGAGGGTTCATCTTATAGTTTGGATCATCACATTTAATATCATCGGAAGTGAGGATAAAATGATGCGGGCAAACCTCTGCTGTGATATTGTCCAATCCCTCTTCCTTCACAAATCTCCATCATCTTCGCAACACCTTCTGTGGAACAATGGCACAGATGCAGTCTTGCCCCTGTCTCTCTGGCAAGAAGAATATCTCTCGCTGCGATCACATCCTCAACTGCATTGCAGATACCTGGCAGACCAAGTCTCCGCGCATTCTCATCCTCATTCATACATCCATCACCGCGCAGATCAATATCCTCACAGTGAGCAAAAATCGGAACATTGAATTTCTCTGCCACTTCCATAGCTTCTTTGCAAAGTCTGGTATTCATAACAGATTTGCCGTCTTCAGATAATGCCGGGATTCCCGCTTTTACCATTCCTTCGATATCAGAAAGTTCCTGTCCCTTCTCCCCCTGCGTAATGGCACCTGCTTGGAGCACATGAATGCCGGCAAGCTGTTTTTGCCTTATTATGCACATAATTTACACGATCCGGACTGTCAATTACCGGTGTTGTATTCGGCATTGCAACAACCGTTGTCACACCACCTCTTGCAGCAGCCCGGGAACCTGTCTCTATATCCTCTTTCTGTGTCTGTCCCGGATCTCTGAAATGAACGTGAAGATCGATCAGTCCCGGCATTACCAGACATCCCTTCGCATCTATTACTTTGTCGCTTTTATCTTTTTATTTTAAGTTTCTCACCGATCTCGGTGATCACGCCATCTTCCAGATAAATATCGCCTTTTTTATCAGTGTCAGTAGCCGCATCTACGATACGTCCTCCCTGAATCAGAATACCCATGCAATTCTCTCCTTCGTTGTCGTTTGACAATAACTTTCTGATATACATAATACACGAAACTTCTTCTTTTTATAAAGCCTTTTTTTACTGATGTGCAGTCTTTTTTGCTTGACAATTCAAAATGCGGGAGATATAATCAGTTCATATCTGGGTTATTTAATGTATAGTCACTGGTTTTTTAGAGATTATATAACAGTATATAATCTGTAAAATCTGGTGATTTTTTTATTTGCCAGAAACTATATAATTTTTTTTTAATTTTTTATGGAGGTAACAACATGAACAAGGGAACTGTAAAATGGTTCAACGCAGAAAAAAGGTTACGGATTTATCACTGGTGAAGACGTTGCAGACGTATTTGTACATTTCTCCGCTATCAATGGTGAAGGATTCAAATCCCTTGAAGAAGGACAGGCTGTAACATACGACTTAACAGAAGGTGCTCGTGGTATGCAGGCTGCAAACGTTACAAAATTATAATTTATAATTTTTTGTTAACGCGAGAGGATTGAATTCCCGCACTTTTCTATACGGATTAAACCTCAAAAAAAAATCCCCGGATTATCCGGGGATTTTTATTGCTTTTCTTCTGTGAATCCATCAGAGATTCAATTTCTATTTAGCATCTGCGCTGTCTGCATCCGTTGTTGAATCTGCTGTTTCTGCAGCTTTATCGTCTGCTACATTTGTATCATCTGCTTCTTCAGATTTATCTGCGGTTTCCGTTTCAGAATCATCTGCGGTTGTGTCTGCTGCATCAGCATCTTCACTGTCTGTATCAGTGGAAGCTGTTGTATCTTCTTCCTCCGCTGTATCTGCATCAGTGCTGTCTGTACCATCGGATGCATCTGTTGACAGATTCGAAATGTAATTGTCAAGTGCAGTAGTATCCATTACTGTATTCTGAACCACATTCTCTTTGGCTCCTGTCACTTTTTACATATGCAGAATAACCAATCCATGCAACAATCACAACACAAATGAATGCCCAGGCAAACATTTCCAGTCCAAAAAGTACTTTTTTCTTTTTCTGTCTGTTTTGTTATGCAGTCCTTTTCTGGCCTTATAAGCATCGACTTTCTTCTGGCTCATGATAGATCTCCTTTGCATCAATATTTCGTATTTTCTGATTATAGCACACTTTACTGCAAAAGAAAACAATTAGTTTATACTGCAACGATCACTCCGCCGTCATTTGCATACATAGAACTTACACCCGCTGTATCAAGGACTACGATCTTTGCAAAGTTTCATTCTCTTCAAAAAGCCTCTTTGAGCACCTGTGCTCTTGCCGGACAATTGCAGTGACTGATGGCAAGAACCTTCTCTTGCACTGTCCGGAGTTTTTCGATTACCTGCTCTACAAGCTTGATCAGAGCACGATTCATGCCTCTTGCCTGATCCAGCTGGCAGATATTTCCATCATCCGTAGAACCCATGACCGGTTTGATTTTCAATGCACTGGCCACTAACGCTTTCACTTTGCTCAGACGGCCGTTCTTTCTCAAAGTATCAAGATTCTCAAGTATAAAAAATGTATGCTGTCCTTCAATATAATGTTCCACAGTTGAAACAACTTCTTCAAAACTCATCCCTGCTTCTTCGCATTCCTGTATCTTCATTCCGATCAGGCTTTCCCCCCGATGGATGCGGAACGTGAATTAAACACATGTATTTTTTTATCCGGATGGTCTTCCATAATAAGATCTCTGCCAAGTAACGCACTGTTATAGGAACCACTCAGCTCAGAAGACAAAGTCACTGCATAAATATGCTCAGCCTCGCAGTCATATGCTCTCATATATCTCTCAGGTGACGGGCAGGCTGATTTCGGACATTCCGGGCAGGCTGCCACTTTATTAATAAACTCTGCCTGATCAAATGTTTCATCATCTATGATCTGTTCAGCTCCTACCATCAGCGTCAGTGGAATGGATTCAAAACATTCATCTTTCTTCCATTCGTCCAAAAAGTTCTCCACAACTATCTATGATAATCTTATATCTCAATTATATCGTCCTCTTTTCCATTATATGTAGTATTCAATACCAGATATATCTTATCACACCGCTTTACGTTTGAAAAGACTTTTTTAATAAAAACACTGTTCTTTTTTTCAAAAGTGCTTTATAATAAAAAGACGCTTCCCGCAAAGTGCAGGAAGCGCTGCCTGATCCACAAAATATGTTCAGAAATATGCAGCAATCAGAAGTCTTTTTTTTAATTCTGAACAGCTGTGTAAATCATGTTATCAGAGAGGTGTTGTATGCTTGCTTTTAAAAATTACTGATGTAAAAGATTTTATGAATAAACTCCTGATCGGTGAGGTATTTGACCGTTTTTCTCTTGTCGAGGCATCTGTGACAACCTTCAACACTTTTACCATAAACGGAAAACTTCATTACGATTTCTTTGATACTGACACAAAAGGCTGCTTTTTGAGGAGAATTCCACAGAATATTCCCTCTGGCATGATGTAAAACCTTATTGTTTTTCTATCATACGCGGCAGACGCACACCTTTGAATTTCAGGATTGTATTTGAACTTTCTCATGATCAGACACAGTCGTTGTTAAAAAATGAACAGCATATTGCAGATATTCCTGTGCAAAGCTTTTATCTGAATATCCGGTACAAGAACCAGTCCCTTTTTATGTACAACAGGTGTTTCTTATACTTCATTCAGTCCGGATAAACGTCTGGAACATCTCTGGGATGATTCCATGACTGTTTTTTCTCTCCAGTCATCACATTCCCTGTGAGAAATTATGAGTAGATTCTGTTATCAGTCTTTATCCGAATAACGCAGATATTAGACCAGAATATCTATAAACTCACTGTTCGTCGGTTTATCTGCCATTGTACACCCTGCCATTTCTTCCAGTGTATCCTTATGATTCATCCAACATAAGTTTACCAGTGTTCTTATGTTGTGTTCTACATTAGACGGCGTTGATTTATATTTTCTTGCAATGACCGGATAAATATCTTTGGTGACTTTTTACCGGACGCTCATAAATTTTCTGCGCCATTTCTACTGCATCCACAACATAATAATATCCTTTATACTTTGATGTTGCACCCAATTTTCTAATAACTCCATAAACTGCACTCATACATCGTTCCTCCTGTAACTTCCATAATCTGTGTTTTTACAGATTTTGGATATCTCA
>VOFJ01000963.1_pt1 | contig 15938 bp, 31 predicted proteins | sample 5384081 | NCBI WGS metagenome assembly VOFJ01 (sample SAMN12384729, study PRJNA508395) | human gut metagenome | isolation source: healthy gut I | host: Homo sapiens
CTCAGCAACTCACTCTCCCGGCGAAAGTCAGCGCATCAATCTGGCCACCCCATTAGGCAGCAGCTTCGGTGTCGTTAATTTTACATTCTAGACGAACCGCACGGGTCGCGACACCGACCCATTGATAAAAAGTACTCGTCAGTTACAGGAACTGCACAGCACGGGCACATATAAAGTGGCGCTGCTGTTGGCAGGATCGTCACGCCACAACACTCTTTTCTTACGTACCCATTGGGAAATGAATCTCCGTAAGGTGAATGGTGCCTGGCCTCAAACTTTTTAAATCACTGGGGAAGTTGGGGCGCAGGAGGATATTATAAGCTTAAAGCCCGGTTGCTGCGGGTCGGGGGAAGATGTGGCCTGCCCAAGCCTTTATAGTAAACCATCTCTCCATTTCCTCTGAACATCATGTGGTTGTCCGAAATGTCACGTAGCATTCAAATCCCAGTTTTCGAGCAGGTGGTGGCTCCGTTGGCAATCCAGCAGCCCCATGACGGTAGGTGTCTTGTGCGGCTACTTTATAAAAGCGGTTTCGGCTTCCGTTTTCACTAGGTTCAGTATGGCTTTGGCTCCCAATATACCTACATCCAGATGGAAACCGGTGAAGTATAAAATACAAAAACAGGCGCAATTATTGAAACGAAGTACAAGATTTCTGGTGAAAACTGGAAACCTTTTGACGATGAAGAGTTCTGATAAGAAAAAACGCCTACTAAAAAGCAGAAGGATGACAAGAAAAAAGGCAATTCGAAGACGATACACAAGAGGACGCAGAATGATGAATCCATTTGCTACATTAGAAGATATATCTATCCTGTGGCGCGAACTTAAGGAATCCGAGTACAGCAAGGCAGAGCAGCTTCTGACAGTTGTCTCAGATTCGCTGAGATATGAAGCTAACAAAGTCGGAAAAGATCTGGATAAAATGATTGAACAGAATGAGGCATTGCGGAACGTTGCGAAATCTGTGACTGTTGATGTGGTAGCGCGTACACTTATGACATCGACAGACACAGAGCCAATGACACAGATGTGTCTCAATCAGCGCTGGGATATTCTGTAACAGGGGAAACATATCTGATTCCTGGAGGCGGTTTATTCATTAAGAAATCCTGAGTTATCCAGACTAGGGCTTAGAAGACAGAGAGTTGGGGTGATGGATATTTATGGCATCGATGATCAAGGGGATTCCAGTAACACTGTATGAGAAGACAGTAATTGGAAAAGATGAATTTGATCACCCGTTATACCAGGAGACACCAGTGACAATTGAGAATGTGCTTGTAGCTCCGGCATCGACCACGGAAATTCTGGACGCATTGAATCTGACCGGAAAGAAAGCGGGTATACAATATTGCAATTCGAAGGAGACAATCACATTTGGAAGGGATGCCGGGTAGATTTTCTTCGGAATGTCTTGGCAAGTGATTGGGTTTTCCCACAACAAGGCATTGGAGAGAATATCCCGTTAGAATGGAACCAGAAATGGCAGGTGGCGCTGTATGAAATAAAGTCAAAATCGAATTAAACAGAGCCGGTTGTGAGGGAATTGATGCAATCACCGGAGATGGGCGATTCTTGTGGAACATGCATCAAAATAGCGCAAGGCTCAGAGACAGAAGCATATGTTGCTCAAACGAGAGCAGTTGTGAGGGTGTGTGGTGACGACGGAAACAATGGATTACTTAAGGCGGTTGGAAAACATGGTGGAAAAAATCGTTAAAGATTATCTTCAAGAGTGCCTGAATATACCAGTTAGGCTGGAAGAGGAAGGTGGGGCTTGGAAAAGAATATGTATTGATTGAAAAGACTGGAAGCAGCGGAGATAACTATATCAGGAGTGCAACGCTGACTATCCAGTCTTTTCATCTTCGCTTTGTGGGCGGCACAGCTCAACGAACGAGTGAAGGAAACAATGAAAAAAATAATAGAACTGGATGATATATGCAGAGATGCGACCTTAATAGCGATTACAACTATACGGATACGCAAAAAGGAAAGAAATATCGCTATCAGGCAGTTTTTGATATTGTCCACTATTGACAGGAGTGAATAGGAAATGGATGTTACAAATGGGAATTACTGGAAAGCCGAAAATCGGTGGGGCAATCTTTCGCGCTCCGTTAGGGACAACACTTCCGGAAGATGCAAAAAGCAACACTTGATCCGGAAGTTTAAGGAGTTGAGCTATTGTTCTGAAGATGGAATTACAAACTCAAACAGTCCGGGAAACTGATAATGTAAAGGCGTGGGGCAAGGGGGATACGGTACTGGATTTGCAGACAAGTAAGGAAGACAGCTTTAAATACAAGATGCTTGAGATTACCAATATTAGAAGTCCTGAAAGCGGTGTATGGAGACGACAATGTAACCGGTACGCTTGATGCAGGAATTACCATTAAGGCGAATAATAGCGAAGCAGAAGCTTTTTGCGCGTGGGTATTCGATATGATCTTAAAGAATGCGATTAAACGCATTGTTATCCTGTCAGCATCAGTTACCAGAGGTGTCTGATATCGTATACAAGGACAGTGAAGCCATTGGATATGAAACTACAATTAAAGCTACACCAGATTCAGATGGCCAGACACACTATGAATACATTGTGAAGAAAGGAAAAATAAGATGGTTGTAGAAATGACAAAAACAAAAACTGTAGCACTCGACGGAACAACAGAAAGTGGGTTCCAATATACAATACCACCAGATGCGATAGACGACTATGAATTACTGGAAGACCTGTGCGATATTGATAATGGAGATGTTTCTAAAATTACAATAGCTGCAAGACGACTTCTCGGGAGATGCACAGTTGGAGGCACTCAAGGATCATGTGAGAAATGAAAACGGAAGAGTCTCAGCCACAAAAATGGTTGAAGAGATTACACAGATATTCAATGAGTCAAAAGTAAAAAACTCTTAGTCCTCGCCCATATGATTAACGTAGATAAAGAGGCGCTGATCTGCGATTTTTGCGGAAACGTATCGTATCTACAACTATAAAAGTCCCTTCCGTTACAAATGGTAGGGACTTTTGCGTGTGGGTTGAGGCCTGATTCAAGAATTGGAATGAGAATATCAGATTCAAAACTTACAACAGATCAAACACTATTGGCATTGGTTGCTGATAATACGCGGGCAATTGCATGGCTGAATAGTTCAGATGGTGCAAAAAGGTATCAACAGACCGAAATCAATAGTAGATGCGCTGGCTAGAGAAAAAAGAAAACCGCAGATAGTACAATGGAAACATTCGAAACAGGACAGGATTTTGATGATGAGTGGAGACGGCTAACGGAGGTGAGAAATAGTGGCCACAGAACTCGCAAAAAGCATATGTGCAGATTATTCCGTCTGCACAGGGAATTAGTGGAAAAATTCAACAGGCAATAGACCCAGAGGCAGCTCCAGCGGGGCTTCATTCGGAGGTAAATTAGTCGGAAAGTTAAAAGGGATTATTGCTACTGCAGCAATTGGAAAAGCACTAGGATCAGCAATCAGTGAGGGAGCAAATCTTGAGCAAAGTCTTGGTGGAATTGAGACACTATTCAAGGATAGTGCTGATAAGGTTAAGGCAAATGCTGCAGAAGCTTACAGAACAGCTGGAATGAGTGCAAAACGATTATATGGAATTAACTACAAGCTTCTCAGCAAGCCTCCTGTCTAGTCTTAGCAATGATACATCTAAGGCGGCAGATGTAGCAGATATGGCTATGACTGATATGTCCGATAATGCCAATAAAAAATGGGAACCAATATGGAAGACATTAAAAACGCATATAATGGATTTGCAAAGCAGAATTACACCATGTTGGACAACCTGAAGCTAGGTTATGGTGGAACAAAGACAGAGATGGAAAGACTTCTTGCTGACGCTCAGAAAATAACTGGTGTGAAGTATGATATCAATAACTTGTCAGATGTGTATTCAGCTATTCATGTAATTCAAGGGGCAGTTGGATATTACCGGAACAACGGCTAAGGAAGCAGCAACAACTATATCGGGGTTCTTTTTGCCTCTATGAAGGCTGCAGCTCAAAAATGTTATGGGCAAGATTGCTCTTGGAATGGATGTGAAGCCAGCTTTATCAGCGCTGGCAGAGACTACAACAACGTTTCTGGTCGGAAATTTATTGCCGGCAGTCTGGAATGTGGCATCAGCACTACCAGGCGCATTAGTGACTTTGATACAGACCGCTGTACCGCAACTTGCAACAGCATTAATGCAATTTGTGCCAGAGTTTGTGTCACAAGTTCAAGCTGCATTGCCACAGATATACGAAATGGCAAACGGAATGTTACTACAGATTACAACTGCAATCCAAATGAATCTTCCGGGAATATTACAACAAGGCGTTGAAATCGTAACTAATATTGCAAATGGAATATTACAGAATATTCCACAGCTCATCACGATGGCGTCAACGCTTTTGATTAATTTTAGAGAAGCTATATGGTTGGCGTTGCCGATGATTCTGGAATCTGGAGGCCAGCTTATTTTAAATCTTGTCAACGGTATTATAACGAATTTGCCGCAGATTGCAACAGCCGCAGCTCAAGCAGTGGCAAAAATGGTAACAACAATCGGACAGAATCTCCCACAAATCTTGCAGTCTGGTATTGAGATTATCGGAAAAATTGGCGGCTGGATTAATTCGAGCAATCCCGAGCCTTATAGCTCAGATTCCTCAAATTATTTCCGGAATTCGAAGCGCGTTTTCGAATGTTGATTGGGGACTATTGGCCACAATATTATCCAGGGAATTGCGAATGGACTTAGAAATGCAGGACATATGTTGTGGGAAGCTGTCAAGGGAGTGCTTGGAAGTTTTAAGGATAATGTACTGTCGTTCTTTGGAATCCATTCTCCTGCTCGTTGGGGTATATATGTCGGAGAGATGATTGATACTGGATTTGCAAAAAGGAGTTATAGAAGGGCTTCCTTCCATTACTTCTGCAGTTTCGAATTACAGGACATTGCTACAAGCCCATTTACAAATACAAAAATCTGAATTATGATTTGCATGGAGCAGCAAACAGCTCCAGAACATCAGGAAATGAGACAGCAAGTCGACTTGATACTTTAATTGCATTATTAAGAGCAATTATTGAGATCATAGATGGAAAACCAAGTGGAGATGTAAGCGAACGAGAACTGATTCGAGCATTAAGAGATATGGGGGTTGTATTTGAATGATAGAAATCAAATATGTGCTCTCTAATGGAAAAGAATACAATCTTGTGGGTAACTGGATGCGAGTAACAACCGGTTATTTTCATGAATACGAATGGAAGCCTATGACAAATGATCAGAAAATCGGTGTGGATGTATATGGATTTGAAAAAAAAGAACCAAAAACATATCAGATAACATTAACATTTCGCGGTCCATTAGAAGAACGAAAAAAAAATGGATGAGCTGACAAACTGTTTTGAATACGATATCGCAAATGTAACGCCTGGAAGAATTTGGTTTGGAAACTATTATATTGATTGCTATATCAAAGGATTTGTCAAGCAAAGTATCATCAACAAGGAATAGTTGGACAGATATGGAGATTGGAATTTATTGTCCTTATCCACTATGGACGGAAGAAGAGAGTAAGAGCTTCTATCCTGATATATTCGGAAGAGGAGAAACATACAGCTTTCTGGAATATCCATTTGAATTCCTATATGATTACTCAAAGCCGCTATCCGGGACAGAACATTGGTATATTGAACATTACAGAGGCAGTAATTTTAAAATGATCATTTATGGCGCATGTGTAAAATCCAAGGATTACAATCGCAGGTCAGGTCTATCAGGTATATGATACCTTGGAGCCGAATGAGTATATTGAAATTGATTCGAAAGAAAACAATTATTAAAAAACTTGCAAATGGTACACAACAGAATATTTTTTATAAAAAGCAACAGGTAATTCAGTGTTCTGGAGATACCAGATGGAGATCTCCTGGTAAGTTGGAGTGGAGAATTTGGCTTTGACATTACATTGTTCAAAGAGAGGAGCGTGCCGGAATGGATCTCATCAAAACAGATCAGTATGGAAAGCCTATAGGCTATGTCCAGAATGCAAATATCGATTTTGAAATCGGAGAAAATGAAAAAAGACAGCATTAATGATTTTGAGATTGAACTGAGGCGGTGGAACTGGGACGGCTCTATTGAATACGGCTCAAGAGTATTTTCGCCGGATACAGAATTTGGAGGGATTGTCCGAGAAATAAGCACTGACACAGATGTGAATGTGATTAGGGCAAAAAGGTGATACATGGCGTGGAATGATGACAAAAAGATTATACAGCCGGCAACCGGACAGGATTATGCGTTAGCATCTGGTGAGATAAAATGAAAATTATAAAAGCTATGGTTGAATCTGAATTTCCAGGGCTATTCTATGGCGTCGATACAAACACAGGTGTTACATTTTGAAAACTACCAATTTGATCGATATTGTACGTTGCATGCAGGTCTGGTTAAGATGTTAAAATCCGTGGGGGGTACCGCTTGGAGATTAAATATAAGGAAAGCGACGTTGGAAATGGCGGGGGATATGTAAAGGTGAGTGCAGTTCCGATTAACAATTTATCGTCGGAATACGAGTTAACCGATGATAACAATATGATATTTAAGACAGACGATAATCGGCGCGGAATCAATCATTTGATTTGCCTCGAAAGGGAGAATTAAAAGACAGGATTGTAATTCATTTGTACGCCGATCAGAATGGAGGCATTAGCCAAACACAGTATTATACAGGGGTAGAAGAAATTGCAACAGTGTATGACAGTAGCGGTTCAGAATATGAGGAATTGCTGAAAAATGGGACAGAAAAACTCAATAAAGATAAGAGTGCGATGTCATATGATATGACAATGACAAAGATAGAGGGTGTGATTGATATAGGCGACATAGTAGGGGGGCAGGAATTATCTAACAGGGATAGCAATGACCAAGCCTATTAGTCGAAAAAATCTGGACGATTTCATCTGGAAAAGAAAAATTAGTATAAATTGAAAGGAGAAACATCATGGACATAATTACAGGATATGTCGGCAAAGCGCATGTAACGCCGAACAGGGACAGAAGATATCAATCAGGGAATTGTTGGCTCTGGCTCTTATGTATTGCGGACCGGCATGGAGATGGCAGCAGAAGTATCGTCAAACAATGAGATTAAGATTCGAGATGGTGTTAACTTATGCATCAAGGATGTGCAGCATCTATTAAGAAGAATACCTACGATTCATTAACCATTGTAAATGGTTCGCAGGGGGCATGAAGCGAATTGATTTGATTGTAGCAAGATATTCAAGAAGTAAGGATACTGAGTAGAGTCATTGAAGTTAATGGTGATTCAAGGCACACCTACAAGCGGAACAGCGACTGTCCCGACATACACTAAAGGCGACATTCAAGCCGGAGATCATGTGGCATATGCCCAATGTATCAGATTATTTTTGAATGGACTGAATATTACAGAAGTTAAGAAAGTGTGTGAGACAGTATCAAACCTTGCTGAGATAAATAGCAAAAAACATATACACATAGACCCTGGCTGGACAAATCAACATATAATATAACCAAATTTGGAAATATTATATATTGATTATTACTGTCTTGTAGATGATGGCAGAGGTGGTAATGCGTATAGTGTTGCAAAGTGCCAAGTAGAAATACACCCAAACATACCATTAAGACACAGCTTGGACTGACTAGTACTAACGGTCAACATAGTGGTGCATCGGTTGAGATTAAACCAGACGGAAAAATGTTATTGACAGCAGGAGATAGTTTTATCGAAGCAGGATTTACAGTTTCATATCCGCTTTAACTTGCAACAATTATGAGAGAACGCAGAATTAGAGGAGAGATAAGATATGGCAATTAAAACAGTAAAATACACATTCAACGGCACAACGTATGACTTAACGTACAACGCCAACACAGAAAAATATGAGGCAACAGTGCCGGCACCTAGCAAATCCAGTTACTCACAAGATGGTCATAAATATGGAGGCTCTGTAACAGCTACAGATGCTGCCGGAAACTCAACGACCGTAAATCAGTCTCATGCCACATTTGGTTCAAGTCTGCTGCTTCGTGTTCTTGAAAAAGTCGCACCGACATTGGCATTCACATACCCGACCGCTGGCGCATATATTACCAATGCAACACCGGTTATTAAATTCAAGGTAACAGATAATGACTCTGGGGTTAATCCAGATACAATCGTTATCAAAGTCGACGGAACAAAAGTTACAACTGCATTCACAAAAACAACAATCACCGGTGGTTACGAGTGCTCATACACTCCAGGAACAGCATTGGCAGATGGTGCGCATACTATTTCAATCGAAGCATCTGATTTTGATGGAAACGCTGCAACAGCTAAGACAGTCACATTTACGATTGATACAATTCCGCCGACACTGTCTGTTACAGCACCACAGATGGACTTATTACCAACAAATCCACCCTGTTACAGTAAACCGGTAAGACGGACGATGCTACATCTAAAACCTGTTACAGTTACAGTTAATGGAACAGCGGTTGCAGTGGGGACAGATGGAGCATTCTCAAAAGATGTTTCACTTGCCAATGGTTCTAACACAATTACAATGTTGTTGCAAAGGATAAGGCTGGAAAGACAACGACTGTTACACGTACAGTAACACTGGATACTGTCGCACCGGTAATCAAGTCTATCTCATTGACACCGAATCCAGTTGATTGTGGTAAGACATTTGTGATTGCAGTTGGGGTAACAGACTAGGAGGCTCTATGGTTGCAAAAAGTAATCGGCAAAGTAGATGGCCGAGAAGTTATCTATGAGAGAAGCACAGGGGACAAGTGGACGGTCACTGTCCCCTTAGACCTTGATGGAATGTATGTAGTAGAAGTTACGGCATATGATGAGGCAGGGAATATCATATTGTACGAAGATGTTACTGATTGTAGACCCGGCAACGTTATGTGTCGGCTTGGTGCCGTATGAATATACAGTGGAAGTGATCCAGGATGATTACATGATAGATGTTGTGTATCCAAATCATGGGAGGTGTTGTTGTGAATAGAGTAAGATTTATTCAAGGCGAAGATAAACATGTCAAATTATTTGTGAAAGCACCGAATGATGAGCCATTTACAATTCTTTCTGCTACATATACCTTATCAAGATTTGGTGAAGTGGAAGCAAAAGGAGAATGCGATATCAATGGTCATTATCTTGACATTAAGATGGAACCCAAAAAGAAAACGAAGTCATACATATTAGAAATAACTTATGCAGTAGCAGATTCGGTGAGAAAGGCAAGGATAGAAGTGGAGGTAATCTGATGCTTGAAATTACAAATGTGAAGTTAAGCAGGAACACGGTGAATACTGGAGAAAAAGTATGTTATTTCCGTGGATATTAATGAGATAATAGATTATCCTTACGACTATCCTTACGACTTTCCTGTATCATGTACAAGAAAAGCAGAGCCTAAAAGTAGGTGAACACATGGAAATTAGAGCAAGACCGTAAGGTCTTATTTTTTATACGCAAAATTCAAGAATCGAGGTACATAGAGTGTATGTAGGCGTAGAAACAATTATTATGACTGGAAGTCTTTTTGACAGCAGTAGTGGTTATTTTTTTCTGCTGTTTTTGCGGTGTACTACCAAAGTGGTACTTAAAGCAGAATCAGCAGGATGTAGAAATTGAAAGAGTAAAAGTCAGAACAGTGCTTGCTGACCTATGGGATTCTTGCCTGTCTGAAAGGACTTAAGGGAACAAGGGTGTAATGGTCCTGTGACTGAGGCAATAGGCAAGATTGAGAAGCATATAAATAAGCAAGCACATGATCAGGAGGATTAGGTATGGATATTATGAGTTATGTAAGACCAGAGTTGTTAGTTGTGGCAGTAGTATTGTATTTTCTTGGAATGTGGCTTAAGCAGGCTGCCTTTATCAAAGACAAATACATTCCGTTGGTGCTGGGTATTATTGGGATTTTTGTATGTGGAATCTACGTAGTATCGGTAGCAGCATTTGCAACCGCACAGGATATTTTATCTGCAGTCTTTGCGGCAATCACACAAGGAATACTGGTCGCAGGATTGAGCAACTATGTGAATCAAATTATTAAGCAGATTGGTAAGGAAGAGTAGAGGGCGAGTAATCGCTCTCTACTAATTTGCGCCGGCGCAAGAAAGGAGAAGGAAAAATGAAAATTGGGTTAAGAGGTGGACATAGTCCAAATTGCAAAGGAGCTATAGGAATCCTTGACGAACAAGCAGAAGTAAGAAAAATATATAATGCACTTGTACCAATGCTTCAAAAAAAGCAGGGCATACAATTATTGACTGTAATTCGAATTCTGACAATGTAAATGGAGAATTGACAGAAGGAACAAACAAAGCGAATGAGAATGCTTTGTGACATGTATATCACAATACACATGAACGCATCGTCCGGAGGGGTTGGAAATGGAACGGAATGTTGGTTGTACAATGGAGATAACGACGTTATGAATACGATTGCAGACAGGATCAATTCCAATTTCGCAGCAGAAGGGTATGGAAACAGAGGCAGAAAATATAGCACAGGTCTTCATGATCTGTGTGTGCTTCAAGCATGCCCGCAATGATTATTGAAACAATGTTCTGTGATAACACACATGATACTGAGTTATACAAGAAAATCGGTGCAAATGGAATTGCTGAAATGATAGCAAGCGGAATCACAGGAAAAGCAGTACCAAAAAACAGAAAGTTGAGCCAGTACAAATTGCTGGAACAGCAAAGAATAGTGTTGGATTGTACTATCAGGCACATGTAGAAGATTATGGATGGCTTGACGCAGTGCATGATGGACAGGTTGCAGGAACAACCGGAAAAAAAATAAACGTTTAGAAGCAATAAGAATCGACACAAGAAAATTAAAAAATGTAAAGCTAAAAGTTGTTGCTCATATTCAAGATATTGGAGACGTGGATTACGGGATATATTGATCACAACACAATCATCGGAACAGTCGGAAAAGGAAAGAGATTAGAAGCAATACATATAATCTCAGAAGGATTAGATAAAAAAGAAAATCTATATACAAGCTCATTACGCAAATGACGGGTGGGGAAAAACCGTACAAAGGAAACGCGGGAAGCTACGGACTCGCAAAAGCAATGCAGGCGATTAAAATTTGGATTAAATAAACATGAACTGATTATAATTTAAGTTGAAGATTGTGTAATATAGAAATCCCCGGTAGAAATACCGGGGTGAATATTGTATCATCTTATTAAATTTCGTGTTGCATGGCGTGTTGCATAGCGTTCTAAAATAAGGATTTTTATTCTTATTTCATTAAACAGATTCTAATATGCAAGAACCCTCAAAACCCGCATGGTTGCTGAATAAAAAAAAAATCCAGTAATCATTACGATTACTGGAAAAAGCAGGGATGAGAATCGAACTCCCACCAAAGGTTTTGAGACCCCTATAACACCATACCATTTGACCAATCCCTATATTTTGTTCGGCTCACTTGAGCACCTGCTTAGTATATAGCAAGTAAGATGGTTTGTCAACAAGAAAATTAGAAAATTTTTTTAAATTTTGAAATAGAGTTAAAAAATAATGATTTTTACACAGACTTAACATAGGGATAATAATTTTTACTTGGTGGGAGAATATGATAGATAATGCCATAAAAGGGTGAATAGAAATACATCATCTTTATCAAACAGATAAATGAGAACGAGGAGAAAAAACCAATATGAAGAATATTTTATATGAATCGGGAGTTGTCATGGTTGAAATTTAATGAAAGAGTGTTAGAGGAAGCAGAAAATCAGGAAGTGCCATTGTGTGAAAGAATGACATTTGTATCCATATATCAAAGTAATCTGGATGAATTTTTCCGTGTTAGAGTTGGCTCGTTGATGGATCGAGATGTTACTCAATACAACAATTCGAGAAAAATAAAACAAATATGACAGCACAGGAACAGATTCAGGAAATTATAAAAAGAAGTAAAAGCGTTTAAACCTGAGAAAAGACAGAGCGTATGTAGAACTGATGAAAAAACTGGAAGGATATGGTGTGAAGCTGATAGATTTTGCATCGGCAAAAAGCAGATGAGAAAAAGTATCTGGAAAGATATTTTAATCATGAAATTATGCCGCTGACATCCCCAACTATTGTTGCAAAAAGACAACCATTTCCATTTTTGAAAAATGAAGAGATTTATGCGGTTGTTGTTTTGGAAACAAGAAGCAAAAAAAGAGAATTGAATTATACCGTGCAGTAATACGATGTTAGCACGATTAATTGAACTTCCTGGTGGAAAAAGGAAGATATATGCTGTTAGAAGATTTGATTCTTCATTATATCGGAAGTGTGTTCAAAGGGTATAAAGTAAAAAGGAAAATCATTGATCAGAGTTGTAAGAAATGCGGATATCGATGCGGATGCAGTGTATGATGAAGACTTAGATTACCGTGAATTTATGGCAGATTTGATGAAGCAGAGAAAGAAACTGTCACCGGTAAGACTGGATATGTCCAGAGAGATGGATAAAACAGTGATAGAGGTACTTTGCAGATATTTGGAAATGACACCGGATAAGGTGTTTAAGAGTGAAGCCCCCTTTTTAGATTTGTCATTTGTTTTTTTCAGATTCAGGATCTGCTTAGAAAAACAGTGAACTTTTCTATGAGAGAAGAGTGCCGCAAAAAGAGCCCGGATTTTTCGCGATGGAATTAGCATATTAGATCAGATTAGCGAGGAAGATAAATTGTTGTCTTATCCATATGAATCTATCCGTCCATTTTTTGAGAAAATGTTGTCGGAAGCAGCGGAAGATGATAATGTTATTTCTATTAAAATGACATTGTATCGTCTTGCAAAACAGAGCAAAGGTTATTGAGGCACTCTGCGAAGCAGCTGAAAATGGAAAAGAAGTGGTTGTTCTTGTGGAGTTAAGAGCACGATTTGATGAGGAAAAATAATATTCGCTGGTCACGTATGCTGGAAGAATCCGGATGTCAGATTATTTATGGTTTGGAGAAATATAAGGTTCATTCTAAATTATGTCTGATTACGAGAAAAGGAAATGATGGAATTGAGTATATTACGCAGATTGGAACCGAAAATTATAATGAAAAGACAGCACGCTTATATACAGATCTTTCAATTATGACCGCAAATGAACAGATTGGAATGGAAGCCGCACGAGTATTTCAGGCATTGACAAAAGGAGAGGTGATGCAGGAAACAGAACATTTGCTTGTTGCACCGAAATGTCTTCAATCTAAAATTATAAAAATGATTGATGAGGAGATTGAGCACAAGAAAAATGGGGAGGATGCATATATTGGACTGAAATTAAATTCCCTGACAGATAAGCGCATTATGGAAAAAGTTGAACGATGCTTCAAAAAGCAGGTGTTCAAATTGAAATGATTGTGAGGGGATTTGTTGTCTCGTTCCGGGAATCAAAGGTGAAAAACAGATAATATCCAGATTACAAGTATCGTTGGAAGATTTTTGGAGCATTCAAGAATTTATATTTTTGGGTGTGGTGAGAGAATAAAATATTATATTGGTTCAGCAGATTTTATGACGAGAAACACAGTGAAACGTGTAGAAGTTGCCGCACCGATTTATTCGGAAAGATAAAAAACAGATTCGAGAAATATTTGAATTGATGTTAAAAGACAATAAGAAAGCAAGAGCAGAGGATAATGAAGGAAACTATACATTGAAAAAAAAATGTGTAGGAGAAGTATTTAATTCTCAGGAAATGCTGTATCAACTGGCATACGACAGAGCGGCGAGAAAAATGAGAAGCAATTCTTTGGTAAATAAAGAAGTAATGAAGAATAACGAGGATATATAAATAAAATTAATAAATATAAATTAGAATAAATTATAAAAGAGGTAAAAATCTACAATGTCGTATTTTTGACAAATAAAAAATAAAACATGGTAGAATAAATCGTACTTAGAGGTGTGAATGACAGAATGCATTTGCACCTTATTTTGTTGTAGGAGACGAAAGGAGATAATGGTTTGCTTACGATACAAAATTATGTAAAAGCAAAAAACTCTGGATGAGGCTTACGAGTTGAATCAGGCACGTAACAGTGTTATGGGCGGTATGATGTGGATGCGCCTTGGAAATGCGAGAGTAAAAAACAGTAATTGATCTGTCTGAACTGGAGTTGGATAAAATTGAAGAGACGGATCATGTATTTAAGATTGAGCAATGTGTACATTGCGTCAGTTAGAAACTCATCAGGGATTAAATGAATATTCAAAGGGAAATATAGCAAAAGCGTTGAGCCCGATTGTAGGAGTTCAGTTCCGTAATCAGGCAACAGTAGGAGGTAGTATTTTTGGACGATATGGATTTTCAGACGTATTAACTGTCTTGCTGGCAATGGATACTTTTGTGGAATTATATAATGGGGGAACTGTTCGTTTGTCGGAGTTTGTGAATCGTAAGATGGACAAGGATCTTTTGATATCTGTAATTGTTCGTAAGAGTAAAAAAGAAATTCATTATGAATCAATCCGCCAGGACAAAAAAAACAGATTTCCCGGTATTGACATGCGGTATTGTAACAGGTGTGTTTAAAGGAGAAAAACTGTGGTGGATATCTGTAGGGGCAAGACCTGGGAAAAAGCAGCACTTTTGGAGTTGGACTGGGATATTAGAGATGATGCTACAGAAGAAGAGATTGATGCATATGCGAAAAAAGCAGCAGAATATGTTTCTTACATATGGATCGAATATGAGAGGCAGTGCCGAATATCGAAGACATTTGGCAGAGGTATTGATTCGTCGCTCGATCCGGGCAATTTTAGCGGAGGAACAATAAATAATGGAAATTAAATTTCGACTAAATGGCAAACCTGTTCAGACAGAGGTGTCAGGGGACAGTGTTTTATTAAATGTATTAAGACAGCTTGATGTGTCAGCGTAAAATGTGGCTGTGAGACAACAAACTGTGGATTGTGTACTGTATGGGTAGATGGAAAATCTCGTCTGTCCTGTTCAATCCTGGCAGCTGGAATTGACGGACATGAGGTGACAACACTGGAAGGTGTTCAGAAGGAAGCAGAAGAGTTTGGGCGTTTTCTTGCAGCAGAAGGGAGCAGAGCAGTGTGGTTTCTGTTCTCCGGGATTTGTTATGAATGTTCTTGCAATGTTCAGGGAGTTAGAAGATCCGTCTGTTGATGAGATTAAACAGTATCTTGCGGGAAATCTGTGCAGATGTACCGGTTATATGGGACAGCTTCGTGCTATTCAGAAATATATGCAGAGTAAGAAGGGAGGAGCAGGCATAATGAAATATGTAAATCAGGGCAGTGCCAAAGGTGGATGCTAAGGCATTGGTAACTGGAAAAAGGCGTTTATGTAAATGACCTGGCTCCATCAGATTGTTTGATCGTAAAGGTTGTTCGAAGCCCTTATGCACATGCATTAATTAAGAGTATAGATAAAATCAAAAAAGCAATGTTAGTGCCGGGAATTGAAGCAGTGTTTACTTATGAAGATTGCCCGGATAAACGTTTTACATTGGCAGGACAGACTTATCCGGAGCCAAGTCCGTATGACAGACTGATTCTGGATCAGAGAGTTCGTTTTGTCGGAGACCCGGTAGCAATTGTTGCGGGTAAGACAGAAGAGGCAGTTTTGAAAGCAATGAAGCTTGTGAAAGTACAGTATGATGTGTTGGAGCCGGTATTGGATTCAGAACAGCAAAAAGGATAATGAGATTTTAGTACATCCGGAAGATAATTGGAGAAGTCTGGCACCGGTTGGAGCAGATAATAAAGAGAAATCTTTGCGCACATGATGAGAATGCGCTCTGGTGGAGATGTGGATGCAGTTCTTGCTTCTTGTAAATAAGCAATACGTAACTGAACGGAAGCATACTGA
>VOFJ01002584.1_pt1 | contig 15930 bp, 20 predicted proteins | sample 5384081 | NCBI WGS metagenome assembly VOFJ01 (sample SAMN12384729, study PRJNA508395) | human gut metagenome | isolation source: healthy gut I | host: Homo sapiens
TGGACGCCACCGCGCCGGTGCCCTCGCCGAGGTGGAGCCCGGCGGTCAGGAGCGGGGCCTTGCCCAGTGCCTCCAGCACCAGCCGTGCCGCCGGTTCGGAGGAACAGTGGCTGGCGAAAACGGCCTTGGCAGCGGCGGGGGCAGAGCCGCACGGCACAGAGCGCCGCGACCCCGCTGATGAAGCCGTCCATCAGGACGGGGATCCCTTCCAGCGCCCCGCCGAGGAAAACGCCGCACAGGCCCGCAAGGTCGAACCCGCCAAGCTTCGCGAGGACGTCGAGGGGGTCAGCGGCGTCGGGCGTGTTGACCGCGATGCCTCGGCGGATGGCGTCCATTTTGCGGGCAAGCCCTTCATCGGAGAGGCCCGCGCCTCGGCCGGTCATGGTTTCGATGGGCTGGCCCAGCAGCACCGCCGCCACCGCGCTGCAGGTGGTGGTGTTGCCGATGCCCATCTCGCCGGTGGCCAGCAGCTGCACGCCCTGCGCCTTCTGGGCACGGACGAGGGCGATGCCCGCCGCGATGGCGTCGATCGCTTCGGCGCGGGTCATAGCAGGGCCTTGGGTGAAGTCCTGCGTCCCGGCAGCGATGCGGCAGTTGACCACACCGGGCACCAAGTCCCCGGCCATGCCCATGTCCACGGGCACGACCTCGCACCGGGCGGTCTGTGCCATCCGGCAGACGCTGGTGCGGCGGGCGGCGAGGTTCTCAGCCACGGCGCGGGTCACGCTGCTGTCGGTCTGGCTGACGCCCTGGGCCACCACGCCGTTGTCGGCGCAGAGCACCAGCACGGCCCGGTGGGAAAAATCGCTGGGCCGTGCCGGTCAGCGCGGCGGCTTCTTCCAGCAGCGTTTCCAGCGCACCGAGGCCGCCCAAGGGTTTTGCGAGGCTGGCCCAGTGGGCGTGGGCGGCGGCGCGGGCCGCTTCGTCGGGCGGGGTGATGGTGGAAAGAAGCTGATTCAGTTCCGGTTCTGTCATGGGTTCGGCTTTTATGAAGTCATAAGATCGGGCGGCGGTCACGAACCGCCGGGGCAGGGAAGTGCCCGCCCAATACAAATGCGGGAAGCCCGCATAGAAATGCTCATTTGCAAAGCCGCAGGGCCAGCTCCGGCCGTCGGCTTTCCGAGCGGTGAAGGCGTCGCCGTTCGCGGTGGTGTCCCAGTGGTGGAACTCGTGGACGGGGAGCGCTTCGCCGCGGCGGAACAGCATACTGTCCGCCTGTGCGGTTAGGGGCGGCGTAGCCGAACCGCACGAGTTTGCCGACCCGGAAGCCCCTGCCCCGGCAGCACGCCCGCCATGGGTAGGCGGTGCCGTCGGCATCTTCCAGCGACTGCCCCAGATAGAGGAAGCCGCCGCATTCGGCCACGGTGGGCAGACCGCGCTGGATGGCGGCGCAGAGGGCGCAGCGCAGCGGTTCGTTCTCGCGCAGCGCCTGGCGTGCAGTTCCGGGTAGCCGCCCGGCAGGTAGACCCCGCCGATGCCCTCCGGCAGGGCGGTATCGTGCAGGGGGCTGAAAAACACAAGCTCAGCGCCCGCCGCCCGCAGCGCGTCCAGCGTCTCGGCATAGGTGAAGCAGAACGCTTTCGTCCTTCGCCACCGCGATGCGCACCGTCGGCGAGGCAGGGGTCAGAAAATCGGGCAGGGGCGAAACGGGGGCGGGAAGGCTCGTCAAAGCGAGGAGTCGCTCCCAGTCCAGCGTGGCGGAAACTGCTTCGGCGAGACGCTCGATCTTCTCCTGTAGACCGGAAACTTCCTCCGCCGTTTTCAGCCCCAGATGGCGGCTCTCCACAACGGCGTCGGGCAAATGGGGCAGATAGCCCAGCACGGGCAGCCCGGTCTCCCGCTCCAGCAGGGGAGCAAGCAGTTGGTGCAGACGGGGGGAGCAGTCGTTGAGGAGGAGGCCCGCCAGATGACTCGGCGTCCGGAAATTTTTCAGCCCGTTGATCTGAGCCGCCAGCGTCACACTGGCCCCTTTGGGCTGGACCACCAGCAGAACGGGGAGGCCGAGGGTATCCGCCAGCGCCCACGCGCTTGCGGCGGTGGTACAGTTGAGCCCGTCATAAAAGCCCATGGCTCCCTCGCAGAGGGCGGCCCCATGCCCGGCGGCATAGTGGGCGTACAGGGCCCGCACCGTGTCCGGCGCAGAGAAGAACAGGTCGAGGTTGTGGCTGTCCACCCGGAGAGCGGAGCGGTGGAACATCGGGTCGATGTAGTCCGGCCCCGACTTGAACGCGCAGGGCCAAAACCCACGCTTCTTCAGCGCCGCCAGCAGCGCACAGGTCAGGGTGGTCTTTCCGCTGCCGGAAGCGGGGGCTGCAAGGACGAACTGGATCATTTTCGTTCCCCGTGCTCAGAAACATGGGGTTGTTGGCCATCAGGAGATGGAGCTTGCCCGCCGGTCTGGTGCGGCTGACGGCAAGCTGGGTTACTTCGGCGGTTTGTCCATGAGCCGCCAGCGCCGCAATGGCCGCACTCAGGGTCTCCAGCGCAATGGCGGAGATGCACAGGCGGGCGTTCGGGTTCTTGGCAAGGGCGGCGTTTACCACCTCGGCCATGCTGCCTTTGGTGCCGCCAATGAAGACGGCGTCCGGTGCGGGCAGGTCGGCCAGAACCTGCGGGGCGGTCCCCTCGATCAGGGACAAATTATAGGCGTGGAATTTCTCCCGGTTCTGGCGGATGAGGGCACAGGCGTCGGGGGCACATTCCACCGCGTAGACATGCCCGCGCGGTGCGGCCAGCGCCAGTTCGACGCTGACGCTTCCGGTCCCGGCCCCGACATCCCAAAGGGTATCTGTAGGCCGGACAGCCAGCTTCGCCAGTGCGGCGGCGCGGACTTCCTGCTTCGTCATGGGGACCTCTCCCCGGATGAAGGCATCATCCGGGAAGCCGGGGCCCGCCGGGCAGGGAGAACGGTGTGCTCGATGAGCAGAACGCTCAGAGGGGCACAGGCGTTTGCGGCAAGGGCCTGCGCCGTGCCGAATGCCAGATGTTCCTGCGGTGGTACCGAGGTTTTCACCTATGATCGCATGGGCGTCCCCAAGGCCTACATCGGCCAGTTTGGCGCAGAGGGTGGCGGGCGTTTCGGTGCCGCCGGTCAAGAAGAACACCGGGCGGCCTTCGGCGGTCAGGCACTCGGCTGCCGGGTCACAGGCACAGCCGTGGGCCGAGACGAGCTTCCAATCCTTCCACGGGCGGCCAATGGCCGCAGAGAGAAGCTGCACGCTGGAAATACCGGGCAGCACCCGCGCCGAAATGCCGAAGGCCCGCAGCATGGGCAGCAGCTTGGAAGCACCGGAATAAAACCCGGTGTCGCCGCTGTAAAGAAGGGCCGCATTTGCTGCCGGAAACTCGGAAAGGCAGGACAAAATATCCTCCGGTTTATAGAGGGCTTTCCGGTTCTCGGTGCAGCCGGTGGGCAGATGCTCCAGCAGCCGTTTTGCCCCGATGATGAGGTCGGCGCTCTGCAGGGCAACAAGCCCCTGCGCCGTGAGCAGTTCCGGTGGTGCCGGAACCCATCCCGATCAGTGTGACCATCCCAAAGCCTCCTTGCAGCGTGCCAGAATTTGTGCGGCAGTTTCTCCGTTTTCGGCCGGGCGGCGGAGCACCACGAGCTGTGCGCCCATGTCCTGTGCGGCCTGTGCCTTTTTCGGCAAAGCCGCCCGCTGCGCCGCCGTCCTTTGTGACGAGGAAACGGATGTGGAACGGCTCCATCAGCGCCCGGTTCAGCGTGTAGGAGAAGGGCCCCTGCATCGCAAGGATGTTTTTGTGGGGAATGTGAGCGGCTTCACAGGCGGCGATGCCGTCCAGCGTGGGCAGAACGCGGGGGAACAGCCGCGCCGGGTCGATGCGGGAAAAAGGCGGCAAGCTCCTTGGCCCCGGTGGCCAGCAGGACATTGCCCTGTGTTTCGGCGAGAAACTCCGCCGCGTGCATGGCCGACTGGAACACCATGCTTCCTGCCGGGAGGGGACTTTCGGCCCGCAGCAGCCGGTGGTATTCGATCTGGCGCCGTTTTGCACGCCGCCGCAATGTTTTTGGTGGCATCCACTGCGTAGGGGATGGGTGGCGTCTACGCACAGGTCGGCTCCCTGCACAAGGGCGGCCATCTCGTCCGGGGTCAACCGGCCGCAGTGCACTGTGATGCCGGCAAAGCTGCCCTGTTCCTCGCTGCCCAGCGGGGTGGCCACGCTCACCAGAACGTCCGCCCCAAGCTGGGCCAGCTCTTTGGGAAAAAATGCGGCCCTCGGTGGTGCCGCTGAAGACGACTGTTTTCATCCGCGATACCCCCTCGGTGTAACCATCCGGCCGCTGAGCTGTTTTGTCTCCGCGTTGCCGATGAAGACGGTGGTGAACATATCCACCGGGGGTATGTTCCAACTGGGCCAGCGTCAGGGACGCGGTGGGTCTGGCCCTCCCGCCCGATGTTCCGCACCAAGCCGCAGACGGTCTGGGGCGGTTTGCCGTGTTCCAGCAGGATGCGGACCGCTTTTTCAAGGTAGTCCGGCCGCCCCTTGGAGGAGGGGTTGTACAGCGCGATGCAGAAATCGCCCATGGCTGCCGCTGCCAGCCGCCGCTGGATGACCGCCCACGGGGTGAGCCGGTCGGAGAGGGAAAGCACGCAGAAATCATGGGCCAGCGGTGCCCCCAGAACGGCCCCGCCGCTGAGGGCGGCGGTCAGGCCCGGCACCACTTCCACAACGACATCGGGAAACCGCTCGGCCAATTCCAGCAGGGGCTGGCCATCCGTAAACGCCTGCATCGCCGGAGCAGATGAGGGCGACGGTCTTGCCGCTTTGCGCCGTTTCCAGCGCCCAGCGGCAGCGGTCCAGCTCCTTGGTCATGCCGGTGGCGTAATATTCCTTTTTCCGGGTAATAGGGGCGCACGAGATCCAGATCGACCGTATAGCCGCACAGCACCTCGGCTTTTTGCAAGGCGCTCTGCGCCTGTGCGGTCAGAAAACTGCGGGTCGCCGGGGCCGAGGCCGACCACAAACACGGTGTTATTCATGCTGCCACCTCCAATCCTGGGGCATAGGGGCGGAGCGCCAGCGCAAAGGTCACGCCGCCGCCCGCCTGTTTCGGGATGCGGATGGGTACGCCCGCCGCCAGCACAGCCGCCCGCTCGCACACATTCTCCACTCCGGTAACGCTTTGAACAAAGTGCGAGGGCGTAAATGTGCCGGGCGCGGCTTGGAGCTGCGCGGCGGAGTAAAAGGAAACCTTCCACCGGTGCGCTTGGCAGAACGCCAGCAGCCCCGCTTCGTTTTTGTTTCAGGTCGATGCTGGCTGGCGGCGCAGATGCAGGCAGGGGCAAGGCCGTGGATTTCGCAGAACGCGGCAAAAGCGGCTTCCAACTGTTCAGTGGTGGTGCCGCGCTTGCAGCCGACGCCCAGCACGCCGATGCGGGGGACAAGGTGCAGCGCATTTCCGGCAGGGAAAAGGGTCAGGGCGAAGTCTGCTGCGTCCTGCGTTTGGGTCGGGAATTACCCTGCAGGAGCCGCGCCGGGAGAAAGGGAAAATTCCGACCAGACGGAAGCGGTCTGTCCGGCCAGCAGTTTCCCGCTGACGGCCTTGATCCGCGCCGGTTCCAACACCTGACAATTTTGATGCTTCGCCCACTCGTCCACAGCAAAAAATCCGTTGGCATCCGTCGCCGTGGTAATGACCGGCACCGCCCCGCAGAGCGCAGAAAGTTGGCGTGCCAGATCGTTGGCCCCGCCCAAATGGCCGGACAAGATCGGCACCGCGAAGCGTCCGCATTCGTCCAGCACGACCACGGCGGGGTCGCTGGCTTTGCTTTTGGCAATGGGGTGCAATGGCCCGCACCGCAATGCCAACGGCTCCCACAAATACCAAGGCATCCGAGCGGACAAACTCCGCCGCTGTCCACTGGGCTAAGGCCGGCCCGCCATGGCCGCAGCGGGTCACGCTGCCGGGCAGGGAAGCGGCCAGTTTTTGGGCCAGCAGCCGCAGCCCCCTTTTTCGGTGAAGGCGGCGTAGGCGGGGGTCACCGGTCTCGGCTCCTTTGCGGAACGCGGTAGTAAAGGCGGGGTCGTAGAGCTTGCTGCGCTCGTACCGGGTGCCGAGAAAATCCCCCACCACGATGAGGGCGCCGTTTGGTGATGCCGTTCGGCGGGTGCTCTCCCGGCCAGCGATCCGACGGTGCAACGCACGATTTTCTGCTCGGGCCAGGTTGCCTTATAGACCACGGCGGCAGGGGTCGGAGGTGAGCGCCCTGCAGCAGCGCTTCCTGCACCTTGTCGATGAGGCCGATGGAGAGGAAGATCACCATGGCCGCGCCGTGGGCGGCAAGGCTTGGCCAGCTTTTCCTTTTCCGGCACGGGGGTGCGGCCCTCCATCCGGGTGATGATGACGGTCTGGCTCACGTTGGGCAGGGTGTACTCGGCACAGAGCGCCGCCGCCGCGCCGCAGAAGCTGGACACGCCCGGGGTGTCGTCATAGGGGATGCCGTCGGCGTCCAGTGCGTCCATCTGCTCCCGGATGGCCCCCCCCATACAGGCAGGGGTCGCCGGTGTGGAGCCGCACGGTGGTCCCGCCTGCGGCTTCCACCCGGCGCATCACGTCCAGCACCTGTTCCAGCGTCATCTCGGCGCTGTTATAGATGGCACACGCCGGGCTTCGCCAGCCCCAGCAGGGCCGGGTTGACCAGGCTGCCGGCATAAATGATGCAGTCGGCTTCCTGCAGCAGGGCTGCGCCCCGCCGGGTAATGAGGTCCGGCGCGCCGGGGCCGGCGCCCACAAAATGCACCATCTCAATGCTCCTTCCATTCGTTCAGCAGTTGTGCGGCAGTGTCGGTGGCTCCCAGTGGGCCGTGCTGGTTGGAAAACAGCACAGCCCCCACCCGGAACGCCCCGCAGGCCCGCCGGTCAAGGTGGAGCTGGACTGCCCGCAGCAGGCTTTCCAGCACCTGAGCCCGCAGGCCGGCGCTGTCCAGGAGTTCCAGACAGGCATCGGTGGTGGCAGCGTTCATCAGGGCGGCGCAGACTTCCCCCGGGAAGCGCCGCAGAGCGCCGCATGGGTGCAGAACAGCTCCGTACGGCAGTCGGCGGTGTGGGAGTGGGTGTTCATGATGCCGCCCGCCAGCTTGACGAGCTTGCCCACATGGCCCACCAAAAGCACCTCCTCGAATCCGGCGGCAGCGGCCATATCCAGCGTGTCACCGATGAAGTTCGAGGTCTTCACCACCGGAACAGCGTGAAACTCCGGGTATCTTTCGTGCAGATAGTCCAGCCCGTAATTGCCGGGTGCCAGGATGAGCCGCCTGGGGCTGCCCGCCCGGAGAGCGGCCTGATTCATTTCCAGCTGGATGGTATCCAGGATTGCCTGCTGGCTCATGGGCTCCACAATGCCGCTGGTTCCCAGCACCGAAAGCCCGCCCTCGACCCCGATGTGGGGGTTGAAGGTCCGGTTTGCCACCTCTACCCCGCCCTTGATGGAGATGGTCACGGCAAAGCCGCCGGTGTAGCAGGCGCTCTCGGCTTCCCTTTGCAGGGCCTCAGTGATCATCTGCCGGGGCACATGGTTGATGGCCGCCTCCCCCACCGGCTGGTCCAGCCCGGCCTTGGTCACCGGCCCACGCCCTTGCCGCCGGAGATGCGGATCTCGGTGGTATTGGGCAGCAATTCTACGGCGGCGATCACGGGCAGGCCGGTGGTCACATCGGCATCGTCACCGCCGTCCTTTTCAATGGCGCATTCGGCACCGGCTCCGGCGGGCGGCAGTACAGCGGGGCCACCTCCACCACGATGCCCTTCGGCGTGCGCAGGGCAACGCTCTCCGGGGCATGGCCGGTGAGCAGGAGCCGCGCGGCCCCCGCCGCACCCAGCGCCGCGCAGGTGCCGGTGGTGTACCCGCAGCGGAGCAGCTTCTGCCCACTGCGGACGTAATGTTCAAACTTTGGCCCGGCAGGCTTTTCCGGGCCGAACACGGCCTCGTACTGCTCCTTGGTCAGGCTGTACAGCGCCCGGATGTTCTCCGGGGCAAAGGCCTCCTTTGGGGTCAGCACCCCCGAAACGCTGTGCGGGAACACGCAGACCACCGCATCCGCGATCTTCTGCGCCATGTCCAGCTCGTGCAGGCTGACGATCACGGCCAGCCCCTGCTCATGGGCCAGTTTCTGCAGGATGGTCAGCAGCTCGATCTTGCCCTTGACATCCAGAAAAGAGGTCGGCTCGTCCAGCAGCAGAACTCCGGGCTGCTGGCAGATGGCACGTGCCAGCAGAACGCGCTGGCGTTGGCCGTCGCTGATGCAGTTGAAGTCCCGGCCCGCCAGAGGGGAAGCCCCCCACCAGTTCCAGCGCGTCCCGCACGGCCTGCCGGTCTGCATCGGACAGGATGCCCAGCCGCCCGGTATAGGGGATGCGTCCGGCGGCGGCAAACTCAAAGCAGGAAGTCAGCTCGGTGCGGCGGGTGTGGGGCAGCATCAGGGCCAGCTTCCGGGCCCGGGCTATGCCGGTGTAACCGGTCAGGCTGCGGCCATCCAGCAGGACAGCCCCGCCCAGGGGGGCCAGCTGGCCCGCCAGTGTTTTGAGCAGGGTGGATTTGCCCGCGCCGTTTGGCCCGATGAGGGCCAGGATCTGCCCCGGCACCGCTCCCAGCGTGATGCCGGAAGCAAGGGGCGCGCTGCCATAGCCGATGGCCAGCTCTTTCGTTTCACAGCGGTATTTCATCGCACACCCTCCTGACCCCGGCGCACCAGCAGCCAGATGACCACCGGTGCACCAAATACTGCCGTTACGGCGCTGATCGAAAGCTCGGTGGGGGCAAACATACTGCGGGCGATGAGGTCGCACAGCAGGCAGAAGGCCGCCCCGCCCAGGCAGCACCCGGGCAGCACCACCAGCGGCTTTGCGCTGCCCAGCAGCTGCTTGACCAGATGGGGCACCGCGATGCCCACAAAGGAGATGGGCCCCGCAAAGGCCGTGACACAGGCGGCCAGCAGACTGGAAAGCAGCACCAGCAGCCGGGAAAAGGCTTTGACATTGATGCCCACGCTCCGGGCGTAGGCCTCCCCCCCATCTGGTAGGCGGCCATGGGCTTGGAAAGGCAGAACGCTGCCGCCAGCGCGGGCAGCACCACGCAGGCCGCTGCACGCACATTGCCCCAGGTCATGCCGGAAAAGCTGCCCTGTGACCAGTTGTGGAGGTTGACGATGTTGCTGTCCTGGGCAAAGGCCACCACAAACTCCGTAACGGCCGAACAGATGTAGCCGATCATTACGCCGCAGATAACAAGGATGCTCATCCGCTGCACCCGCCGGGAGACCGCCAGCACAAAGGCCATGGAGGCCATGGCCCCCGCAAAGGCGGCTGTGATCAGGGTAAGGGAGCTGGTGAGCAGGCCCTGGTTCAAAAAGCCACCATGACCAGTGCCACGGCCAGCTTGGCCCCGCTGGAGATGCCCATGACGAAGGGGCCCGCGATGGGGTTGGCGAAAAAGGTCTGGAGCAGGTAGCCCGCCGCCGAAAGCGCCGCCCCCAGCAACACGACCATGACCGCGCGGGGAAGGCGCAGCTGGGTGATGATGCCCACCGACAGTGCGTCCTGCCCGCGGCCGGTCAGGGCCGCCAGCACGGCACCGGGGGTCAGGGACACACTGCCCCAGAACAGGTTGGCGGCAAACAGCACCGCCAGCAGCAGGGCAAGGATGCCGTAAGAGAAGATCAGGCGCTTTTTGCTGGTCATAGGTTACTCTACTTTCCTCAGAAATTGCAGGTCGGCGGGGTCGTTCTCCGTAAAGACACGGTGCAGGTCGAGCACAAAATCGACCAGTGCCGTACTCTGCTGGAAAAAGCTCTGGGTAGTGCACCAGACACTGCCGCTCTGCACGGCCTTGAACTCGGCCAGCAGGGGGCATTTTGCCACCAGTTCCTCGGTGGTGTGCACCACGCCCTCAATGGTGCTGTTGTAAAGGAGCACATCCGCATCCTTTGCACCGGCGTAAAAATCCTCCAGCGGCAGGTTCATGGTGGAAAGGTTGTTGCCGTTGTCGGTCAGGTCCGCAAAAACATAGTCACCGCCCGCCATCTCGATCATCTGGGCCACATAGTCGCCGCCCTTGCGGACATTGGCGAGGTTGTTGGCCGTGATGGAGAAAAAGGCACAGCGTTTGCCGGTGGGAGCCTGCCCGGCCAGCGGTGCAAGGCGCTCCACCTGCTGGGCGAATTCCTGTTCCGCCAGCTCCTCTTTGCCCAGCAGGATGCCCCAGAATTTGATCCACTCCATCCGGGCGAGGGGGCCGCTCTCATAGCTGGAGCGCTCCACCAGCACCGGGATGCCGAAGCGCTCCAGCTGCTCCTTGACCTCCGGGGTGTGGTAGATCATGGTGTTCTCGATGGCAAGGCCGCAATTCGCCGCAAGGATCTGCTCGTAGTCCGGGGCGCTGTATTTGCCCGCATAGGCAATGCGCCCGGCCTCCATGGCGGCTCTGGCCTCATCCAGATACCAGCCCTCCGCTTGGGTGCCGGAAAGAGTCACACTGGTCCAGCCCATCCAGCGCGAGGAACAGGTCCATCACCGAGGTGGAGACAAGGTAGATGTTCCGGACGGGCTGACGCAGCACCGTCACGCTCTCGGGCAGGCCTTCCACCTCAGCGGCATCTTCCGGGGTCACAAGGAACTGCTGCCCCGATTCGGTCAGGGTCAGCATGGTATAGCCGCCCTCATAGCAGTCGGCAGTAAACTGTGTGGCGTAATCCAGCGGACAGGCATGGTCAAAGACCAGTTCTTCTGTGCTGGCGGGCGCTGTTTCGGAGGCGGCGCAACCCGACAGGGCCAGTACTGTAGCAGGCAGAACGCGCAGGAATTGTTGTCTCGTCAGTTTCATCAGTTCAGCGTAAAGGTCAGCGTATACTCGATCTCATGCGGGGTGCTCATGGCGACGGTATCGGCAGTGACAGCCAGCGGGGTGTCGAGAGCAGTGACGGGGATCTCGAAGGTGGAGTTGCCCTCGGTGTTGGTGGGCAGATACTTCTCGCCGTCCACACGATCATGTAATCATAATGGGGGCTGCTCCACAGGATGACAGCGGTCATTTTGCCGTCCGCCACGGTCAGGGCGGCAGGGCTTTCCACGGTGGCACGGCCAGAGCCGCCCTCCAGGGTCACACTCACGCTGTATTCACCGTCCGCAGGGGTCTCGGCGGCTTCCTCAGCCTTGGGCTGTGCATTGCGGATGCTCACAGTGTGGTCATACCACTTGCCCTTGGTCCCGAGGAGTGCCAGCTGGAAGTCCTGGTCCACAGCGGCCACGGGGATATCATAGCCGTAGACCTCCTCCGAGGTGCCATCGGAGTAAGTGACGGTGTCGGTGGTAGGCAGCAGCCAGTCTGCCTTGTTGGCCTCGGCATCGGCGGCCATGCCAACATACAGGTTGACGATCTTTTTGGAGGCCAGACTGACGTGGAAGGTCATCTGCCCGTTCTCCACGGTCAGGGTGCCCATGCCATTGCAGGCTTCGTTGACGTGGAACATGCTGCTGTCGGTGTCGAACTCAGCCGTGTACACGCCGTCCGGCAGGGCAGCTTCGGCAGGCTCGGATGCGGCAGCGCTCACGACAGAAGCGGCTTCCGAGCTGACAGCAGAGGAAGCAGTGGAAGAAGCCCCGCCGCAGCCGGTGAGAGCAGCGGCCAGCATCAGAGAAGCAACGGACAGGGAAACAAACTGTTTGCAGTGCATAAACAAAATACCTCAAAAATTCAGAATTTGAAATGGGAGTGTTTCTCCTCATGCGGGGAAGCTCTCCATAAAAAAATGCCCGAAAAGATCTCTCCCTTCGGGCAATGAAATGCGGGATATTAGCCGTTCAGGGAATCAATGGCGGCTTTGGTGTGGGCAACGTAGAGCTGCTGGATGTCGTCGATCTCACCCAGACCATTGATCTGGCAGTCGATGGAGTCGAAGGCATCGGCGGCCTTGAACTGGCTCAGCCAAGAATCGTCGTCCTCACCGGCCATATCGTTGTTGGCGTGGTCACCGGCAACGACCATCAGGGGGCGCAGGATGACCTTGGTGTAACCGGCGGCCTTTGACAGCCTCTGATGACGTTCTCGCAGGCGGTCTCCCTCGGGCTCACCCTCCACCGTGCCGATGAACACGTTGCTGTAGCCCAGGGTCTGCATGGCGGTCTGCATCTGGCTGTAGCTCACCTTTGCGGTGTGGGAGGTGCCGTGGCCCATAAAGACAAAGGCGACCTTCTCCTCAGCGGCGGCCTCCAGGCTGTCGAAACCGGCATCCTTCACAGCAGCAGCGGTAACGGCCTTGGCGACAGCTTCCTTGTCGGCGTTGATGACGGCAGCGTCGGCACCGACCTCGCCCAGCAGGGGCTCGGCAACGGCGACGCTCTCAAACTTGTCCTTGTACTCGTCGATCATCTCCATCATCTCGTCGTACTCTGCACCGTGCATCAGGTGGGTGGGCTGGACGACCAGATTCTTCACGCCGTTGGCGACAGCGCGCTCCATAGCCTGCTCCATGTTGTCGATCTTCTCGCCGTCACGGGCCTGCACATGGTTGATGATGATCTGTGCAGTGAAGGCACGGCGGACAGACCAGTCGGGATATGCGGCCTGGATGGCGTCCTCGATGCCCTTGATGTCTTTCGCGCGGCTGTCGTTGAACGAGGTGCCGAAGCTGACCACCAGCAGCTCGTTGTCGCCGATGTTGTCCTCGATTGCGGGCGTCATCCTTAGAGGCGTCGCCGGTATCGCGGCCAAAGTAATCGGGATCAGCCTCTTCACCCTCGACCATCTCCTTCTGGGCGTCGGTCAGGGCGTCCCATGCGGCCTTGGCGGCCTCGCACTGGGCGTCGGTGTTCTCGTTGCGCTCCTGCACATAGATGGCATCGATCAGGTCTGCAACGTTCTTTGCGGCCAATTCGTCAGCCTCCTCGCCGGAAACCTCGCTGCTGGCAGCAGATCCTGCCGTGCTGGAAGCAGTGGTGCTGCTTGCGGCACCGCCGCAGCCGGTCAGTACACACCGGCGCAGAGGGCCAGAGCGGTCAGAGCGGCCGCTGCTTTGTGGATGGTGCGTTTTCTCATTTTTGTTCGTTCCTTTCCTGTTTTTGAACATGATTTTTGCTGAACAGAAGGTACAGGAAAGAGTGCCCGGCAAAACAAAAGGGGCCTTTCTGCTTGCGGGATGGCAAAGCAAAAAGGCCCTTTTCAGTTTTTTCAGGCTTTTTGGGTACAACCAATTCCTCGTGATCTGGGGCTTGCGCCCCCGTACCAACAGCGGGCAGGTTTCCTGGCTGAAAGCTCAACATCCACCGCCGCCTTCCCGGAACATGCGTTCCAGTGACCGGTGCAGCTGCACCCTGGCGGTAAACTCCCTATCACAGTGACGAGATCGTGCGGGATTTGCACCCGCTTCCCTTTTAACGTGCCTGCCCCCGGCCGAGCCGCGGGCGGTACGCACCTGCTGTTTTCTATTCAGTTCGCTGTTCAGTATAACATACTCAACGGAGGAATGCAATCACCACTCGGGGAAACTTCCGGGCTCACAGGCGGTGTTTTTTCCCCGATCAGGGCCACCGCCACATCGTTGACATTGGTGCCCGTTGCCCCGGTGATGATCAGGCCATCCACTGCTTTCAGGGCGTGGTAGGAATCGTTGTTCTGCAAAGCAGCGTATCCGCTCCAGCCCCCGGCCTCCAGCGCGGCAAGGGTATCCCCATCCACATAGCCGCCGGCGGCATCGGTGGGGCCGTCTGTGCCATCGCTGCCCGCAGAGAACACCGCCGCGTTCAGCCCGGCAATGGCGGGCGCGGCCGCAAGGGCCAGCTCCTGATTTCTTCCGCCAAGCCCTTTTCCGGTCAGGTGAACGACCGTCTCGCCGCCTGCGATGTAGGCCAGCTTTTTCCCCTGCCCCGCGTGGGTGCGGACGATGGAGCCAAGAAAGCTGCCCGCCTCCCGTGGGCTTCACAGCAGAGCTGGTCGGTCAGGAGAACCGGTTCATATCCCAGATTCCGGCAGGCACTGGCCGCGGCACGGCAAAGCTCCCGCACGCTGCCGGTGATCCGGGTGGTCACATTGTCCAGCGTTTTGGGCGTTTCCTGCGCCAGCAGGGCCCGGGCCTGTGCTGAGAGTGCCAGATGATACTTTTCGGCAACGGCAAGGGCCTGTGCGCAGGTGGAGGTATCCGGCACCGCCGGGCCGCTGGCGATCATGTCCAGCGGGTCCGCCGAGGATGTCGCTGAGCACGATGCTGAACACCTGCGCAGGGGCACAGCGCTGCGCGAACCGCCCGCCCTTGACGCCGGAAAGCCGCTTGCGGATGGTATTCATCTCCACAATGTCGGCCCCGCTGGCCAGCAGCTGGCTCGTGATGTCCTGCAGCTCTGCCCCGGGAACAAGCGGCTGCTCGAACAGCGCACTGCCGCCGCCGGAAAGCAGGAACAGCACCGTATCCCCGGCGGTCAGCCCCTGCACCAGCTCCAGCGCCTTTTGGGTGGCCGCAAAACCGTTTGCATCCGGCACCGGGTGGCCCGCCTCATGGCAGGTCACCCCGGGGATCTCACCTTTCACATGGCCGTACTTGGTCACGACCACGCCGCCATCCACCCGGCCCAGCGTTTCAACCGCCGCGTGTGCCATCTGCCAGGCCGCCTTGCCCGCCGCCACCAGAAGCACCCGGCCCTTCCCGGGCCGGAGATCCCGCAGCGCGCGGCGCACCGCCTCATCCGGCAGAACAGCGTTCAGGCTGGAACGAAGGATCACATCCGCATCCCGGCGCAGTGCAGCATTCATAGACTCGCCCTCCTTGCAGCGGTGCCCGCCCCTCCGGGACAGCGCACCAGAAACAGCCGAATAAAAAATCAAGACCGACGATCTCTTTTGAAATCGTCGGTCTTGTTTCAATCCGAGTGGCGAGAATCGAACTCACGGCCTCTTGAACCCCATTGTGCTTCTCTCGAAAACACAATGTACAATCCGATACTGCCTAGACTCAGTATCGTTAAATTTCAAATGCATTATTACCATTCTGTTTCATTGGATGTCAAGACGTTTCATTCCTTTTGTGGTCAAATTGTGGTCAAACGAACCTGACAAATGACCTTTCTCCCCCGGCTAAGTTACATCGCGCAATTTCGATTTTCATCAATCGAAGTTGCGCTTTTTGTTTGCACGAATTATCTATAAGGAGGATTTGTCAACCATGTCAATGAACCATCGTTGTTTTTTCATCCTTGACAGAATTGTATGACCCTTGACTACTTTTACGGACAGGCCGGAGAGCTGTTTTCGTTCTACCGCATTCCAAAGGCTCTTTTTCAGGAGCAGCGGTTTCAAAATCTGTCCACCGATGCCAAAACCCTGTATGGTATCCTGCTGGACCGCATGAGCTTGTCGGTGAAAAACGGCTGGCTGGACAAGCAGAACCGGGTTTTCATCATCTTCACGATCGAGGATGTCAAGAGGGCATTGTGTTGCGCAGACAACAAAGCGACTAAGCTGCTCCGGGAACTTGAAAATTTTGGTCTGATTGAACGAAAACGCCGAGGTCTGGGAAAGCCGAGTTTGGTGTATGTGAAGAACTTTTTCAGCAGAATCGTCAAAATCAATATTCCAGAATCGTGATTTTCACGATTCTGGAGGCTTCAAAAACGCAAGTCAAGACCCTGCAAAATCACGATGTAATAAGACTAAAGAGAATGATACTGAAATGAGTGAGACTAATCTCTTCTATTCCGAAGAATCGGATGGGATGAGTAAGCGCACCCAACTGGAAGAATATTTTTCGCAGTCTTTGGAGGCAGACCTTCTGCTCCGGCTCTGCCCGGATGATGAGGACACCATCTATCAGATCGTAGATTTGCTGGTGGACACCTGTGCTACCAACCGCAAGCTGCTGCACGGCTCGGCACGCTGGGGATCTTGGTTTTGGACTGTGTTTCCGGAAACAGATGTTTTCTTTTTG
>VOFJ01001722.1_pt1 | contig 15918 bp, 22 predicted proteins | sample 5384081 | NCBI WGS metagenome assembly VOFJ01 (sample SAMN12384729, study PRJNA508395) | human gut metagenome | isolation source: healthy gut I | host: Homo sapiens
TCGGTAGCCACTTCGTTCCAGTTACGTATTGCTGTAGCTGCTGCAAGCAACCCGATCGAAAAAATAAAAGAACAGATTCCCAAACATGTATTTTCGGATAATGACGAGGGAGTAAAGTTGCTGTGTTGAATGCGTATTCCGATTTTGAAGAGGGATATATGGTGGCGAACCGTATTTCCGAAATGCGTGCCATTTCGGATTTTCGTATAGCGATTTTGCTATTCTTTACCGACAAACGCACAATCCCGAATTTTTGAAGAAGCATTGCGGAAGAAAAAATATTCCTTATAAAATATACGGGGATTATCATTCTATCAAAGAAAAGAGATTAAAGATATTGTCGCCTATTTTCGTATGGCAGTCAATCCGCATGATGAGGAAGCTTTGAAGCGGATTATCAATTATCTTTCTCGGGGAATAGGAGATACTACTCTTTCGCAAAATAGGTGAATGTGCCACGAAGCATAGCGTAAGTTTGTGGCAGGTTGTCTCTGATCCTCTCGCTTATGCCCTTTCTGTTAATAACGGCACATTGGACAAGTTGAAAAAATTTCAAAGAGTTGATCGACTCTTTCAGGGAGGCAGCAGACGAGAAAAAATGCTTTTGATCTGGCAGAGCAGATAGTCAAAACAGTCGGGAATTTTTGCAGCGGTATTTTCTGACCGTACTCGGAGAATTTGAGCCGTCAGGAAAATTTGCAGGAGTTGATGAATGGAGTGCAGGAGTTTTGTTCTTTTACGTGAAGAAGAAGGAAACGAGTCGGTTTCATTAATCGATTTTTTGAATGAAATATCTTTGGCTACTGATCAGGATAATGATAAAAGGAAAATAGCGATAAAGTTACGATGATGACCGTTCACGCATCAAAAGGTCTTGAATTTACGAATGTGTTTGTCGTAGGTCTTGAAGAAGACCTCTTTCCGTCGGCGATGTGTAAGAGTAGTGAACGGGAAATAGAAGAGGAGAGACGGCTGCTTTATGTCGCGATTACCCGTGCGGAAAAAAAAAATTGCATACTTTCGTATGCGGGTACTCGTTATCGCAACGGAAGTCCTACAGCCATGCCTCCCAGCCGTTTTCTTAAAGACATGGATTCTCGATATTTATCTTTGCCTTTTGCCCTCAATGGCGATGAAAGACCGGAAAAGACGGGAGGTGGATCGTTTCTCTTCCGAAATGTATTCGGTCGTGTACGTAGTCGTCAATGGTCGGACGGATTGATGAATTCTGTAAACTCGAAAGTCAGGAAATCTGACCCCTTACAATTCAGAGCAGTATAGATCGCTTACACGAATGGAACAAGCTGTTTCAAAGAGTCATCGAGTACATTGAAACAGATTGGGAATATACGGGTAGGAAATATTATCCCGGCATGACCGTTTCGGACAAGGAGAGGTTATCGATATTTCAGGAGATGGAGATAATGCTAAAATCGGAGTTGAATTTGAAAATGTCGGTAAGAAACAATTACTGCTTAAATTCGCGAAGTTTACCGTAGTTGAATGATAGAAAATAAGATTATGGATATAGAAAAAATACCCTCGCCTTGTTACGTGTTGGACGAGGCGTTGTTTCGTAAAAATTTAGAACTGATCCGTTCGGTTAAAGAACGTGCGGAGTAAATATCATATTGGCGTTTAAGGCGTTTGCTTTATGGAAAGCATTCCCCATTGTGCGGGAATATATTCCGTATTCGACAGCAAGTTCGTATTCGAAGCCCGGTTGGCTTATGAAGAAATGGGGAGTCCTGCTCATACTTATTCTCCGGCATATACCGATGCCGATTTTCCGGCTATTATGAGTTATAGCAGTCATATAACATTCAATTCTCTCAGCCAGTTTCAGCATTTTTATCCTCAAATTTTAGCTGCGGGGAATAAAATATCTTGCGGATTACGTATCAATCCTGAATATTCGGATGTAGAGACAGATCTTTATAATCCGTGTGCTCCCGGTTCTCGATTGGGAATTGTAGCTTCTATATTAGGTGACGTATTGCCGCAAGGAGTCGAAGGTTTGCATTTTCATACGCTTTGCGAATCGTCATCGTATGATTTAGAAAAAAACATTGGAGCAGGTAGAAAAAAAAATTCGGACATTTACTGTCGCAGGTTAAATGGTTGAATATGGGGCGGACATCTAATGACTCGAAAGGATTATAATGTAGAGCATTTGATAGGCGTATTGAAAGCTTTCAGAGAACGACATCCCAATTTGGGAATTATTATGGAACCGGGAGTGCATTTGCTTGGCAGACCGGGATTTTTGGTCTCTTCTGTTGTAGATATTGTTGAAAATCACGGAATAAAAAACCGCAATTTTGGATGTTTCATTTACGTGTCACATGCCTGATTGCCTGGAGATGCCGTATAAACCGGTCGTTCGTGGAGCGACAGATCCTGTTCCGGGAAAACCGACATATCGTTTAGGAGGAAATTCTCGCTTGAGTGGAGATTATATGGGAGATTGGTCGTTCGATAAAGAATTGAAAGTAGGTGATAAGATCGTGTTTGAGGATATGATTCATTATACAATTGTCAAAACGAATATGTTCAACGGCATTCCACATCCGGCGTTAGCATTATGGACAAAGGATGAAGAATTGAAAATATGGCGTACCTATACTTATGACGATTATAAAAATCGGATGGCTTAATATATTGGATAAAGGGAGAAAATTTTTGTAAAAAAAAGTTTTGTGTAAAAAGCTTTGTGGATATATTATTGGTTAATTATAGTTAATATATCACATTTTGTAGAATAATAGTATTGCATATATAAATAATATTCGTACATTTGCAATGTATTTTTCATGGTATTAGATTTAAGGTTAACGAAGATTGGTTGTCGAGATGACAACCTTTTCTTTTTATATACATTCTTCCCTAAAATAGGATTCAAGATATAAACTTCTAAATAGTATTTTTGAAAAATTTGATTCTTTTTATTTTCTTCTCGATAGATCATTGTTAATTTAATTATTAGATAATAGACTTGTTTTATATCGGAATATTTTTCGAAAATTTTTTTTTTGTATATGGTTTCTTGTAAAAATGTATAGTAGAATTTTTTGTATGGTCGTTGTAATATCATAGAGAATGAAAAATTTTATAGGATATAGAAATATTCTCAATAAAAAAAATGATATGTCTTTAATTTGTTTAACAATAATGGATAGTGAACTTTCTTTTTATTTTGAGTCCCTAAATAATAGAATAGTTGAATATATAAATTCATTTGTATGAATAAATCTGCAATAGATATTGACAAAATATTTAAATGCTATTATCGTCCATTATGTTTATATGCATTACATTATGTTCATAATACTGATATTTCTGAAGATATAGTGCAAGATAGTTTCTTTTTTCTTTATGGGAGAGAATAAATAGTGTTGAAATAGAGAATGTCAAAGCATACCTTTATAAAACAGTACGAAATCGTAGTTTGGATTATCTGAAAGAGAATTCGATTTATGAGACAAACCTTTCTCCATTTTGATTTGGAAGATATTCTGACCGATGAAGAGGCAGAAGAACGTTCGCTTGCAGAAGCTCGAATGTGGACGATTATTGATACTCTTTCAGAACGTTGTCGAGAAGTATTTTTTACTGAATAAGCGTGATGGCATGAAGTATAAAGAAATTGCGGACAGACTACACATTTCTGTAAATACGGTAGATAATCATATTAGTAAAGCTCTTCGGCTGATACGCGAAGGTGCGCAAAAGATTTATATTTTCTTATTTAACTAATCTTTACTATTCCTTTATAGTGAATTTTTTTATTGTAACAGTCATAGTTACGAGAAATAAAGATTGAAAAGTATGGGAAATTTAGAAGAAAAATGTCTTCGCTTTGTTTTGCATTATTATCAGAAAAATAAATTGGATACGCAAAAGCATTAAAAGATTTTAAAGACAAACATCAAATATCGGAGTGTAATAAAAATATCGCACGTTTTTGGTGGGTATTTACCGGTGTTGCGGCCGCAATATTCATAGTGCTTTTATGCAATATCAATTTTATGAGGAAAAAAGAATGGACGGAAGTAACAGCCGATTCTCATTCAGTAGTTTATCTTCTTCGGATAGTTCTTCCGTTATTTTATTTCCTCATTCTTCTATTCGTTTTTATTCTGAAAGTTATCGGCTTTCTTGTCGTGAGGTACAAATGAGAGGAAGGGTATCATTTTCTGTCAAACATGATATTTCACGTCCGTTTACCGTAAAAGGGGAACTATCTCAAGTTAAAGTTTTTGGGTACTTGTTTCACAATAGATGAAAGTCGGATCGATACGGCGTTTATTCGGGTTGACTCAGGAAAAGTTCAATTTTCGATTATCGGGCAACCTGATACACTGATATTGACAGAGGGGATGACAGTGGAGGCCGTTAAAGGTCAGCATAAACTGCAAGTGATGAAACGCTCGATGACAGGTAATTTTATATTTGATAACACACCGTTATCTGTAGTACTTGACGAGCTATCGAGATATATTATAAGGTACGACTGGCTGTTGACTATCCGAATAAGCGACTGACTGCCAATTTTAGATCAAAAAGTTTGGATGAGATTATTGAGATCATAGAGAAAGTATTGAACGTGAATATTGAAAAGGTAAGATGATGAAATTCATAATGACTGTGATTTTATTGTACGCATGCCTGAGTATAAATGCCCAACAAAGTACGACAGAAATGAAAAAAAATCATAGATGCTATGCAAGATATGTATCATGTAAATTTTGTATATGATTCTTCTTTGGCAAATATTAAACCGAAAAGTGCTCCTTTGTCAGGTAGTTCGTTAGTCGAAAATTTAAAAAGAGTATTCAGTGGTATTGGCATACAATGGGAAATTCGGGATGAATATGTTTTACTATTCCGCCAAGATAGTTATACTTTTTCTGGATATGTATGTCAGGAAAATGGAGAAACACTCATTAATGTGACGATATTTGCCTTGAATACAAAAAAAGGAACGTTAAGTAATGAACATGGTTTCTTCAGTATAACATTGCCGAAAGGGAAACATAATATACGTTTTTCTTATATAGGTTATCAAGATGTTATAAAGGAATTGAATTTAAATTCAAATTATAACGGCATTGTTTATATGAAAGAAGGTGTTGCTTCATTGTCCGAAATAGAAGTAATAGGAGATTTGAATTCACCTTTTCATACGACACAAACAGGAAAAGTGTCGCTGACCTCAGAACAATTGAATGCAGAATTCTCGTTATTAAGTTCTCCTGATCTTGTGAAAACTCTTCAAACTATCCCTGGTGTATCTGCGGGACAGAACTCCTTTCTGGAATGTATGTGCATGGCGGTAAAAACGATGAGAATCTTTTTTTTGCTTGACGGAACACCCCTTTATCAAATTAACCATTTGGGAGGTCTGTTTTCGGCCTTTAATACGGATATTGTCAAGAATGTAGATTTCTATAAAGTGGTTTCCCTGCCCGTTATGGAGGCAGGCTATCTTCAGTAGTTGAATGTTCGTACCAAAGAGGGAGACATGAAAGAATTTCATGGGAATTTTTCTCTGGGTTTACTTGATGGTAGAATTCAATTTGAAGGTCCTATAATAAAAAAACAAGACATCGTTTAATGTTGCTATGAGAAGAAGTTGGACAGATCTTTTTTTACTGCTCCTATATTTTTTGTACTTAACCGTTCTAATCCTAAAGACAAGAAGAATTTGCGTTATGCCTTTCATGATATCAACGGGAAAAATTACTCACCGATTTTCGGATAGGAACAAACTGTCGCTCAGTATATATTCGGCAATGATTTATTGAAAGTGAAAGCTCGGCAGATCTTTGAAGGAAGTATTATGAATGCAGATAAGGAACATTATAATTCAGATTTTAAAGTGACATGGGGAATTTGACTGCTGCTTTGGCTTGAACTATCAGTTCACTTCTAAATTGTCAGGAAATTTTACCGCTGTATATGCACGTAATACTTCTATGTATGACTATGTAGAAGATGATTCGCTATTTTAGTGATAAGGATCAGATTTATATGAATCGGAGAGAGAGATTCAATCACTCTTCGATAAATGATATTGGTTATCGTATAGAGTTTGATTATCGTCCGGAGTGAATCATCATATCCGTTTTGGTAATAATTATTTATACCATATTTATCATCCTCAAAAAATATAGCGTCTCGAAATCTGACAGAAAAAAATATTCGGATATTGATACTATATCGCAGGAAAGTGCAAGTCGTTATAGAGGTGGTGAAGTTTCTTTCTATATTGAAGATGAAATGCGACTGACACAAAGGATAAAAAGCCAATGCCGGCTTGCATTATGCGGTCTATCAGACAGATGGGAGATATTATCATTCTTTCGAACCGAGAGTAGCTATGAGTTATCAATGTGCAGATCGAGTTGCTGTAAAAGCATCTTATGCTGAGATGAGCCAATTCGCACATCAATTATCGAATACTTATCTTAATCTTCCGACTGATAGTTGGGTACCATCTACACGAAAAGTGCCTCCTATGCATTCAAGACAACTTGCTGCGGAGTGTATGTAGAATTGCCTTTACATATTAGTTTTGAACATAGAGGGGTATTATCGTACTACAAGTCAATTGCTTGAATATGATGGAGGAAATAGTTTGATGCTTCCGGCCGATAATTGGGACAATCTGGTGAAAACGGGTAAAAGGAAAGTCTTATGGTATGGAACTGTCTTTAGAATATAGAAACCGAATAATATTATTGAAGCTGGATATACATTATCATGGAGTAAACAAAAATTTGAAGATTTTTGTCGGATTGGTATTACAGTAAGTTTGACAATCGTCATAAATTTAATCTCTTATTCCGTCATAAATTCAGCGGTCATATAGATATTTATGCCGCATGGGCATATCGTAGCGGAGATAGAGCTACTGTTCCTACTCAGTATGTGAATGGTCCGTCTTTTCCGAATGTACCCGGTTCGAGTGAACCGAACTGATTTATGAAAGGCCGAACAATATCACATTGCCGGCATATCATCGTCTTGATCTGGGTATGAACTTCCACCATATAACAAAAAAGAGGATTTGAGCGTATTTGGAATATCAGTGTTTACAATGCTTATTGCCGGATGAATGCATTTTATACTCGAATAGAACGTTTACCGAGTGGTGGTTTCAGAGGCAAGGCGATAGGAATCTTTCCTATAATCCCTTCATTCAGTTACACATTAAAGTTTTAAACGCATGAGGTATTTATATTTTGTCATATTATTTTTTTGTGTATTTCTGTTTTCATCTTGCACATATCACTTTAAGTTGGATGATATTATAGAGTCTCCTAAATTGGTACTATATTGTTATCCGGGAAGTGGCGATACGACTATTGTACATTTGTCACGCAGCCTTCCTGTTAGTCAGAAAGGAGAACTTTAGTCAAGGATTGAAAGCTGCGAATGTCCTTATTTCGGTAAATGATGAGACAATGCATTTTTCATGGAACAATGCTTCAACACCGCGTATTCCGGCTCAAAGTTATTACGTGGTAAAGAAATACAAAGCTGGGGATAAAATAAATATAACGGCATCTGCCGACGGTATGAAGACTGTCTCTGCTGCAACGATTATTCGAAACCATTTCCTTTAAAGTCGGTCGATTTGATTAGAAAAGAAACTGATATGGATAAACTTCAGTTTCAGATACATTTCGATGACGATGCAAGCACAAAAGATTATTACGCTATGAGAATTGAGTATAAACAGATGTATTGGAGTAATGGAAATTATTCAGAATCGATTAGCCCGATAGTGTTTGATTTGGATGATGAGCCTTTATTGAATAACTCTTCGGGATTGGATGATATACTGATGAATGAGAATGATTTTTATCAAAATCTATATTATTGGGATGATACTAAAATTCAGGGTAAAAGCTATACATTTAGGTTAAATACCTATTATATGGCAGACTATGAGGATGATTTCATTACTCCCGACGGATATGAACATATTGTTTGTAAAACGAAATATCGGGTTATTTTATATAGCCTTTCTGAAGAGTTTTATAAATTTTTGAAATCGCTAAATGAACAGAAAAAATAATGGACTGGGGCATTCTGAGTTAGCTCCCATACGGGCTACTTATACAAATGTTATAAATGGTATAGGAGTCGTGGGTGGTTGTAGAATTCTCCGAACGCAATGGATCGACAATTTAAAAGATGATTGAATAGAATGTTTTACAGTAAGAGTCGATGTTGCCATTAGGTATAATTGACTATTTTTCAGTGAAAATTTAGATCTATCTGAGGATTTGGATTCGGAAAGTTTAATTTGAATGGATATATTCTTTATGTATTGGAAAATATTTATATGTTTGATTATGGTTCTTTTTCGGGTATTAGCAATGTTTGTTCTTATAGCCAAGAGGTCAGAGTGCATGATTCGGTAATGGTTATTCAAAAAGGTAATTTTTGCTTAAGTAATGATCGTGTTATATTTGAAAAGGGTATGAATGTAAAGGATGATACTTTTTCTTTTTGGAATCTCTCGTTCGAATAAATTTGCATTTAATAACGGATATTCCTATTGTTCGAGTTCTATGCCAATAAGTCTTTTTTTTACATAAAGGAGAATACAGCGTGTCAGGTGTCATAAAGCACTATCCGTATGGCCGTTTTTATGGTATGGGTAAACAAATTAACTTTTATCGGTTTAGGACAAATGAATTATGCCGGTATTGGATTGTATTCTATGAACCGTTGTTCTTTAAATATCTTTACATATGCAGTAAAATGGCATATACCGAGATATGAAAGTTTGTTGTTCGGATTGTTCGGTAGTTTATCTTACTCTGTTAATGAGAAAGTTAAATTAAATACATTTGCTTCGTACTCGCTTATATTTTCTTCTTCTTTCAGAACTATTAATTATGGTGGTTTGTTACTTACGATATGCATCTAATTGGGGAATGGATATTGGAGTTAAGCGTTGTTGTGATTTCGGTTGCGCAACGGACAAACAGTACCTATAATTGCACCTTATTTTCGATACAAAGGGAAATAAACTTGAGTGTTGATGTAGGCAGTGGACTCATTCAGTTATTTAAATAATATTGTTGGATAATTTTTTTCTATCTCTCTTCGAGTAGTGTCACGCTTATTTAACTTGATCTTTATATTTTTTTTGTATGTTTATCGAGATGTAATTTTTTAGTAAAAATTTTTCATGTTATTGAGAATGTTTAATTTTTGCATCATAGCTAAAAGCTTGTCTCAATTTTACTCGGGCCAGGTTTGGAAGTTTCGTGAAAAATGGTTTTTAACAATAAGGTATGGAAAAAAAGGGATCTGTAATTCGTCTGATTTATCCGCAGTGGCAAGGAGGAAATATTGCCAAATGGATTTCAGAAATAAAGAATCCGGCAGATGCTTCACGAGGATATTTTTTAGGAGCTCGATTGCTTGATTTTCTTGCACCCCGGATAATGGACAGGAGAAGTTGGTCGTTCCCGTATCGACTGAGGTTGTTGAGCGTAAAGAGAAAGATGGAATTCTTGATAAAGATATCATAATACGTCAAACAAGGGCTGCATTAGTATGTTGCGAGTTAGCAATCCCGATAAAATAGTAACGCTTGAGGGAGGTGAATGTTCGGTTAGCGTTGTGCCCCGTTTACCTATCTTGCTGAAAAAATACGATAATGATGTAGCCGTTATTTGGATAGATGCACATCCTGACATTACATTGCCCGGTGATGTTTATTCGGGATATCATGCAATGGCGGTTACGGCATGTATGGGATACGGAGATAAAGAGATTATTGCAGAACTTCCTTCCCGGATTTGCATCATCGAAAATATTGTTTGTCGGATTACGTAATTGGGAGCGCAAAGAGATTATTGTTCGGCAAAACAATATGGAATTCCTCATCTTGCTCCAAAAAAGATGTGGCTCAGAATAGCGATGCGGTCAAGTGTTGGCTGAAAACTTGTGGCGCATCTAAAGTATTGATTCATTTTGATATGGATGTTCTTGATCCTTCGGAAATTGTTGCGGCAGTAGGGACAGACCCGAGGGAATGAAAAATGGAGGAGGTTATTCGTGTAATAAATGATATTGCTGTAGAAAAAGAAATTGTCGGGCTGACCATTGCCGAACCTATGCCTCGTACAGCGATCAGAATTAAAGACATGTTAAACCGTTTGCCTTTATTGAAATAAATATAGATGCATGTAATACTGATAAAAAGATAAGAAATAAAAATGTTTTAAAATTTCCAATAAGGAAATTTTAAGATTGCCTTAGTGTTTTTTCCGGGTCTGTTTTTATTTTTAGTATATTTATTGGTCGGATATTATGATTTTTTCCTGTTCTTTTTGCAGATGCCATTATATTGTGCCTATAAGCTAAACAGGCCAAAAATGAAATATACGGCACATTGTATCCATAAAAGTGATATATTCTTGTCGTATGTCGGCAATGGTTGCACCCATTGAATTTATTTTTACAAAGCTAATGTGCCCGAGCTGCCGGAAAATAAAATGAGATGCTTCCAGTACCATGGCATGAGTTCTAACGGGTAGGATATCCGACAAGAAGATGAGCCCGACCGAAAAAATGCGATCATTAACAACGGAGTCTCCGAATCGGTGTAAAAATACCGAAGCTGCTAATCCGAAAAAGCTGGTGGCAAGCAGATACGGAATCATCAACATAACTATTTCATATTTATTCCCTATATTCGGTAAACTGAATATTACGGGCATTAATCCTAATAAAAACAGGGAGAAAAAGGCATATGGGAAACAATAGACAAAAAGTTTTACTAATGATAATTCCGACATTCTGCCAAACAGAAAATCCTTTTGCCCGAAGTTGCGAAATAGATCCGAGTCTTTTTTATCACCGCTGATCATTCCGATTACCATTAATAAGGTCTGAAAGATTATAACCATCAGAACTGCCGGAATTAAATAACTCCCGTATCCCTCTGTGTGGTTATACAGGGCTGTTCCTACGATAAAGTTATTGCTTTGGATTGTGTTATTTGTTGAGTGTCTTGTTGAGGTAGAAAGACAAGCATTTCAGGGCGATATTTTTATTTAATTCCAGCATGAAAGCCCTGCCGAAGATTCTTGCATCGCCAGATAATAGAGAAATGCGTTGGTTGTCCCATACATGACGAATATCGATTCATCTCCACGATTTACTCTTGTTTCGAAATCTTCGGGAATGTATATAATGCCGATAACCTCATTCTTTTTCATTAGCTCTTTAGCTTCTGGAAAATCGTCTCCGTTACAATATACTTTTTACTTGAGGTGCGGCATCGATCAGACGGGTGTATTCTCGACTCAAAAGCGCTATGAGATTGATCTACGACTGCAATAGGAGCATCTCTGATCAAATTCGGTTCATACATATAATTATAGAGAAGCCCATATACGAAAATTCCTCCCATCAGCACGAGTAATATGGCATAGCTTTGTGCCGATTGTTTTGAATTCCTCGCATTATTATTGTTGCGATGTCTTTAAACCAAGATGATATTTTTAATTTGATATTCTCATATTTATGACTTAATATAGCTTTTTTTCCAGATGCGGTAATATAAGGATAGCCCCGGCAAGATGAATAAAAAGCGCTTATGTTCTGCCATGTATAGGCAAATCCATGAGTCTCCGTACAACAAGTTTTGATTGATCTCTACAAAATGGCGGACGGGGAATAAAAAAATGAAGCGTAATATACTGCCGGAAACATAAATGGAGCAGGGAATGTCACGCCCGACAGAGTTGCACCTAATGATCCGACCATAGAGATACGATACTGATGATAATACTGATTGCCGGGAATAGGGAGAATAAAAATACAGCTAAAGCTTGAGTAGCTATGACAAATAATATTGTTGTTAGGTTCAAGGGGGTGAATCCGCAAGAAAAAGGAATTTGCATAACACCGAACATGATATAATTAGAAAATATTCCTATAATGATAAACAGGATGGTTGTAGGGTAATAATTTCCGGTTATGGCTGTAAATATATTCATATCGGCGCATTTTTTAACCATTCGTCTGCCGTACGGAATTTAATCTCGCTTCCTATTGTATATACGGTTACTAACAGAATGATAACTTGAAATAGAATAAAGAAAAAAAGGGATTACTTAGATATACCGAATAATCCAGATCGGGATTGTAAAAGAGGGTGGCCTTGTTCATTGACTGGAACAAGAAAGTCTTCGATTTGATTTTCACTGATTCTAACGCTGTTGCTTCATTTATAATGGGCGTTATAGCTAACGGTTGCAGTACGGTTTCAAAAAGCTCCTTGTATTTCACTACCTACGCTTAACAGGCATAGTGGTAGTAATAGGAGAGTGTTGTGGTTTTACCCGAAAGAACATTCTCTTCAAAATTTTCAGGAATAACTAAATATCCGTAAATTTTTTTTTGTTGAGTTGCTGTCCGTGCAGAAATATCGTCAGTGTAATGAGCGATTACGTTAAAAGGTTGGTACTGTTTCGATTGTTCTGGAAATGTTTCTTGAAGTCGCTGTTTGATCCAAATCGACGATTCCGATAGGGAGGTTTTCCATTTGTCCCGATCCGAATATCGTTGCCATAAAAGACGCAAAATAGAGGCAATACGATACATACTCCGAAATATAATCTCCGAGATGTCATACGTGCTATTTCCCTTTCGAATACAGAGAAAAAGATCCTTTTTCAGAACGGGTACTCATTCTATTGTTCATTAAGGTTTACCAATACCGACATACCTGGGCGCAAATCCTCGACCGAGAAGTGGGCAGGGCATGCAATTCCGAAGGTTCTCAGATCATAACTTCCGGTCTGCTTAGTAGATCTCCATGTTGCATAACTACCCAAGGGACTGATATAATTTGTTTTAAATATTATTTCTTTCTTATTCAAAGCGGGAACATTGCCTTTGAATGTTTTTCCTATCTTGAAGTAAGGAAGGAAATCTTCTCTTACATTCAGTACAACATGGGCGTCGTCAGTACTACAAGACTCATGATAGGCGTACCTGCACCGACTAATTCACCACGTTTGGGATAGATAGAGGCTATTTGTCCCGATTCGGGAGCTGTAAGTTTGGCATCCTGCAATAGAGCCTCGACTTCATTGACTGTTCCTTTTGCTGCGTTGACCAATGACCGGGCACTTTCTTTATCTTGTTTTTGAGCCCCGTCCAAAGCCATCAAATATTGCTGGTATGCAGCTTTTTCATTAGCTATCGCAGCCTTATAGATCGCCTCGACTTCATCTTTTCTTTGTGAAGTTACGACACTGTCCTTATATAATGTCAGAATACGGTCGTAAGTCGTTTTTGCCAATTGCAGATCCGATTTAGCCTTGCTCCATATTTGGAACATCGTTTCGATAATTTGGCTGCAGTACCTTCATCAATTTTTGGTTCTGATATTTCGCGACGTTTTCCAATGCATTTACCTGTTCATATTTTTTGCTCGAGCTTCAGGGCTATTGATAATTACCAAAGTATCACCGGCAGAGACGTTTTTGACCTTCTTTGACTAAGAATGTATCGATCCGTCGGTAATTTCCCGGATATACGTATTTCGGTAGCCTCTATTTGTCCCTTGCAAGATTGTTGGCTTATCTTTCAGTAAGATCATTCTAAAATAGAGATGATTGCAGCGATTATTAAAACAGATATAAAAGCTGTTATCAGATATTTTTTTGTTCTGTCCATAGTTATGTATAATTAATATCTTAAGAATAGGTCATAGAAAAGGTTCGTTTTTTCCTCTTTTTGCTATATTGGTAAAATGTGTCGGGAATACCACATGCCGATAATAAATTTATCAAGGGCAACGTCATATTGATAATAAGCAAGTAAAGAGGCTATTTGTACTTTTGACAACATTACTTCGGCATCTATTACTTCTGTTGAGGTAGCCATACCTTCTGTAAAAGATTTTTTACGTATGCGAACTAATTCCTTACTCATTTCTATAGTCGTGTTTAGAGCCGAAACATTATTCAACGCGCATTTTGTATCTGGCTGTAAAATTTTTCGAACTACATTTAAAGTCATCAATAGCTTTATCCTTTCCCAATGCCAATGTTTGTTTTGGTGATTTTGGCGATACGATTTTTTCTCTCTATCAACCCGTCAAAATGTTCCATGAAAATCCCTACGCCGATTCATGCTGCGGGGAAGTAGGTTCTTTTTTTCGATACCGTGTGCATATAGAGTTTGTTTACCGAATAAGGCGATATTTGGAATGCTTAACCCGTACGTCCGATTTTCAATTCATTGTTAGCGATGTTTTCTTGTAGTCGCATTTGGTTTATAAGATAGTTATTACTTTCTATCAAACTTTTGAAATAGAGAATTGTCGGTAGAGAATCATTGATGAAAAGGGGAGAGATAGGACGAATATTACCATCCGTTTCCATTTTGATCAATGTCTTTAGTGCGTTTTGGGCGACATCTAAATCTTTCTTTGCAGATTCTAATTCTCGTTTAGCTTCATCCATATTTACTTGTACAAACAATCTCTCAGCTTTATTTATCATTCCGTTTGCTTCAAGTTTTAATGCATTCTGATAATGTTTTTTCAAAGATTGAAATGTCTGCTCTCTTACCTCGACGACTTTTTTGTCCTAATCGTACTCCGAAATAACTTTCGACAAGAGCTATACGAGTATTAGCGCTGATCTGTTCTTTTTATTCACTTCAGCGATAGAAACCATTGCTTTTCCTATTTTTCTCGGCATAAATACGTTTTCCACCGGTAAAGATAGGCCATGTAATATTGGCGTCGATAGTTGTCAGATCTTGTGGAGCAAGGGGAAAACTGAGAGAATAACTTCCTATTTTGTCTAAGATAGAAGATATAATCTGGTCATCCGAATAATAGAATGAATAAAATCTTTTGCCGGATCGGTAAATTGGTTCAGTGATTCTTTCACTTCTATTTTATTTGCCATGTGTACGTATGCCCCTGTTGCATTGATTGCCGGATACCAGAAAGCATTCAGACGCTGGTGTTCGCTTCTTGCCCATTCAATTTCTTTATCTGCGATTTGAAGGCTCTGATTACCTTTGTCAAGTAGTTGTATAGACTCTTCAAAGCTGAGACTTATCTCTTGATTTTGTCCGAAGAGGATCGGTGATGAGATGAGAAGTAATATACTACATGATATAAAAAATACCTGAACATATACCTTTTTCGTTATAGATTTCTATTTTTCTATAAACGGGGAAGTCAGGAGGTTTGTTCGATAAAATAAAAAGCGGCGGATAATTTTATCTAAAAAAAGAGTTAATGAATCTTTCAGACAATATATTTAGATATGATATGGATTATTATTTGTTAATAAAGAATGTGTATGTAAAAATAACTTTAAATATAACCCTTTCCCCTTGTCTAAGTATAGAAATACTCTTACATTTGTACCATATTTTTTCATGGTATTAAATTTAAGGTTAATAGAAGATTGGTTGTCGGGATGACAACCATTTTTATTCGTACTTTTTGCTATTATGATCTTTCTCGAGGAAGGAAAAACATCCTTAGAAAGGAATCCTCAAATTTGGCACGAACAAAATTTAAACAGGCTCTTACTTGTAAAAAAACAAAATTTTTTCATCATTTTTATTTTGTGATTTTTAGGATATATTACCGAAAAGTATTAAACGTAATGAGTTCTTGGTTTGTTTCTTTTATATAAAGAGTTTGAAACTAAAATCGTAGAGAAGATGAAAAAGATTGTTTTTATTAGCAGCTGTAGCTGCAACGGTAGGGAAATGACGTTGTATTTATCTTGTAATCAGAATGCCGGTGTAATTTGAAAAGAAAAAAGTTCGTGAAGGACGTCGGTCTATTGATAGAAATATATCGAAAGCTTCACGTAGAATCGAGAAATCTGTAAATAAAGC
>VOFJ01001986.1_pt1 | contig 15914 bp, 29 predicted proteins | sample 5384081 | NCBI WGS metagenome assembly VOFJ01 (sample SAMN12384729, study PRJNA508395) | human gut metagenome | isolation source: healthy gut I | host: Homo sapiens
ATCAGTACTTCGTTCAATTTGCATATTGCTATGTTTGAAGCTAAGGGAATTCTGCCGACGAGATCAAGGCCATGGACGAGATGAAGGATGCCACCTCCGCCGGAAGAGGTTATGGTGTGGCAGGCGGCGTTGCCAATGCCATCAAGGACTGCATCGAGAAATACTATCCCGGTACACCGGTCAATATCCGACATGCGGAGAGCCTGGCAGAATGTAAGAAAGCCCTGCTCCTTGCCAAGGCCGGCAAGATGAACGGCTGCCTGATCGAGAGGGCATGGCCTGCCCCGGAGGCTGTATCGCCGGAGCCGGCACCAACATCGCCATCCCGTAGCTGCCAGAGCCGTGGACAAGTTCAAGAACGAAGCTGAGAAGAAAGTGCCTGATGAAAGTGTGGATCAGGAAATGGTGGAACTGGAAAAAGAATAAAAAAATATTAACTATAAGGAATAGCATAAGAAAAGCGCCGGATCTGTCAGATCCGGCGCTTTTATGAAAGACGGACTATTGTTCTTTATAGAAGAGATAGTAATGTCCGTAGGCGATTTCAATGAATCCTTTTTTCTCTCAGCTCAGTGATGTAATCCGGGAAGGTGTCATCCACTATGTAGTAATAGCCGTCCTCAATGGGGCCAAGATAAGAACAGTGGATATATCCGTTTTCAATAAAGGTATTATCCAGAGTGATACCCAGTTCATATGGGGATTTCAGACAGCTGAGGGCATAGACCACGGAAGGAATTGCCGTCTGTACTCCCTTTTCTCCGTATTCCGGATGCTCGTCAATAAAGGCAATGGCCTCCGTCTGTAAAATTAAAAAAACAATCTGATGGGATAGGTCTCCTGAGTATATCGTCCCATATAGTAATAATTGAAAAAACAAAGGAAAAAATACGGTATAAACCAGGAGCAGAGCTCCCCTTCCCGGCAAAAATCCGGCCATTTCTTCGGAAGCGGAAAAATGAGAGAAACCGCATCTACGATAAATACTACCATGACGAAAAAGGAAACGTTTAACTGCGTCAGGCAGGTATAAATGTGCGACATTACATACAATATGGAAAAGCGCCCATAAGAGGAGGAACAGCTTCAGATCCATTTCCCGTTTACGAACGGAGACCACCAGCAGATAAATACAATGGAAAAATCCGATAATTACCAGAGGCATGGAGATCCAGTAAAGATTGGAGAATTTCGGTATGGAGTTGTAAGCCCAGATATCACTGGTGAACAGGGTCGCAATCGCACTTTTCAGATTGGAAAACTGAAAAGAACCTGCAATTCGCCCACGCGGTATCCGGGAAGTTTCGTAAGCGTAAAGGGACCCAGCTGCATTTCAGGAAGATCCCACAGCTTGATCAAGCTGGATCGCAATCAGCGGTGAAGCCAGAAGCCCCATGGGAATTCCCATAACTGTCCATTTCTTGAAAGAGAACTTTTTACTACAAGACTGTAGAAAAAACTCAAAACAAGAAAAGATGGCAGTATGAGATAAGAGAGGGAATAGGTGTATAAAACAATCCCTCCGGTGATGCCGGCCAATACATAATAACGATATTTTCCGATTGCAGTGCGCAGAGAAAACAATAGATAAATACTGTGGAAGTTCCGAGAATCGGGTGACAATCCATACCAAGCCTTGCGGACAAAATAAAGAAGGGTAGAATAGTCATCAGATACCCTCGGCGATTGCAAGATAAGGTCTGTCTGGATAAAGCCTGCGGAGGATCAGCATACCAAAGACCACGGTCGGCAGTGAATAGAAAATGTTTGTGACACGGAACAAAAAGCTGTGAAAACCAAACAGAGGAACAGTAAAGCAGTCGTGTAAATACACAGTGCACTCTGACCGCCTCCGCCGAGAAATTGGTCAGCAGGAGAGGATAGCTTTTAAAATAGCGGTCAACACATACTGCTTGATAAACACCAGGCATCATATGCCATACCTGTAGCTTCGTCAATGTGGACACCGGAAGGCAGAGTGGTAATTCTCCAAAAACATTTGATGTTATGACAAACAGCAAGGCAAGACCTGCCAGTAATACATAGGGCATATATTTGGATAACTGCTCTAAAAATTTCTTTTTCATAAAATCTCTAAGATTGTAATTTTTGAAAATATTATAACACTAATACCTATATTTTTATATTGTTATTTTGAAAAAAATACTTTAAAATAGCGTGGAGAACTTTTAGGAGAAACTATTTGTATGAACATTCAGGACAGTATCATATTTTTATGGAAATTTTGGGAACCGTCGCTTTTTGCAGCATCGGGTGCCATGGTGGGGATACTGGAAAAGGATGGATATTTTCGGTATCTGTGTGCTGGGCGTGGTGACGGCGGTGGGCGGAGGTATGACCAGGGATGTGATCCTTGGGAAATTGCCTTCGGCTCTGGAAAACCCGGTGTATATGTTGTGGTATCAGTGATTACGTCACTGGCGATTTTTGTACTGCTTTATATCAAACATGATCTATTAAGCGGCAGACTGGGAACCTTTTTATGACAAAGGCGATGTTAGTCATGGACTCCATCGGGCTTGGCATTTTACCTCTCTGGGAGTGATGTCCGGCATTGACAACGGGTATCCGGACAATACCTTTTTGTTGGTATTTATCGGTATGCTCACCGGTGTGGGAGGCGGTCTGATGCGTGACATAATGGCGGGAGAGGAACCGTATATTTTCGTAAAAGCATATTTATGCCTGTGCCTCTCTGGTAGGCGGTATCTGCTGCGTTTGGCTGTACCGCAGTATCGGCAGACTTCCCGCGGTATTTATCGCTGCCTTTGTGGTCATGGCGATCCGGTTTCTGGCGGCACACTTTCGGTGGAATCTGCCCCATCCGAAAACCTTGTCTTAACTGTTGCAGTTTTTGAAAAAGGCGGTAGAATAAGGAAGTAGTTCTGCCTTCTGAGAGAGAGGGTGGACAGGAATATATAAGCAGGGGAAGCGTAGGCCGGAAGGTACAGAACGGATACGGATCGCCTGCGGAAATGAGGAGAAAATGACAAAGATCAGAACCCGTTTTGCACCCAGCCCGACCGGACGGATGCATGTAGGAAATCTGCGTACGGCACTGTACGCATACCTGGTGGCAAAACACGAAGGTGGAGACTTTATCCTTAGAATTGAGGATACCGATCAGGAGCGTTATGTAGAAGGCGCAGTAGATATCATTTATCGTACGATGGAAAAGACCGGTCTGGTGCATGATGAAGGTCCGGATAAAGACGGCGGCGTAGGCCCTTACGTTCAGAGCGAGCGTCAGGCAAGCGGAATTTATCTGGAATATGCCAAGCAGCTGATCGCAAAAGGCGAAGCTTATTACTGCTTCTGTGATAAAGAGCGTCTGGCAACCTTAAACCGGGTTGTCGCAGGCAAGGAAATCAATGTATACGACAAGCATTGCCTGCATTTATCCAAAGAAGAGGTAGAAGCAAAGCTGGCAGCAGGGGTCCCTTATGTAATCCGTCAGAACAATCCGACGGAGGGAACTACAACCTTCCATGATGAGATTTACGGAGATATCACGGTAGAGAATTCCGAGCTGGACGATATGATCCTGATCAAATCCGACGGCTATCCGACCTATAACTTTGCAAACGTTGTAGATGACCATTTGATGGGCATTACCCATGTTGTACGCGGAAATGAATACCTTTCCTCTTCTCCGAAGTATAACAGACTTTATGATGCCTTTGGATGGAAGGTGCCGGTATACATTCATTGTCCGCTGATCACAGACGAGGAGCATCACAAGCTTTCCAAACGCTGCGGTCATTCCTCCTACGAGGATCTGATCGATCAGGGCTTTGTGACGGAGGCCGTTGTCAATTTTGTGGCGCTGCTTGGCTGGAGCCCGGAGGGCGAGAATGAGATCTTTTCTCTGGAAGAGCTGGTGAAGGAATTTGATTATCACCGGATGTCGAAATCCCCTGCAGTATTTGATTATACCAAGCTGAAATGGATGAACGGCGAATATATCAAGAAGATCATGGATCATGAGACCTTTATGGAGCATGCAAAGCCTTATCTGGAAAAGGCTCTGACAAAGGGACAGGATCTGGATAAGATCGCAGACATGGTTCAGACAAGAATTGAAGTATTTCCTGAAATCGAAGAGATGGTAGATTTCTTCGAGGAACCCTTCCGGAATATGACGTGGCAATGTATACACACAAGAAGATGAAGACTACCGCAGAGACTTCTCTGGAGGTTTGAAAGATCTGCTTCCGATCCTGGAGGCACAGGAGGATTACAGCAATGACGGGCTGTATCGACTCTTGTAAAATATGTGGAGGAAAAGGGCTGTAAGAACGGCTATGTGATGTGGCCGATCCGTACCGCCGTATCCGGCAAGCAGATGACACCCGCCGGTGCAACGGAAATCATGGAAATCCTTGGCAAAGAGGAATCTTTGTCCAGAATCCGCAAGGGAATCGAGTTATTACAGGCAAATGTCTGATCTGACATGTTTAAATGCCTCCCGCCCGGGAGGCTGTCAGCTGTTCGGAGAGGGACCGCTGTTATTACTGGCGGGCCCCCGGCCTGGCAAGACATTTACCATCACCCAGAGGATCCTGTATCTGATCCGGGAACGCCGGATCACCCCGGAGAAGCTTCTGGTGATCACCTTTACCAGAGAAGCGGCTCTATCCATGAGGCAGCGCTTTGCGCAGATATCTCCACAGGAAGTGCATACCGTCAATTTTGGAACATTTCATTCTGTTTCTATCAAATCCTGCTCCAGTCGGGCAGAATTTCATCAGGCAATATTTTTAAACGACAGACAAAAAGAGATCTTATCCTTCCCATTTTGAAGAAAATAACAGACTGTAAAAAAGATCCGCAGAGGAAGTAACGGAGCTTGCCGGGAACTATCTTGCTGCCATCGGTTATTACAAAAATACCGGCGATATTGAGAACAGCAGAAAGAAGCTTCGGAAGAAGAAAACAACATTTTCCAGGATCTATGAAGCTTTATGAGGAGGCGAGAAAATACTGGAGGCCTTGATTTTGAGGATATATTAAAGGAATGTGAGGAGTTTTGCAAAAGGGATCAGGGCAGCGTACATACTGGCAGAACCGGTTTGAATATATACTGATTGATGAATTTCAGGATATCAATTACAGACAGTACAGTATCGTGAAAATTCTGGCGGAAAAACATAGAAATATTTTTTGCAGTGGGGGATGATGATCAGGCCATTTACGGATTCCGCGGAGCCAGACCGGCCTGCATGAGACAGTTTGTAGAGGAATTTGGTGCAAAGCAGATCCTTCTTCGGACGAATTATCGCAGTCATCCGGATATCGTGGAGGCATCCCTGGCGGTGATAGATGAGAATAAAGACCGTTTTCATAAGGATCTGGAGCCTTTGCGAGGCGCATAGACGGCAGGCAGGGGTCATAAGACTGACGCCGGATACCGGAAGGAATATCGGGTAAAAATCAGGGAATTCAGTGAGGCTTCCGGAACAAATGAGTTATCTGGGGTACAAAGCTTGAAAAATCGGATAAATGGGGAGACCTGTGCTGTATTGTTCCGGACAAATCTGGCCATGCAGGGCGTGGCGGCGAGACTTACCGGGGAGGGGATCCCCTTTTTCCATGAAAGAGAAGGGGAGAAACATTTACGACCATTTTATCGCACAGGATCTTCTGTCCTATCTGCGGATCGCGCAGGGGTGTGCTACAAGAGCGGATTACCTGAGGGTGAGCAACAGACCATATCGGAATATTTCCAGAGAGGCTTTTTGGTGCCGAAGCATCTTTACCGGCTTTGAAGAAATATTATGAAGATCTGACTGCGGGGAAGTTTGGACGCGAGGGCAGCAAAAAGGCGCAGAAAGCGGTCGGAGTATGGATACGACAGATGGAATTTGTAAAAAAATACGGAACTGAAGCTTGCAATGGCATTTTTTGCGTAAGGCGTGCGGCTATGAGAGATACCTGCGGGTGAGAGCTGCACAGGAGGAAAAAAACAGATCTGATGACGGAATGGCAGGAAGTCCGATTTTATCACGGAGGATGCGGGACGATACCGAAGCCTTGAAGAATGGCAGGAAGCACAGGAGCTTTACCGGGAACAACTGCAATGCAGGGAAACTGTGGGGGAGTGGCATGCAGAAGAAGCAGGGAAAAACAGGAAAACAGCGGGATCACTCTGCTGACGGTACATGCGGCAAAGGGACTGGAATTCGACCATGTGTGGATCCCGGACTGTAATGAGAAGACCTTTCCCCCACGGAAGCTCCCGGGAGCCGGAGCATTGTGAAGAGGAACGACGGATCTTCTATGTGGCGATGACACGGGCAAAAAGACCTGGAACTTCTCTGCCTTACAGGCACGAGAGAGCGTCCCAGGTTCCCTTCAGATTCCTTATTCCTCTGAATCGTTATCATCGATGATCTCGTCAAATTCACAGCTGTCGAGATACTCATCAAAAGCATCGGCAACCTTTTCGTAACATCATCATCTTCAATGTATGCGAGAATGGGTTCTTCATTCAGGTCATCGGATTCTCGGAATATCCGTAGAACCATACTTCTCCGTCTTCGTTTTCGCCGTCCTCGTCCAGAGGCAACAGTACGATATAGTCCTTGGCCTCTACGGTGAGAATGGTAATGATGGCACAGTTGACAACAGTGCCGTCTTCAGCTCCAGCTCAACGGTCATTTCTTCATCTTCATAGCTTTCTTTTTACCCATGGGAATCCTCCTGTTATGTTTATTGGGTGTAACAGTACTTTTGTTCCTTTATTATAACCGCTTACGGATATTCTTGCAATGCTTGTTTTTCTTACACTTACAGACTATAATAAAAATGGACAAAGAGACTGTAAGTGATAGAAAACTGGAAGATGGGGTATGACAATGACAGAAAAAAAAGCATGCAATAAAGCCTTACCCCTCTGGGGGCGCATGTGGAGGACGGAGCCATCCGTTTTGCCTATGCGTCCGGGAAAAAGGATTGCGGCATTCTCATATATGATAGAAAGAGTGGAAAAAAAAACGCACAGGGTTCCGTTTCGACAGGAGGAGCGGATGGGAAATGTGTACTGTAAATATCTGGAACTGGAGCCGGAAAAATATCGGGTATCAGTTCTATGAAGGGGAGCGTACTGTGCCGGATCTGCATGCACAGGGGGTTCCTGCGTAAGCCTGCTTATGGGAAAATACGTAAGCCTGCGGATCGCATTGCAGTATTTCCCAACGAAGATTTCGACTGGGAACAGGATATGCACCCTATGCTTCCCTATGAAGACAGCACCTGCTATTGCCTTCATGTGCGTGGCTTTACCATGCATGCCTCATCTCAGGTAACACATCGAGGTACCTTTGCAGGGGTTGTGGAGAAGTCTGGACTATCTGCAGGGAAATCGGTGTGACAACCGTGGAATTCCAACCGGTCTATGAATTCGATGAGACACCGGAGAAGACGGTGCCGAAGACCTCCGGAGAGCTTTGTGGCCGTGGCGGGGAAAAGAACGGAGAAAGGTAAATTGCCCGGCTACCGGGTGCTGAACTATTGGGGCTATCGGGAAGGCTTCTATTATGCGCCTAAGGCAGCCTATGCGGCAGGGGAAGACCCGGCGGAAGAGTTTCGTCTTATGGTAAAAAGAATTCCATAAGCGAAAATGGAAGTGATCCTGCAGTTCTATTTCCCCGGGGAATGGATGCGGCAGAGATCGGGAATATATTTTAAGATTCTGGGTATTATCCTATCATGTGGATGGTTTTCATCTGATGGGGGAGGGAGTACCGGCTCAGATGGCTGGAGATCCGGCATTGTCGGGACAAAACTGTGGCATTATTCCTTTGATACGGACAACTCTATGATCCGGCAGTGAAGCCGGAATACCGGAATCTGGCGGAATACCGGGACGATTATCTGTATACCATGCGTCGTTTTCTTAAAGGGAGATGACAATATGCTATCGGGGCGTATTGTATGAGATGCGTCATATCCCCCGCCAATATGGGACGGATCCATTATCTGTCAATTATTACGGCCTTACGCTGATGGATATGGTGTCCTATGATCACAAGCATAATGAAGCCAACGGAGAAGGTAACCGGGATGGCAATGATTATAACTGCAGCTGGAACTGTGGGGAGGAAGGACCGTCCAGACGGAAAAAAGTGCAGGCACTTCCGGAAAAAACAGTTACAGAATGCATTTTTGTATGTTGCTGCTGACACAGTCCACCCGTTGATTTTCATGGGGGATGAGTTTGGCAATTCCAGCAGGGCAACAATAATCCCTATTGTCAGGATAATGAGATTTCCTGGCTGGACTGGCAGGATAAGGGGAAAAAAATGCGGAATTATTGAATTTCTGGAAACAGATGATTGCTTTCCGGAAAGCTCACCCGATCCTGCACCTGTCGAAGAACTGCGAATCCTGGACAGCCTGTCCTGTGGTTATCGGATCTGTCCTATCACGGACAGAATGCCTGAGGCCCCAGACAGAGAGCTATAACCGGCATGTAGGGCATTATGTACTGCGGAAAGTATGCAAAAGACACCACAGGGTGGGGGAGGATTCTTTCCTCTATGTTGCCATGAATATGCACTGGGAGCCGCAGAAAACTGGCATTTCCAAAGCTGCCGAAGGGTATGGAATGGAATCTTGTGCTGGCAACGGAGAAGGCGGAAGATACTCCTGACAGTGCAGGAGAAAGAAGAACAGTCCAGAGAGCAGGCGGGGGATCATTGCCCCCAGAAGTATTGCAGTATATGAAGGCGTTGTGATGGCAGCATCACAAGACAAGGAGAAAAAAGTTTCGGCAAGATCTTTAAAAAGAAAACAGATGCTGCCGGAGAAAGATGATAGAACGAAATGAATATCTGGAAACATTTTTAAAACGATCACACATCATAAGATCCTTGTGGCAAAGGGCTGCTTTAAGGTAGGTCTGTATAAACAGGGGATTGTTGCATGATATGTCCAAATATAGTCCCACAGAGTTCTGGGTAGGGGGCAAAAATACTATCCAGGGGGACACACGCAGCCCCAACAATGCGGAACGAGAGATCCCCATCGGTTATTCAGCGCCTGGCTGCACCATAAGGGCCGGAATAAACATCATTACGAATACTGGATCGATTACAGCATGCAGGCACTGCCCAGTGGAATGGCTCCGGTGCCGATGCCGGATAAGTATATTGCGGAAATGATCATGGATCGGATCGCTGCCCGGCCAAGGTCTATATGGGGAGGCGAATACACGGACAGGTCTCCCTCTTGATTACTATTATCGGGGGACAGATAGGGCACCATTCATCCGAGACGAAAGGCAAAACTGCTATATGTCTTGGAAATCTTTGGCAGAGGAGGGAGAGGGAGAAGACCTTCCGGTTTATCAAAGAGGAACTGGTGCAGCATAAGCAGTGTATGGACTGGCACCGGTGGAGAAAGCGGAATAGAATAGTAAAAACAGTGGTAAGCAGGGAAGTTCTAGCATTTCAGGAGAAATAGATGCTGCGAGAAAAGATGATAGAACGAAATGAATATCTGGAAACATTTTAAAACGATCACACATCATAAGATCCTTGTGGCAAAGGGCTGCTTTAAAGGTAGGTCTGTATAAACAGGGATTGTTGCATGATATGTCAAAAGTATAGTCCCACAGAGTTCTGGGTAGGGGCAAAAATACTATCAGGGGACACGCAGCCCCAACAATGCGGAACGAAAGACATCGGTTATTCCGGCCGCCTGGCTGCACCATAGGGGCCGGGAACTTTTATCCATTACGAATACTGGATCGATTACAGCATGCAGGCACTGCCGGTGGAATGGCTCCGGTGCCGATGCCGGATAAGTATATTGCGGAAATGATCATGGATCGGATCGCTGCCCAGCAAGGTCTATATGGGAGGGGCGAATACACGGACAGGTCTCCTCTTGATTACTATTATCAGGGGACAGATAGGGCACCCATTCATCCGGAGACGAAGGCAAAACTGCTATATGTCTGGAAATCTTTGGCAGAGGAGGGAGAGGAGAAGACCTTCCGGTTTATCAAAGAGGAACTGGTGCAGCATAAACGGTGTATGGACTGGCACCATGGAGAAAGCGGAATAGAATAGTAAAAAACAGTGGTAAGCAGAGGATCCTATGAACTGTATCATTCTGTTATTGTTACTATTTTGTGGTGGAAATTCCTGTAGCAACGGCTGTAGCTGTATAGGAAACAGCAATCGCAGTTCCTGCGGAAACAACAATTCCTGTGGAATTCCAATAACTCCTGCGGAAGCAGTAGTTCCTGTGGCAGCTCGAATGCCTGCGGCGTACGTTGTCTGGAAGACGAGGGACGCGGTGGAGACAGAGACCGCAGACCGCCCAGACCGGATTTCCCGAATTTCACACCGGTGGATGATCCGGCATTTTCAGGAGAAATGACGGAAGATGCGAGACCTGTGGATGTGAGCAGAATTCCTGAAAATATGGGTAACAGGAAAGCCCCTGAACTGTCTTGGCAGTTCAGGGGCTTATTTTGTCTGAAAGACTAGTTGGACATAACTTCTTTCCAGTATTTGTTGTAGAGTTCTTCGCCGTCCTCTCCGAGGTACAGGAAGGTCTCCAGATTGTTATACTGCGTCAGATCCGGGAAAGCAATGGGAGAATTCTTCAGATCTTCATCCTCGATCAGCTCTCTGGCGGCGGTATTAGGAGTACCATAGGTGATGTACTGAAATTCTTTCAGTGCTACATCCGGATGACACATGAAATCGATGAATTTCTCCGCATTTTTCCTTGTTGGGAGCATTCTTCGGGATTACCCGGCCATCGATCCAGACATTGGTGCCTTCCTCGGGAATCACGAAATCCAGATCCTCATTTTCGCTCATAACATAAAGAGCATCGCCGGAGAACATAACACCCATGGCAGCCTCGCCACCGATCATTTTATCACGTACCTGATCTACTACATAGGCCTGTACCAGAGGCTTCTGGGCAATCAGATCCTCTGTGGCAATCAGGCAGTTCGGATTCGTCCAGACTGTTGGAAGAGAAGCCGTTCTTTTTCAGTGCCACCATGAAGCAGTCCTTGATGGAATCCATCATCAGGATTTCATCGGAATACTTTTTCATCCCAGAGATCAGCCCATTTGGTGGGAGGGGGTATCTACCAGAGTCTTATTATAGATGATTCCTACAGTTCCCCACAGTAGGGAACACAGTACTTGTTGCCGGGATCGTAGGCGGCAGCCTGCTCATAATACTCGGCACCGATGTTTTTCCTTGGCATTGGGGATCCTGTCATAATCCAGTTCCTGGATCAGGTCGTTTTCAATCATTTTCTGTACCATGTAATCGGAAGGACATACCACATCATAAGCGGAAGAACCAGCTTCTACCTTGGGATACATGATCTCGTTGGTCTCGAACTCATCGTAGACCACTTTGATTCCGGTCTTTTTCGAACATGGTGATCGTATCGGGATCGATATATTCACCCCAGTTGTAGACGATGACTTCACCGTTTTCACCCACCGGCGGAAGAGGACCCGCAGCCGGTCAGAGCAGTTGCGGTAAGGATACCGCACAGAAGCAGTGCAATAAATTTTTTCTTTCTTTTCCTCCTGAATCTATTTTCAAAAATTATTTCTTCTTCTTTGCCATGGGCATGTAGTTCACCAGTAAAAAGCAGAACCAGTACCGTCACAAAAATGATGGTGGACAATGCATACATTTCCGGCTTGATGCTGCTACCTCAATTGTAGATTTTGGTGGACAGTGTGTCGACACCAGGACCTTTGGTAAAGTTGTGGGTAATGATAAAATCATCCAGTGACATGGTAAAATGCCATCAGGAAACCGGAAGGAAAGGATACCCGGCAGGATATCCGGAAATACCACCTTGAAAAAGGCGTAGGTCTGGGAAGCGCCCAGGTCAAGGGAGCGGCCTCATACGTGCTTTGGGGTTCAACTGCTTCATACGGGGGCATTACGCTTAAGATCACATAAGGAATATTAAACGTAATGTGTGACAGCAGAATCGTACCAAAACCAAATTTGGCTCAAGGCGTAAGAACAGAAGCATCAGGGAGATACCGGTAACAATCTCTGCGTTCAGCATGGGAATATTTTGTGATTCCCATAAGGATCGTACGGCTGGTACGCTTCATGGATTGCATGGCAATACAGGCAATCGTACCAATGAAGGTGGCAATCAGTGCAGACAACACAGCCCAGCGCCAGTGTATTCCACAGAGCCTGCATGATCTGTTCGTTCTGGAACAGGGCAGCATACCATTTGGTCGTAAAACCTCCCATTTTGCACGGGTCTTACTGGCGTTGAAGGAGAGTACGATCAGGGTAACGATGGGGGCATACAAAAAGATAAAGATCAGCCCCAGATATATTTTCTGTTGCCATTGTTGTTTTGATCATAATGTGTTCGCCTCCCCCTCTTTATCCGTGATTACGGGAGATCACCATATTGAAGATAATGAACAGCATCAGTACGATGGAAAGTCCGCTTCCCAGATTCCAGTTGCCGGTCTGGGTAAATTCCTGTTCGATGACATTACCAATGAGCAGGATTTTGCTGCCGCCTAAGATCTTACTGATCACGAAAGTGGTCAGGGAGGGACAAATACCATAGTGATACCGCTGAACATGCCGGGCAGACTTAAGGGGAAGATGATCCGTACAAAGGTCTGCACACCGTTGGCACCAAGATCATAAGCGGCGTTGATTACGCTCTTTGTCGATCTTGACCAGTACATTATAAAGAGGCAGTACCATAAAAAGGCAAAAGTTGTATACCATACCCAGTACGATGGCAGAGGGTGTATTTAATATTTTAACGCCGGCAGATGCAGGGTGGAGAGAATGCTGTTGATGACGCCGTTTTTCTCAAGCAGTGTCTGCCATGCAAGCGTACGGAGCAGAAAATTCATCCACATGGGCAGGATAAAGATCAATACCAGAAACGAGTCCTGGTTGACATTCATGTTTCACGCAGATCATGGCAAGCGGATATGGCCAGAAGCAGGCAGATCACAGTGCTGATCACGGATAACTTCAGCGCTTCCCCACAGAGCCTTGGAATGCTCGGCGGTTGCGATGGCCAGAATTTATTGGCGTAAAATGCACCGCTTTTATCGGTCAGACCATAGTAGAAGACCAGCGCAGGAGGGAATGATGACAAACATGGCTGACCAGAAGATAAAAGGGAGCGATAATAATTTTTTTTATTCATTGACTCCAATCGCCTGACGCCCTCATCCTCGGATTCCGGCTTGTTCATGATCTGGATGTTGAACGGATCCACTTTGATGCCGACTTTGGTCCCGACCGGGAACATATCCGTGCTGTGAACCAGCCATTGAAACCGTTAGTGGTAACTTCCATCTCGTAATGGACACCTTTGAAAATGGAATGGGTCAGTGTACCCTGGATAATACCTTCTTCCGGTTTTACGAGGTCGATGTCCTCCGGGCGGATGACAACGTCGACGGGTTTGTTTTCCTCCGAAACCTTTATCCACACAGGCAAATCTTGCACCGAAGATCTCGACCAGCTCATCATGGGCATAATACCGGAACAATGTTGCTTTCACCGATGAAATCCGCCACGAAGGCATTTTCCGGCTCGTTGTAGATCTGCTCCTGGAGAACCCATCTGCTGGATATAACCCTGGTTCATGACTTAACAATGGTATCGGACATCGTGAACGCTTCCTCCTGATCATGGGTAACATAGATAAAAGGTGATGCCTAACTCATTTTTCAGACGGATCAGCTCGTACTGCATGTCCTGGCGCAGTTTTAGATCCAGGGCACCCAGAGGCTCATCCAACAGCAGAAGCTGGGCTCATTTACAATGGCCCGGGCAATGGCGATACGCTGCTGCTGGCCGCCGCTTAAGGAATCCGGGCATACGGTTCTCGAAACCGTCCAGATTGACCAACTTCAGGGCATATTTAATTTTTATCATTAATATAAGATTTACTTTTTACCGCTGATCTTTAATCCGAAAGCAATGTTTCTCCGCAAATGGTCATATGAGGGAAAAGAGCATACTTCTGGAATACGGTATTTAAATTGCGCTTATTGGGTGGAAGGTTAGTGATATCCCGGCCTTCGAAAATGACCTGACCTTTATCAGGGGTCTCGAAACCGCCCCAAGATACGGAGGGTTGTAGTCTTTCCGCAGCCACTGGGGCCCAACAGAGTCAGAAACTCGTTCTCGCGGATGTACAGATTGAGATCATCCAGAACCATCTGATTGTCAAATGATTTTGAGATGTTCACTAAATTGACTAAAGCATTTTTTCATCAATTTTTTCCTTCCTGATGTAAAAATCCTGCAAAAAATCCTCGAAAAAACCTAAATGAAAATTTTTTTGCAAGTCGAATTAATATTATACGTAAATACAAGGAAAGTCAATGTGAAGTTTTGCAATTTCCAAAATGCCTAATTTACATAAACTTTACCCTGTGGAAAAAAACAGGAGTATTTTTCGGGAATTTTGCAGAAAAAAATGTTTCACAATTTTCAGAATTGTGCTATATTTATAAACATAAAAAAGACATAGAAAGCTAAGGAGGATCCGGTCATGAGCAAGGGAAAATATGTTGCCTACGTTTCCAGTTACACACAGGGGGGACAGTCATGGCATCAGAATATATGATGTGGATATGAAAAACGGCCGTTTTAAGGAGAAAGATAAGGTAGAGATCACGAACTCTTCCTATCTGACCATTTCCCACAACGGAAAGTTTCTTTTTATTCTATAACGGATTTTGGTGTGGAGGCTTATACCATCCAAGCCGGACGGAGATCTGGAGCTGATCAACTTTGCACCAATCAATGGTATGAGAGGCTGCTATGTTTCTACGGATTATACGGATCGGTATCTGTTTGTAGCCGGTTATCATGACGGTAAGCTGACAGTACTCAGACTGAAAGAGGACGGTTCCATCGGCGAAATCACTGATGAAATCTACCACAAGGGTCTGGGCAGTATGGCAGAGCGGAATTTCCGTCCCCATATCAACTGTGCCCGCATGACACATGATAATAAGTATCTTCTGGTGGCAGATCAGGGTATGGATCATGTCAATGTATATCGTTTTGATGTGGAGAAGGGCAAGGTAAAGCCGGAGGATATCATCCGCAGTGAGATGGAATCCGCACCCCGTCATATCAAGATTTCCGAGGATGGCAAGTATATTTACATTCTCCATGAATTAAAGTGTTATATTGATGTATACGAATATGCGGACAATAATAACGACCCTACCTTTGAGAAGATCCAGACGGTAGAGCTGATCAAGCTGACCAGAGGCAACACCAACAGTGCCGGGCGCCTTCAGTTTTTCATTGATTACAATTATCTGCTCAGTTCCATTGCAGGGGATAATTCTGTTATCGTATTTGATGTAGACAAGAAGACAGGACTTTTGAAGAAGAACTTCCTGCTGCCGATCAGCGGTGAGTATCCCAAGGATGCAGAGTTCTTCCCGGACAATAAGTTTCTGGTGTCTTTGAACCATGAAAGTAATACGATGACCTTCTTCCATATTGATCTGGAGCATGGAACGATGATCATGAATGGACCGGCAATGAAGGTCAATATGCCCAACTGTATTTTGTTCCATAAGTTGGGGTAGGTATTATTTTAGTAATAACCCCCGCAGCCTGGCTGGGGTAAGAAACGCGGCACGCTTTCGCTCTGTCGCAGAGCGTAACGGCACATAAGCGGTCAGAATACGCCCGCTAAGTGCCGACGTCTGCTTACGGCCTGCTTATTCTTACACCCATCCGGGGCTGTTTTGCTTATTTAAATAACCTTGTGATATGAGATGGGATTTGGCAAAAACAAGAACATATAGAAATTGGGAGGTAGGAGTATGGCACAGAAGCAATACGTAACTGAACGAAGCAATCGA
>VOFJ01002853.1_pt1 | contig 15912 bp, 33 predicted proteins | sample 5384081 | NCBI WGS metagenome assembly VOFJ01 (sample SAMN12384729, study PRJNA508395) | human gut metagenome | isolation source: healthy gut I | host: Homo sapiens
CACTAATATGGCGGTGTTTGCCATATATAATTTGAAAGCTCATCGCTGCCACTTTTTCATATCTATTCTCATCGCTGTCACACGGACAGCTCATAATACCAGAACTGCGTTCTGGCATTGTCCTGACGCTCCTCGAATATACAGAAGAAGAGTCCCAGCCCGGCTGGCCGCAAACATGGCTGTCTTCTTCTTGGCCACATTCTCATCGCTGTCCGCGCAAAAAAAGAGCGACGGCAAATTAACTCTGCATCGCTCTTTTTTAAAAAATATGAGGAGAAAAAATGTTTTCTTTATCCATCATAATACAACATACTCTGTGATATGTTAATATATATTGTATAAAGCATTTATAAAAAAATATAAACTGGCATTCATCTTATTCCGGTCGTCCAAGATAAAATCCCTGCACTAAATCAATACCATTATCCCTTAAGAATTCATACTCTTCTCTTGATTCAATACCCTCAGCAAGCACTTTGATGCCCTCTTTTATGGAAGCTGTCTCTATAATATAGTAATACTCCTGCTTATCAACATCATTCTCAATATCTGTTATCAGACTTCTGTCCAGCTTTACAATATGCGGTGCAAAAATATATCCACTGCCATCATATTATTGTGCCTGTTCCAAAAATCATCAAGTGCAATATTGAATCTGCTTCTGTTAATTGAATTCTTCTTAGACTGCCATTTGTCAATGTCCAGTGCTGTGTATTCCAGAATCTCTATTATCCCCTTATCTCCCCAGAACATCGGCATAGAATTCATCAAAAAACAGCCTGCTCCTCTGCAGTAAATGATTCCCCAGGAAAATGAATTAATTGCTATATATGAATGGTATCCTCGCTTTTTGCATAACACTGTACTGCTCTCCAAATATAGTTGCTACCTCAAGTGTATGCAAATCATTCTTTTATCCTGAACTCTTCAATTAAATCCATGACCCCCAATATTCTTGGTCTCATTTAAAGCCCTCATATGCTTTTATATCCCTGCCATTCGGATAAAATATGGTTGAAAATGCTTAACTTATTTCCAGCTTTGCAAGCTTGTCTTTAATCTCTTCATCAAGCGGAAAAATGCTGTGTCTACCATACTTTTGTCAATATCCTCACATTATTTTACAAATCACATAAACAGATTTTACCGCTTTATTACATTCTTTGCAACTGTTATATTCATTCACAATCAATCATAAATAATCATCATAAAGGTGTAAGTTCTGACATTTTACTGCATGCAATTTGAAGTTTTCTATCTTCATATCAGAATAGCTGATAACAAAGCTGTGGCTGTATTCATCAGTATTATTATGATAGTACTCAGATAACGCATTTATATGGATGCCTTCTGCCTCAAGTTTTCTTTTTACCTCATTATCAGAAAGTAATGTATTAAGTTCAAGAATAAAATGCAGTCCTGAATCAGCCTCTCTTACTCTTCCAACACATTTGAACGGTTCCTCTTTAAGTACCGAAAGAACAGCCTCTCTCTGTTTTCGTATAATACAGTCTCATTCTGTTTAAATGTTTCTCAAAAATATCCTTCTTCTATGAATGCAGCAAGTGCATACTGCTCGAAATTAGATACAGTACATGCATAAAAATCAAGTTTTTCCTGATATGTTGCGGCAAGGTGTGGTGGCAGAACCATATAACTGATTCGGATTGTCGGTGTCAGTGTTCTTGAAAATGTATTCATATATATAACCTTTTCACTTATATCTATGCTTTTCATAGTTGGAATTGTCTTCCCTGTCATACGAAATTCTGAATCATAATCATCTTCTATTATATATCTGTCCGGCTTTTCATTAGCCCATGCAAGCAATTCAAAGCGCCGGCTTACCGGCATTGTTATACCTGTCGGATAATGATGTGTAGGACTTATATGAACAATATCTGCCATACATTCTCTTACCGCTTCCGGTTTCATTCCTTCATTATCCATACCGGCATAACAGAATTTCACATTATTACTTGCATATATATCCTTGGCAATCTTAGAATATCCCGGATCTTCAACACAATACACTTTATCTCTTCCCAAAAGCTGTATAAGAAGACTATACATATATTCAGTTCCGGCGCCAATGATTATCTGTCCGGGTGTTACCTGCATATCACGAAATGAAGCCAGATGCATAGCAATTGCTTTTTCTTAACTCCCATGTTCCTTCTCCCGGAGATATCTTCATAAGATCATCCTGCCTGTCTGTTATAACCCGTCTCATAAGCTTAGCCCATGTTGCAAATGGAAAGCTTCCGGGATCTGTCCTGTTTGATGATAAATCTGACTTATATCCGGTCTTCTTCTTTGCTGTTGTTTCAGGAACTTCATATTTTTACCGGCTTTATCCTTTGCAACACCTGAAATATCTGATACATAATAGCCCTTCTTAGGAACAGAATATATATATCCTTCACTCATAAGCTGTCCATATGAATTCTCTACTGTTATGGTACTTATTCCAAGATTGACAGCAAGCGTTCTCTTTGAAAGGAAGATGCTCATCCTTAACCAGTCTGCCTTCTATTATATCTTTCTTGATACATTTGTATAAATATTCATATATTGATTCTTTTCCAATGTTTTCAAATGAGTATGTCAACATAATCTGACCTTATTTCTTTCGCAGAAATTCCCCTTTATATTAATGTCAGTTATTATAACATACATTATATTTCGTGACAATCTGTCAACGTGCATATATCAAGTGTAAGTTATCTGATAAATGTATAGTTACAGACTCCATTTAGCAGCTGTAAGCTGTGTGTTTACCATACCTGCGTATATTCCGGATTTTGCCATAAGTTCTGATGGTTTACCGCTTTCTACTACTTTACCATTTTTTAATACTACTATTTTGTCGGCGTCTGCTACTGTTCTCATTCTATGAGCTATTATCATTACTGTCTTATTCTTTATAAGCTGTGATAATGATTCCTGTATCATTGTTTCATTATCAACATCTAAGGAAGCTGTTGCCTCGTCAAGAAGTATTACTGGTGCATCTTTTAAGAACGCTCTTGCTATGGATATTCTCTGTCTTTCACCACCTGAAAGCTCACAGCCATTCTCTCCAATCATTGTGTTCCAGCCGTCTGATAATTTTTTTCAGCAAATTCATCACAATGTGCATTTTTTTGCTGCTGCGATAACTTCTTCGTCCGTTGCATCCATTTTTCCTATCCTGATGTTCTCGATAACTGTATTATTAAACAGTGTAACATCCTGAAATACTATAGAGTAAAGCGACATTAGTGTCTCTGGGTCAATCATTGATATGTCCATTCCACCAACTGTTATCTTTCCCCTATCAGCGTCCCAGAAACGGGCTGCAAGTCGTGAAACTGTTGTCTTTCCTCCGCCTGCCGGACCGATAAGAGCTGTTACCTCCCCCTGCTTTGCAGTAAAAGATACATCATTTAATACAACATCACCTGTATCATATGAGAATCCTACATTAGAAAACTCTATGTCATACCCCTTGTTATCAAAAGCTTTCTCCGAACCTTCCTGCACATCATGTGAAAGTATCTCGTCTAATCTTGCACTCTGTACATCTGATGCGATAATTGCCGCAAGATTCTGTAAAGATACCTGCATTGGATCATATATTCTTGATACAACCATTAGGAACATAAAAAATGTGATGACATCCAGCTTTCCACTGGCTAATAATGCTCCGCCTACCAAAGCAACTGTTGCAATACCAAGCTTGAGAATCATCTGTGCACTTCCAACAAACACAGCAGTTCCAAGTTCTGTAGCTACAGCATGCTTCTCAACTGCCTTAATCTTCTCATCAAGTCCCTTCATATACTCTTCCTGAGTATTATATGCCCGAATATCTCTGACACTTTCAAGGCACTCCTGAATACCATCTGCACACGTCATTTTCAGTGCCACCTGCTTTTCGTTAAGCTTTTCTCTGAACTTTTCCAGAGCAGCTGACTATAATGAATGATATCGGTAGTACCCACAGTGCTGCTATTGCCCATTCTCCAGTCAAAGAAGAATAGTCCTATTGCTACAAATGCTGTAGATATGCACGCTCCGACAAGCTCCGGTATAAAATGTGATGATGCAGTCTCCATCTGTGCGCAATCAGCCATTATAGTACTTGTAAGGTCAGACAAATCCTTCTTTCCAAAGAATGAAAGCGGAATCTTTCTTAACTTCTCAGCCAGTGTAATTCGTCTTACACCACTCTCTACATATGTTGATAAAAATGTTGCATTATACTGGATATATGTTGATATCGCAATCAATACAAGTGTAATAATAACTCCGGCAATATAGAATCCGCCTCTTCCTGCCAGATTCCCTTCCATATAATCTTTAACAAGAAAATACAATAAAGACACAGGTATCATCAGTATCAAATCAGATATTGTAACTGATATGAATGCCTTAATCATATCCTTAGCGCCCTGACTTGAAAGGGCATATTTATGCATAAGCTTTTTCTTTCATATTACACACCCACTTTCCAGTTTACTGATTTATTATATTCCTCCCACATATGTGCATACAATCCGCCTGACTCTGCCAGTTCATTATGCTTTCCACTCTGGTTAATCTGCACATTCTTTAATACATATACACGATCAACTCCAGTAACTGACGACAATCTGTGGGCAATCATAATAACTGTCTTTCCCTGTGAAAGCCTTTCAAATGCTGCCCTGAACCTTTGCCTCGTTATCAGGGTCAGCAAATGCAGTTGCTTCATCAAGTATAAGCATAGGAGAATTCTTTAACATTGCCCTTGCAATAGCAATTCTCTGGGCTTCGCCGCCTGACAGGTAAGTTCCTTTAGAACCGATTACAGTGTCTATTCCGTCCGGAAGCTTCTCGATAATATCATCGCACTGTGCATTCTTTAACGCTTCCATAACCTCCTGTCTTGTAGCATTTTTATTACCCATACGGACATTATCCAGTATAGACATCTTAAGCAGGTGGCTGTCCTGAAATACGAAAGATACTGTATCCATAAGCTCTTTCTCATCAATGTTCTTAACATTTACACCGCCGATTAATATATTGCCCTCTGTGACATCTGCAAATCTTGCGATAAGCCTTGCAAGCGTTGTCTTTCCACCACCGGACGGTCCGACAAATGCGACCTGCTCACCCGCATTTATCTTAAGACTGACATCATGCAGTGCATCATTTACCGCACCCGGATATCTGAATGAAACATTTTCAAATGTGATAGATGTATCTGCAGGGTGCTTCTTATCAGCGGTCTGCTCTAACGGCTTTCTTTCTATAATACTGTTAATTCGCGAAAGTGCGTCCTCAACAACCATTGTATTCTCGCCTGCATACATCATCTTTGTAAGTGTGACTGTAATAATAGGCGTAATAATTATATAAAACATCAGATTCAGTAAAAAATGTGTTGTTTACCGTGCCGCTCTTAACTCCGCCGAAAAGGAATGTTCCCGCAATAAGTATTGCAAATACTGCATTAATGGCTGCAGTATAACCCCCATCATCGGGATTCTTAAATCCTTTGTGTAAGATACAGTCCACTTCTCATATTTCTTGATAGAATCCCTGAATCTCTTGAACGAAAATACTGACTGTCCAAATGTCTTGACAACAGGAATTCCTCTCACATACTCAACCGCCTCGCTCGACATTTCCTCCAATGCATTCTGGTACTCTGCCATTTTTTTTTTCATGTTGTCGCCCATCATGCAGCTCATTACTACAAATGCGATTACAACCGGAATAAGGCACAGAAGTCCAAGTCGCCAGTCAAACACTAAAAGAAGAAGCACAAGCCCGACTGGTGTGGCTGTTGCAACACATTTGTCAGGGAAGCTGGTGTGCAATATAGGTTTCTGTCGCAGCGCTTGATTCATTGACAATCTTTCTTACCTTACCGCTTCCCTCTTCGTCCATGAATCCAAGCGGAAGTGTAAGTATATGTCTCATAAGCTTAGAGCGCATATTGGCCTGAATCCTGAATGCTGACAGATGCGAACCACATCAATGCACCTATGTAAATAAGCATTGCTCCTATTGCAAATGCAACGGCACTCCAGCCATATACAGACAGGTTCTGCGCATTGCCATAATCAGGTGCAACACGAAGCACCTCTTTTAATTAATCTCCATATAAAATAAAATGGTACAAGTGCAACGAAAGCACTTATCGTAGCAAGTACCCATGACGCAATTGTCAGATACCTGTAATTACCGGCATATTCAAACAACTGCTTAATTGTATCTGGCTTTTCCTCTTTTCTTTGCCATAATTATCCTCCTTGCTTTTTACTGCTTCGTTATATAACACTATTCAGAGTAAGATATTGCTAACCTGTGCCTTTAAATAAAGGCTGCCATTACTGACAGCCATATATTATTATTTACATTCATCGTATATTACGCTCCAGCCTGCACTGTGATACTTTTCAAGCGATCAATATACTCCATTGCCTCTTCCTTAGACATATTATGTCTTACCACCTCGAAAAAACTCTCAAAAAAGTGCGGTATTCATAATATGCATGAAATCCTTTGTCAAAGGTCTGCCCTCCTTGAACTTAAGTCCGACCGCTTCCATATATTTGTATGTATAATCTGTCTCAATATCAACTAGATGTTCAACAAAATTCTGAAACTTCGTACCGTGAGAACAATTCACCAGAAGATTAAACTCCTCAAAATGGTTATACATATACTCAACAAGCTGTATCATCCCATTTCTTGAATATTCATCAAGGCTTTCTGTCTGCATCTCACTCTCCATCGCATGAAATTTCTTCTGGACATCTTCAAAGATTTCCGTAAATTCCCTTGCTGCCGGCTCAACCAATGCTGAAAAAAGGCCTTCTTTTCCGCCATATCGTGAATATATTGAACCAGTTGTAGTTCCAGCTTCCATCGCAATTGTTCTTAACGAAGCATCAACATAACCTTTGCTCTTAAATTCTTTTCGGGCATATTCTTCTATCTTTTCAGTAACACCTTCAACCGCCTTAGACACTTACTCCTCCTATCTATAACAGTGTTATATAACATCGTTATTAGTATATTATCTTTATATTTTCATGTCAATATTTCACATCACAAAACTCATTTATTGATATATTTTATCATTAACCATCATGCTTTTGCCTTATCTTTTCTGTCACACAAGATATAGAATACCACATTTAATACAATTCCGAAAATAGTTGCAACCGGAGCAGCCAGACCAATCTTAGTAAGGCTCGCATCAGGCTGTATACTCATATAATATGCAAATGGCAGACGGACAAGCAATGTCTGTGTAAGGCCCTGAATCATTACCCATACCGTCTTGTCATGACCATTAAAATATCCAATCATACTGAATAATATCGCAGTAACAATCGTCTCTAATGCAAATCCCTTTAAGGTAATCATATCCATTCTGTATAACAGCCTCGTCAGTTGTAAATATTGCTGTAAGAAGGTCACCCTTAAACATCACAAACAGGAATACTATACAGCCTATCACAAGTCCAACACCAATACCGGCAAACATCGTCCTCTTTGCTCTCTTTTCATTGCCTGCACCGACATTCTGTGAAACAAATGACGCCATTGACTGCATAAGTGAGCTTGGTATGAGCATTGCAAAATTAACTATTTTACATGCAACACCATATCCTGACGATGCCTGTAATCCCAGTCTGTTAACGAATGCACATAAAGCAAGGAATGAAATCTGTGTAAGAAATTCCTGTAATGCAAGTGGAAGTCCGACCTTTAATGCTCTCCTGCAATGTCTGTTAATTGAGAAATCTTTCTTAGTTATCTTAAACGGAAGTTTTCTCTTAAAAAGTAATACAAGTGCAAATACAACACTTACCGCCTGTGCTGCGACTGTCGCAATAGCAGCTCCGGCAGCATTCATGTTAAACCCTGCAACAAGAACAATGTCACCTACAATATTAATAACACATGCAACTGCAACGAATATAAGAGGTGATTTGCTGTCTCCAAGTCCCCTGAATATTGCTGAAAGAAGATTATATGCAACTATAAAAGAATATTCCTGAGCCACATATTTTTACATATACAGATGTAAGACCTACTGCTTCTTTAGGTGCCTGCATTATAACTGCAATCTGTCTTGAAAAGACAATCATAACAATATGAAAAGCACCACTGAAATCATTGTAAACACAACAATAGCTCCGCCAATCAAAAGCTCCTATCTGTTCCGGCTTCTTTCTCACCAATATATCTTGCAATAAGCACTGTAACACCCATTGCAAACTGTGTTATAACAAATGTAACTAAATTAAGTACCTGGCTTCCTGTCGATACGGCTGAAAGGCCTTCAGTAGTTCGAATCTTCCAACAACAAGCAAGTCAACTGCACCATACGCCGCCTGTAATATTAACGCCCCAAGTATTGGCATCATAAAAAGGAATCAGTTTTTCCTAATATACTTCCCTGTGTAAAATCTGATTCTGAATTATTCAATGTCAACTCTCCTTTCGCTCATCACCTTGTAGAATTTGTTAATAGTCTCAATCATAGAATCAGCCTCTTCATCACTAATATCCGTAAGATATTTTTGCTAAGTCGGCTGTAATAGTCAGCATCATATTTCTTAGACAACTCTTCACCCTTATCTGTAACCGTAATATAAGTTATCCTTGCATCTTCCTGTGAAGTAGTCTTCTTAAGATATCCCTTAGCTTCCATTTCCTTGACAGTACGGGTAACACCCGGTCTTGGAAGATTAAGCCAGTCACTGATGTCCGAAACCTTGACACAATCATTAGTCTCCAACAGATGATGAATCACATCAATATACTGGATATAAGCAGGTGCAACCCCATATGGCAGCTCTGGCAGCAGTTCCCTAATCCTCTTAGCCAGATAACAGGCATCCAGCATTCTCTTAATCTTGTCCGGTTTCATAACACATTCGTCTCCTTAAGTTATATAGCCATAAGAGGCAATCATTTCATTAATTACCTCTGTTAATTATTTCTGATAATTACCAGTGGTAATTATATATGTATATTCTTGTGATGTCAACCTGATTTCTATGTAGATTCCTGCTTATCGTTGTGAAACCGGTTTGATTTTGCTTGTAATCCTCTATTTTCCTTTCAATATAACTCGATTTGCATTTTCATGTAACCGTCTCTGTATCTCCCTGGTTACGTCTTGGTTTATGCTGCTTTTATTTTCATGTGGATTCTTTTATGTGATTTTTATTTTCGTATAGATTTATTCATGTGGAATTACCGTTCCTATAAATATCATTTTTCATAAGCACATATAGGTACTTTTTCACTCATTCCAATAATTTCCAACAAAAAACACCTATAAGACGAGTCCTATGAACTGTCTTATAGGTGTTTACAGAATAATTATCAAAATAATACATGATTTTTTCCTTATTTCTACCTATAAATCCGCCGATAATACGACTACAAATAGGTATCACATCAAAAATGCGATGTTCCCCAAAGGGGAACGAGCCCACACGCCTTCTGGGCAACAATGAAGCGATGTTCCCAAAAGGGGAACAAGCCCATCCCACAACAAAACCTTCCGGTCAACAAAGAAGCGATGTTCCCCGAAGGGGAACAAGCCCACACTCAGGCAGGCTTGTTTTTATGGTGTGTTGCAGCTTCAGACCTTTGGAAGTGCGCCGGCACTTAGTGAACGCACTCCCAAAGGGAGCAGTGAACTTAGTACCGCTGCGCACTTCCACGAGTGGGAGCGTGTCTGAAGTGCAATACACCATAAAACCCTTACTCTACATTTTTCAATGCATCCGTCTTAGGAATCTTAGAAATCTTCACAAGCTGAAGCACAGCAACAACCGCATAGCATACAATTCCAAGAATAACCATCTCAACAAAGCAGCTTCTTCTAACCATGTATGGAATATATCCTGTCATCATAGTGTAAAGATATGATGAGAATGCCCATTTAAGCATAGCATTTACTATAGGTACAGAAACAACCAGTGATATAACTACCATAATTGAAGTTGCAGCTATATACAGTCCTCCAATCTCTCCATTCTTGAAGCCAAGAATCTTAGTCATTGAAATTGACTGTGCATTCTTTTCAATAATCTGTTTAGATAACAGATACATAAGAAGCACGAACATTATAATTCAAAATACTTCAGTATATACATCATCTCGCCCATTGAAACCTTCATCTGGTTAGACACTTTGATAAGGTCTTCATATGTAACTATTGAAGCAACATATTTATCATCAATATCTGTGAGCTTCTTGTCTGTGAAGTATCCAGTGAAGTAATCATCAGCCTTGTCAAATGTATCAATAAAGTTTTTTCTTGTCATGAATACTGCAAGTGCAGCATCATATTTATAACTTCCTGCTATTGTGAATTCGTACTCTTCATCAGAATAAGGATCCTTCAATTTAAATGTATCACTTTTTTTAAGTCCGTATTTGACCATTACACCATTAGATACAATTATCTCATCATCCTTGATATCCACATCAACATACCCACCTGCTGTTATCCTGAATACCATATATCATAATATCATCTGTCATATATTTTTTCATCAGTTGTATCAAGCGATGTCACACAGTACTTTTTCTGCACCAGAAGCATCAGTTTCTGCCTGACTTTTTTAACACATACTGATAATCACATATCTGTGACTTCTTAACAACATCAGCATAATCATCAATAAGCGGCTCGAACATGATACTGAATACAACAAGTGCACCTGCAATCAGTATTCCTAAGAACAATGTCAGATAATTAGGTATATTCTGGAACATTATCCTTAATCTGAATCTTGTCATGAAAGGAAGCTTGTGGCTTAACTTTATAAGCTTTCTTTCTCTTTCTGTTAGTAAGCTCATGTCTTAAGAACTTAAGCGGAGAAAGCCGGAGCTTCTTTTCAAGCACAATAAGATTAACAACAAACATAATAATAATCGGAACAACTGTTGTATCAACAAATGCTTCTGCATTAAGCAATGTCGTAAGTACACAGGCTGTAGCTGTTATAATACACATTTACAAAAAAAAAAATTTTTTCCAAAAGAGTGTAGCCAAGTATATTACCAACAACAGCAGCGACCATTGTTACAGCAACAGGAAGGACCATGTAATGTCTTACAATCTCACTCCTCTTATAGCCTGATGCACGGAGAGTTCCGATAACACCTGCCTCCTGACTGATTGTGTTAGATGTTGTAACAGCGAATACAAATGCAATTACAACCACTACAATATAGTCAAAAAGCATAATTGTTGCCTTATCTGAACCCATATCATCTCCTGTGAAATTAACAGCCTTGTTAGTATATCTTGGCAGATAATCAGAAACACTGATAATATCCGTATTACCACTCATCATGAGCTTTGTATCATAGTCTTTGATAACATCACCAAGATTTTCAAGAAAATCTTTCAGAAGCCTCTTTTTTCTGCTTTATCTCCTGAAACCTCTTTGTTATATTTCCATGCATAATTATATTTGACATGATTACTTGAAACATTTTCAAAGCCCTTATCAGTCATAACAGCAATAGAAAAATTAGTTGCGTCAAACATCATATCTGAATTATTTTCAGAAAAGGCAGCTGTAATCAGGAACTGCAACAAAACCGGTAACCTTTAATTCCTTTCCTGCGAGCTTAATTGTGTCGCCTATCTTAATCTTGGCATTCTGTGCATACATACGGTCAAGTGCTATTTCATTATCGGCAGCAGGCATTTCGCCTTCCATAACGCACTCAAGATTAACCTCTGTTCTGTCTTTATATACTCTGATTGTTGCACCGCTGTCAGCCTCATCTTCCTCAAAATATCTCAAGTCATAAAGCTTACTGTCGGTCTTACTTTCAATATTTTTTAAAAGAGCACTGTCAGGCTCTTTATCTAATGCAAAATGTCCATCTTCAAGATTATATTTTTTCAAAGCCCTCATCATATGAGTGCTTAACGCTGTTGTCTGCAACAAGGAATCCGCTGACTAACGAAATCATCATAACCATAAACAAGAATATCACAAGATATTTACCAAAATCATGCTTTAATTCTCTTGGCAGACGCTTATTTAAAGGATTTCTCATAATCATTTCCTCCTACCATTCAAGGTCTGCTGCCGTTATCTTGTTATCATTAACATAGTTCTTACGGATTCTGCCATCTCTTAATGTAATAACTCTGTCTGCCATATTCTTGATAGCGTCATTATGTGTAACTATTATTATAGTATTACCGTACTTCTTATTAACATCTTCAATAAGCTTTAATATATCCTTAGATGTGTTGTAATCAAAGCGCTCCTGTAGGTTCATCACACAACAGGATATCAGGATTCTTGATAAGTGCTCTTCCTATTGAAGTTCTCTGCTGCTGACCACCTGATAACTGGTTAGGCTTCTTGTCAGCATGGTCTGAAAGTCCAAGTGTGTTAAGTATCTCGTCAGTATCAAGTGCCTTGTCACTTAAGTAAGCACCAACCTCAATATTTTCCCTTACAGTAAGGTTAGGTATAAGATTATACATCTGGAAAACATATCCAAGATGCTTTCTTCTGTACTGTGTAAGACGCTTCTCATTCATATCCGCTGTTTTCTCACCATCTATAGATATGTAAACCCTCGTCTGCATCATCAATACCACCGATAATATTAAGCAGTGTTGATTTACCAGAACCTGATGGACCAAGCAGTACAACGATTTCCCCCTTATTAACATCTATGTCTATTCCATTCAGTACTTCCACCCGGCTTTCGCCTTCTCCATAATGCTTTTTGATTCCCTTAATCTCTAAAAAACATATTTACCTCCTTCGGGCACGCCCTCTCATATCATTATATGAACAATCGTTCATATATTCATTATATTAGCACTTATTAATTTTGTGTCAATAGGTGAAAATTTATCATTAGCAGGCACAAAAAAGTAAGCGTAAGGTTAGAATGCCTAACCCTGCTTACTTTATCACATTTCACTATATAATTCACTATATCTTATTGATATAAATATTATCAATAAACAAACTGCATTTTTTACTTATCTTTACCTGTCAACTCATCAATAAGCCTTATTGATTCCATAATCATACTGTCACAATGAGCCTTCTTCTCACCACCCTTTTAAAGCATTGTCTCTTAAAGGTCAGCACAGTTAGTCATTCCATTGTGATTGTCCCTTATTGTTCTCTGAAATGCTCCGACAGCACCCGGACTGCTTACACCAAGTGCGCCGAGTACCATAAGTCCCCCTGTGATTGCACCGCATGTTCCACCACATTTCATGCCGCCACCAAAATTACAGCCAAGGCACTCTGCCTGTGACTCAGTTAAACCTAAATCATCAGCATATGCCATCATAATAGTTTCGGCACAATTATAGCATTTCTGCGGTGAACGGAGTTCTTTAGCTTTTTTCTATATGTCTGTTCATATCTTATCCTCATCTTTTCTGAATTATATCCGTTACTGTTCCATAAATGCGAACTTCTTCTTTCTTACCCTGATAAAGAAGAATACACTTAACGCGACTGAAGCAAGCTCTGCAATAGGCCATGCCCACCATACAAGATTAACATTCCCTGTTTTCGAAAAAAATATAAGCACATGGCACAAGGAATATAATCTGTCTTACAAATGATACAAGCATGCTGTATATGCTGCTTCCAAGTGCCTGAAAGAACGAACTGCATATAATACATATTCCTGCAAATATAAAACTTATTGATATAGTCCTTAAAGCAGGAACTCCCATTCGTATCATATCTGACGATGCACTAAATATTGACAGCATTGGAACCGGGAATATCTGAACTGCAATCATAAAAAGTATCATTATTATCTCTGCATACATTACTGCAAGCTTAAGTGTCTGTATAACTCTGTCTTCTCTCTTGGCCCCATAATTAAAAAGCTATTATAGGAACCATTCCACTGTTCATACCAAATATTGGCATAAATGCAAAGCTCTGCAGTTTAAAATACACACCAAATACAGCAACCGCTGTTTGATGTAAATACAACCAGAATCTTATTCATGCAGAATGTCATAACAGAACCAATCGCCATCATAATAACTGATGGAATTCCTATGAACAAGATATTGCCAATTCTTTTTTCCTGATGGTCTGAATCCCTTAAAAGTAATATGTATCTCTTTATTAACCTTAATTATTAAATATCACTGCCATAACGGCTGCAACAATCTGGCCTGCAACCGTAGCTACTGCTGCACCTACAATACCAAGCTTTGGTGCACCAAACAGACCAAATATAAGTATCGGGTCAAGAATAATATTAATTATTGCACCTGTACCCTGTGTAATCATGCTGTAAAATGTTCTTCCTGTAGCCTGTAATAACCTCTCAAATATCATCTGGAACAGACAACCAAAGCTGACTATAAGAATAACTGAAAGATAATCATAACCATAGTCAGCTATCACTTCATTAGCACCCTGAATAACAAAAACTCTCTGGCAAAGAAAAGCCCTATGGCAAGAAATATTATATAGCTACAGGCTGTTATGAATATACCCTGCACAGCCATTTTATCAGCTTCTTCATGCCTTCCTTCTCCTAATGCCCTTGAAAGCAGTGCATTGAGTACCTACACCCACGCCGCCTGCAACACCAATCATAAGATTCTGCATTGGAAATGCCATTGAAACCGCTGTAAGTGCTTCCTCACTTATTCTTGCAACAAATATACTGTCAACAATATTATACAATGCCTGTACAAGCATTGATATCATCATTGGCAGAGCCATATTAATAAGCAGTTTATTAACAGGCATTGTACCCATTTTATTTTCTTTCATTGTATTACTCATAAAAATTCTTCTCCCTTTATTCTCCTCGTCAAAATATTCGTATTCTCTCATATTATCTTTGGTTTTATTCTGCTCATCAATAGCATTGCCAAGACCCTTCAATGCTGAGAAAGGCAGGAATATCTTAGCTCTGCTTTCCATATCCATTCTTGGTCTTTTACTCGGTACCGGCCATTTTCATATTAATTATATCATCATATTTTCCCATAAGCTATGCCCTGTGACCTCCAATCTGACCGTTTCTTTTCAATTGCAGTCGCCTTGTTCTGCAGGTTATTAGCTTTCATCACCGCATTCTCTACCATATTTTTCTTAATATCAAGCATTGCATGCTGCATCTTCTTTTCGCGTTCAAGCTGTGTCTGGTCTGTAAACATATCAAACTGCTGAAACCCCTCATTAGTAAGATTGGCAACTGTAAGATTTAACTTCCTAATATACAGCTTTCTGTTAGTGTATTTATCATATATATCAAGAAAAGCTTCTCTTAACTGTTTTGATGAAGATGTACATGTCGTAAGTGAAACAGATTTATTAAGTCCTTGTGGAACTTCCCTTCCATATCTGTCCACATGGATTTCACCCTTTGTAAGTTCCTTTATCAACATTTACCCTGTCATAAGTTACATTTAACGCAATCGAATCAGTCACAAAACCTTTATCAACTAAATCCAATGCCAAGCTCATCTGCCATCTCCAACTACTATTCTTGCGTCTTCAAATGTATATGGCTCTTTTTTTAACACCTGTCCTGAACACAGGCTGCTCGCCTTGGGCTTATATTTCTTAATATCTGCAATTGTACACGGTTCATATCCCCATGCGTGGTCTATTAGAATCTCTGCATCTACACCAAACTGCTTATACAGCCAGTCCTCATCTTCAAGAGACATTCTCGCAATATCCCCCATAGTCTTTATCCCATGTTTTTCAAGCTGTCTTGATATTCCTTGTATTCCAACCCTCCAGAAGTCAGTAAGAGGTGTATGACCCCATAACATTTTTTCTGTAATCATTAACACTTAATTCTGCGATCCGCACACCCCTTGCTGTCTGCCTGTATATGCTTTGCAAGTATATC
>VOFJ01000625.1_pt1 | contig 15909 bp, 14 predicted proteins | sample 5384081 | NCBI WGS metagenome assembly VOFJ01 (sample SAMN12384729, study PRJNA508395) | human gut metagenome | isolation source: healthy gut I | host: Homo sapiens
AGCCCTGCGGACAGGAACTTGCGGTAGTCGCGGACGGCGCTTTCGCCTTCGGACAGAATCTTGTCGCTGAGCGAAACCGCCGCGCACAAGCCCGTCGCGTACACATAGACGTAGTAGGAGCGATAGAAGTGCGGGATGCGCATCCACTCGTTGGCGATGTTCTCATCCACCGTGCAGACCGCGCCGTAATACTTCTGGTTTAATTCGTAGTACGCCTTGGACAGGCTCTCGCGGGTCAGCGGCTGCCCCTGCTCCGCCATCGTGTGGGCAATCAGCTCAAACTCCGCGAACATCGTCTGACGGAACACGGTCGTGCGGAACTGCTCCAGGAAGTGGTTCAGCAGGTACGCCAGCGCCTTCTTGTCGTCCGCGAACGTCTTGAGCAGGTGGCGCATCATCGTCGCCTCGTTGCAGGTGGACGCAACTTCCGCCACGAACAGGCTGTAATCGCTCTTGGGCGCGGGCTGGTTGGTGTTGGAGTAGAAGGAGTGCATGGAGTGCCCCAGCTCGTGCGCGATGGTGAACGTATCCGACAAATTGTCGTTGTGGTTCAGCAGCACATAGGGGTGCACGTCGCGCAGGTTGCCGGAGGAGAACGCGCCGGAGGACTTGCCCTTGGAGGGGTACACGTCAATCCAGCCGCCGACGCGGGCTTCGCGCAGCTTGGCCAGATAGTCCTCGCCCATGGGCTTCAGGCCTTCCAGCACAAGGTCAAACGCCTTGTCGTAGCTCAGCTCCATGTGGAAATCCTTGACCATCGGCGTGTAGAGGTCGTACATGTGCAATTCATCCAGCCCCATCAGCGCTTTGCGCAGCGCCAGATACTCATTCAGCACCGGAATCGCCGCGTGCACTTCGCTGATGAGGTTGTCGTAGACGCTCGTAGGGATTTCCAGCGGTTCCATGCGGGCATTGCGGGCGGTGGCGTAATGGCGGGCGCGCGCCTGGAACACGTCGTTCTGCACGCTGCCGTTGTACGTTGCGGCGATGGTGTTGCCGAAACTGCCGTAGGTGTTCATGATGCCGTCGAACGCCGATTTGCGGACTTCGCGGTCTTCCGAACGGATAAACTGGGAATATGTGCCTTCAGTCAGCTCAGCAGTCGTGCCGTCGGGCATCTGCACGGGCGGGAAGGACATATCCACGTCGGTCAGCATCCCGAAGATGTGGTTCGGGGCTTGGGCGACCTGCCCCATCATGGCGAGCAGCTTCTCCTGCTCGGCAGGCAGCGTGTGCGGCTTCTGGCGAATCAGGTTGCGCAGGAACGCGTCATAATCCGCCATTGCCGGATCAGCGGCGATTTCCGCCAGCAGCGCATCATCCAGCGAGAGCAGCTCCGGCTCAAAGAAGGACATCGCGGTGGACAGCTGCACGCCCATCTGGGACGCGCGCGCGCGAAGTCCCTGCGCAACCGGGTCGCCGTTGTCCGTTTCGCCGCGCAGGAACGCATAGGAGAAAACGGGCTCAGCCTGCTGATTCAAGTCGAAATACTCGCGAATGGCCTGACGGGGATTCTCGGCGACTTTGCCCTCCCACGCGGCGAAGTTCTTGCCGGACGCAAGCACATCCGCCAAAGCGGCCTCCCACGCGGCATCATCAGGGTAAATGTGCGACAAGTCCCATTTGTACTGCGCGGGGATTTCCTCACGCTTGCGGAGCTTTGCAGCCATTGTAAGACCTCTTTCTGCCGGAAAAAAACCGGCGTTTCCATTTCATTTCCTAGAGTGTGTTTCTAAATTCGCCCGGCAGCATTTTCGGCATCTTTTCATGCACTTCTGCGTCTTCAAACCTCGATTTACCGCCAGTAAATCTTCGGTTTTCATCCTTGAATTGCAAGAAAATCTGCTCGAAACTGCACCGGTCTCATTTTAGAAACACACTCTATTGTACACGTATTAGCGGAAAAAAGCAAGGCGTATCAGCGGTGCTTTTTCTCGTACGTCAGCGGGCGACAGGCGCTGGCGCGATCCGACCCGTTGGGGAAGAACGAAATCGCGCCGTCCAGCAGGGTGATTGCGCCCGTTGAGCCGCGCACAACCTGTTTTTCCAGCAGCAGGCGCAGCAGCTTTTCCGTCAGCATCGGCCCGCCGCCGCGCGTCAGGCAGTCCTTCCAGAGGGTGAAGTGGCAGCCGTCCGCTGCGCGGGAGCAGAAAAACGCCTGCGGGCTTTCCAGCACGCCGCCCTTCCGGCAGACCGGGCAGACGCAGCCGTCAATTTTCGTGCCGCGCGTGACGAATGACTGCGTGCGCTTCTTTCGATGCCCGTCGTCGGGGAAAACGACATCGGCGCGGTTATTCCGGGCGAAATTCACCAGAAACGTGGAGAATTTGCGGATGCTGTCCATGAACTTGTCCGCGTCCTGTCTGCCGTCGGTGATTTGGTCGAGCGCCAGTTCCCAGCGCCCGGTCATTTCGGGGAGGACAGCTCCTGCGGCACAATTTGAATCAGCTGCACGCCCTTGTCCGTCGCCAGAATCGTCTTGCCCTTGCGGATGGCGTATCCGACCTGAATCAGCCGCTCGATGATGGCGGCGCGGGTCGCGGGTGTGCCGATGCCGCTGCCCTTCATCTGCCGCGCGATTTCCTCGTCGGTGGATTCGCGCCCGGCGGTTTCCATCGCGGAGAGCAGGGACGCGTCGTTGTGCTGCGCCGGGGGCTTGGTCTGGTCGCTCTTGACCTCGGCGGCGCGGACGGTGCGCGTGTCGCCGGGGGATAGCGGCGGCAGGGCGGTTTCCTCCTCGGCATCGGCGGATTTTTTCTTCGCGTGCCCGGCTTTCGGCGGATTCGCCAGCGGCGGCACATCCCGCCAGCCGTTTTGCAGCACGACGCGCCCGTTCGTGCGGAATCGGTGCTCGCCGACCCCGGTGATGACCTTCGTCGCGTCGTACTCGCACGCGGGATAGAACGCTGTCAGCATCCGCCGGACGACCATATCGTACAGCTGCCGCTCATCTTCGGGCAGACTGTCCAGATTGATTCGCTTCGGCGTGGGCAAAATCGCGTGGTGGTCGGTGACCTTCGTTTCGTCAATCGTGCGCTTGCTGACGGGCAGCTTCCCATCCGGCAGCGCGCCCGGCACAAGCGCCTGATAGCTTTCCGGCAGCACCTTCATCGTCTGCACAACGCGCGGAATCATGTCCGGCGGCAGATAGCGGCTGTCCGTGCGCGGGTAGGTGAGGGCTTTGTGCGTTTCGTAGAGGGACTGGGCGAGCTTGAGCGTCTTGTCGGCGGTGAAGCCGAGCAGGCGGTTCGCGTCGCGCTGGAGGCTGGTCAGGTCGTAGAGCTGGGGCGGCAGGTCGCGGCGGCGGGTGGTTTCGGCGCTTATCACCGTGCCGGTTTGTCCCTTGATTTGCGCGGCGAGGGCTTTCGCGTCGTCGATTTTGGGGATGTGCGTGTCCGGCTCCAAGCCCTCACGGAAATACATGCCGCGGTAGTCGCCGAAATCCGCCGTGACGGTCGCGTATTCCTCCGGCTTGAAGTCCTCGATTTCCTTCCGCCGCTTGACCAGAATCGCAAGCGTCGGGGTCTGCACGCGCCCGACGGACAGCAGCGCGTCATAGCGCAGGGTAAAAGCGCGGCTGGCGTTCATGCCCACAAGCCAATCCGCCTGTGAACGGCACTGCGCGCTGCGGTACAAGCCGTTGTAGTCGCTGCCGCTGCGGATGGCGCGGAAGCCCTCCTGAATCGCCTCGTCCGTCATGGAGGAAATCCACAGGCGGTCGAAAGGCTTCTTGCAGCCCGCTTTTTCGTAGATGTAGCGGAAAATCAGCTCACCCTCGCGTCCCGCGTCGGTTGCGCAGATGAGCCGATCGGTTTCCGGCGCGTTGATGAGATTGCGGACGACGGCAAACTGATCGCGGCTGCTGGCAATGACTTTCAGGGGATTTCGGCGGGCAGAATCGGCAGGGTGTCAAACGACCAGCGCTTGTATTTTTCGTCCAGCTCGTCCGGCTCAACCAGCGTCACCAGATGCCCGACCGCCCACGTCACGACCCAGTCGCCGCCCGTCAGGCAGCCGCGCCCGCTGCTCTGGCAGCCAAGCACGCGGGCAATATCGCGCCCCACGCTCGGCTTTTCCGCAATGACTACTGTACGCCCCATAGGTGAGAATCCTCCTGATGATGTATATCCGTGCCTTTTTTTATGCAGAAATCCGCATGAACAAATTCCATTATACCACATTTGACGGCTTGAAGCAAGCATGGTATAATAGGAGGGAAACCTGTCGGAAGATGGTACGGAGGTCGGCTTGCATGGCGATGTTTTCCTTTGACGAGCAGGCGGCGCTGTTTGACGTAACGCCGCTGCCCAACCAGTTTATCCTCAATTATCTGCCCGAAGCGTCGGGGGACGCGGTGCGCGTGTACCTCTTCGGCTTGGTGGCGTGCTATCATCACGAGGCCATCAGCGATTTGCAGCAAATGGCGCGGGAGCTGAACATGACGGAGGATGATATTCGCGCGGCGTACCGCTATTGGGAGCGCAAGGGGCTGGTGCAGCGCGTGGCGGATAATCCGCCGCAGTACCGCTATCAGAACATCTATCAGGTGATGATGACGGGCGCACAGGCGCAGATTGACCCCGCATACGAGCAATTCGCGGAAGCCATCTACGGCGTGTTCGACAACGACCGCCGGCTGCATGGCAAGGACGTCAGCCAATGCTACGAGTGGGTGGAGCAGATGCGCCTGCCGCCGGACGTGGTGATTGCCATGATGCGCCACATGGTGCAGAAGCACGGCAAGAACGTGAGCATGAAGAAAGCCGAGCAGATGGCCATGCGGCTGGCGGACGAAAAGGTGCAGACGGTGGAGGAGGCGCAGGAGATTTTCCGGCGCGACCAGACCGTTTGGAGCGGCAGCAAGAAGGTGCTGGAGAAGCTGGGCCTGCGCCGCTACCCGACCGAGCCGGAACAGACGATGTACAGCAAGTGGCTGGTGGACTGGCAGTTCACGCCGGATGCAATCCTGCGCGCGGTGGATGAAACCATCAAGAGCAGCAACCCGTCGTTTGCGTATCTGGACGGGATTTTGAAGCGGCTGCACGACCAGGGGAATGTGCGCACGGAACAGGACGTGTCGGGCGATATCGAGGGCAGCCGGAAGGAAAACGAGCCTATCAAGCAATTCCTGCGAGCGCTGGGCAATTACAGCATTACCATCAACGACACGACGAAAGCGACGTACAAGAGCTTCCAGACCATGTACCCTGACCCGGTGATTCTGCTGGCGGCGCAGCAATGCGCCAAATGGGGCATGACGACGCTGCAGGACGTGATGCAGACGCTGATGGCGTGGCAGAACCGCAGCCTGCGCACGCTGCCGGAAATTGACGCGTACATGCGGCAGATTGACGAGCAGAACGAGTTCCTGATTGTGCTGTATCAGGCGATGCAGCTGGACGAAAAGACGAAGCCGAACGCCGCCGACCGTGCCCTTGTGAAGCAGTGGACGGAAGAGTGGCGGTTTGCGCAGATGTTTGTGCTGGGCTGCGCGCCGTGGGCGGCAGGGAAGAAATCACCGATGGCATACCTCAACAAGATGTTGAAAGTTTTCCGGGAAAAAGGCATCACGACGATGGAGGCGGCAAAGGCGGAGCGTGAACGCTTCGAGCAGCAGCCGAGCCAATCCAGCGCACCCGCCACGCGCGCGCCGAAGGTCGTCGGGGAGCAGCAGTACACCCAGCGCACCTACACGCCGACGCAGGATGCCATGGACGCCATGATGCAGGAGTGGGAGGAAAGCCATGCGTAAGGAAATCATGCAGGCGCTGCAGCAGGAGTACGAGCAGCAGCGCCTCAAAAATTCGCAGGAGGAAATGCGGCGGCGGCAGGAGGTTATCACCCGCTGCCCGGAGATTGGGCAGTACCTCGCCGAGCGGCAGAACCTGATTTTCGGCGGCGTGCGCGGCATCCTGAACGGCAAAGCGGCGGCGGATGACCTGCCCGCCCGCATGGACGTGATGAACAAGCGCATCGCCGATTTGCTCCGCCAAAGCGGCTTCCCGGCGGATTATCTTGACCCCGTCTACCGCTGCAAGCAGTGCCGCGACACGGGCTACGTCGGCGAGCCGATTCGCGAAATGTGCCCGTGCCTGCGCAGTGCGTTCTATGCGCGGCTGTACCGCGAGGTCGGCTTGGGCGAAAAGGCGGAGCAGTCGTTCACCGCGTTTGACCCGAATGTGTTCTCCGACCAGCCGCTGCCGGGCAAAAAGTACAGCCAGCGGCAATTGATGGACATGCTGCGCCACCAGTGCGAACAGTACGCCGAAAAGTACCCCAGCGCCGCGACGATGGATCTGCTGCTGATGGGGCAGAGCGGTCTGGGCAAAACGTACCTGATGCACGCCATCGCGAAGCGATTGCTGGAGCGCGGCTTCAACGTGATGATGATCAGCGCCTACCGCTTCCTGGACGTCGCCCGCCGCGCGTACTTCTCCGGCAAACAGGAGGAAATGGACACGCTGATGGATACCGACGTGCTGATGATTGACGACATGGGCGTTGAACCGCTGATGGAGAACATCACCATCGTGCAGTGGTTCAACCTCATCAACGAGCGGCAGCTGCGCGGCAAAGGCACGGTCATCAGCACCAATTTGAACGTGGAGGAGCTGCGCCGCCGCTACACCGAGCGCATCACATCCCGCCTGCTGGATGGAAAGCAGTGTATGCTGCTGCAATTCCTGGGCGACGACGTAAGGAGGAACAAGGCGTGATTCAGCTTTATATCAGCAAGAAGAATTTCGATGCGCAGAAGGCGGAGCGCTTCTTCAAGGAGCGTCGCGTGCAGGTGCAGGTGATGGATTTGAAGAAGCACAAGCTGGGCGAGCGCGAATTGCAGGTGATGGCGAAAGACGTGGGGATGCAGGGGCTTCTTGATCGCGAGGACAAGCGTGCGAAGGAGCATCCCGCGTGCTACTGCAACATTGATAGCGTGATTATGACCGCGATTCAGGAAAACCCGTGGCTGCTGAAATCTCCCATCGTCCGTAGCGGACAAAAATGCACCATCGGCTACCAGCCCGAAATTTGGGAAAGCTGGCTGAAGGCGGACAAATAACGGCTCAGGCGAAGCCCCAAAAAAGCTGCACGCGGGCAGAGTAAGGAAGAGAACTCAACTCAATCGCGAAAAGGGGTCAAGGGGCAATTGCCCCTTGCAGGGTGCAGGGACAGCGTCCCTGCTGGGGTTTGGGGCAACGCCCCAACTGTTACACCGTCAATCCAACTATGCTAAACGCGCTCAACCCTGCCGCCTTAGCCGCAGGCAGCGAAGCGTCCCTGCGCAGTAACTTTGCGCGTCCGCAGACGCGCCCCCAAGCTGCTTTTTCCACCAAGATAAAAAACCGCCTGCCCACGCCAATCACCGCATGAGCAGGCTTTCCTTCATTCCAAATAGAGCGCTGATGCCGCCGCGACGCCCGCATCGTGCGTAATCGTCAGCAGCAGATGCCCCGGATAGCGCAATGCCGCTTCGCCGGAGAGCACCGCCGTCGGCTGCCCCTGCGCCGTGTGCGAAATGGCAATCTCCGTCAGCGGAAAGGCAATGCCGCAGCCGAGCGCCTTGACGATGGCTTCCTTCGCCGCGTACAGCCCCGCCAGCGTGTCTGCCGCCGACGCGCCGCGGCTGCGCAGGTACGCGATTTCCTCTTTCGTCAGGATGCGCTGGAGGAAATGCGTGTTGTCAAGCTGCTGTGCCATCCGCGCAATGCCGCAGATATCCAGCCCGATGCCGCGCAGCTCAGACATAGCCCATGACCCCGCGCACGGATACGTCGCCGGACAGCACACGCTGCAATACGCCGCTTTCGTCGCGCACCAGCAGCGCGCCCGTCTCGTCAATGTCCTCCGCCGTGCCGATGAAGTCAATCTCTGTGCCGATGACGTGCACCCGGCTGCCCAGCGTGCAGCAGTGGCGGCGGTACGCTTCCTGTATGCCGGGGAAGCCGTGCTCCTCCAGCAGCGTCATGTTGTCCTCCAGCGCCTTCAGGTAGTGGACGACAATCTCCCGGCGCACGGGCGGCTCGGCGAATTCCTCCAAGGCGGCAGCGCGGCCAGACAGCTCCGGCGGATATGCCCCGCGCAGCACGTTCAGCCCCGTGCCGACGACAACGTACTCAATCTGGTCGAGGTCAGCGCTGATTTCCAGCAAAATGCCGCACAGCTTTTTGCCGGAGAACACAAGGTCGTTGGGCCATTTAATCTGCGCGTCAATGCTCGTCACTTCGCGGACGGCGTGCGCCATTGCCATCGCGGTCGCGAGGGTAATCAGCGGCGCGTTTTTCGGCGGGAGTTTCGGCCGCAGGAGGACGCTCATCAGGATCGCCTGTCCCGCGGGGGCTGACCATGTGCGCCCCAGCCGCCCTTTGCCCGCTGTCTGGCATTCGCACAGGCACAGGCTCCCGCTCGGCGCGCCCTGCACCGCCATCTGCTTCACCAGCGTGTTGGAGGATGTGATGGTGTGCTCGTAGTGGTTGATGGCACGTCCAAGCGTCTTGGTCGTCAGCTGATTCACCCAGAAAATGGGGTCGAGGCTGTCGCCGGGGATGAGGCGGTAGCCGCGGCGGCCGGCGGCTTCAATCTGCCAGCCCTCTTCGCGCAGCTGGGCAATGCGCTTCCACACGGCGGCGCGGCTGATGCCCAGTTCCTGACTGATTTTTTCGCCGGAGACATAATCGCCGCCGGAGAGGATTGCAAGAATGTCATTCATCGGTTTCATCTCCTGAAAAGAGGTGCTTCTGTTGGAATATATGGTTTTGCCGGAGCAGGACGGGATGCGCCTGCGCGATGTACTGCGCCGCGTGATGGGCGTGAGCTACACGGCAATGAAGTCCGCCAAGTGGAACGGCGGCATCACGGTGGATGGCGTCGTGACCCCGGTGGATGCGTTTGTGCGCGCCGGGCAGGTGGTGGCAATCCGCTTCCGGGAAAACGCGCCGGTGTACGCGGTCAAGCCGTATGACCTGCCGCTGACCATTGCGCATGAGGATGACTGGCTGTTCGTGATTGACAAGCCCGCCCCGCTGGCGAGCCAGTCCAGCGCCCTGCACCCGGACGACACACTTGAAAACGCGCTGTACGCTCATTTGCGCTGTCCGGCGGATTTCGTCTACCGTCCGGTGAATCGGCTGGACAAGGGCACGAGCGGGCTGATGATTGTCGCCAAGGACGCGCACGTTCAGCACCGTTTGCAGGCGCTGCTGCATACGCCGGCGTTCATCCGGACGTATCAGGCGGTGGTGGAGGGCTGCCCTGCTGACGACTGCGGCGTGATTGACGCGCCCATCGGCAAGGAGGATGCCGCCAGCATCCGCCGTATTGTGACCGCGTCCGGCAAGCCGTCCGTGACGCACTATCGCGTGCTGAAGCGCGGAAAAACGCGCGCGCTGGTGGAATTGGTGCTTGAAACCGGGCGCACGCACCAAATCCGCGTGCATATGGCGTCCATCGGCTGCCCGGTCGTCGGGGATTTCCTCTACGGCACGGAAATTCCGCAATTGCCGGGGTGGTTCGCGCTGCACGCCAGCGCCTTGACGCTCCATCACCCGATGACGGGGGATTGGCTGTCACTTACCTCGCCTTTGCCGGAGTCGCTTGCGACACTGCTTGACTGATGGCGGATTGCAGGAAGTCCAACCCCCGCTGCCGCTGGATGGCAAGCTGCTCGTCCACCACGGAAAAATCTGGATGCGTCGGGTCGGCGACTTGCAGCGTGCGCAGCAGCTGGTCAACGCGGCTGTTGCGGCTTTCGGGGTCGTCCTCTCGGTAGCGGCGGAGAATTGTGCAGGGCGTGTGCAGCAGGAGGGAAAACGCGGCGGCGTGGAAGCTGTCCGTCAGCACCATGCTCGCGCCCGCAATCAGCCGAAGCCACTGCGCGGGGGTCACGCCCTTTGCCAGCGGATACGCGGACTGGAGTGCCGATTCCGTCCGCGGAATGACGCGCACGCCCAGACCTGTTTTCTGCCGAATCTGCTCCACCTGCGTCCAGTACGCGGGATTGTCCGCCAGGAAGAAGCACAGAATATCATTGCCCATCGGGATGTCGCCGCCGATGAGCTCCAGCCACTTTTCGCGCGGCAGGAGCATCACGGGGTCGGGCATGACGGCGGGCTTTTTGCCGATGAGCGCTTGCAGGAGCGCCGCGCCCTCTTCCTCCCGGACGGAGATGGCGGCGAACCCCCGTATCAATGCGGCGATTTTGCGCCCTTTCGCGCTGTCCGTCATCGTCGATACGCCCAGCGACGGCGCGTAGGCGACTTTCGGCTTCTTCGTGAAATTCAGGAAATACGCCGGATTGAGCCACGTCGGCGACCAAATCTGGTCTGACCCGCAAATCAGCGCGTCGTATGACAGCGCCTGATGCGAAAGCGCGCTCTGGTCGCGGCAGACGGGCGACAAAACCATCTGCGTCTGCCGGAACTCATCAAAGCCCTCGTTCAGCCCGCGCGCCGCGCTGCGCTTTTTCATGCCGTCCAAAATCAGGCGGGGCGAATTGCCGCTGCACAGCAGATTCTTCATCTTTTCCGTCTGCGAGGGAACATAGTCAATATGCTCCGCGTCGTACCCCAAGGAACGGACGGCGTTTTGCAGCGCCCACGCTTGAAGAATCGACCCGTAGTTGTCATTGTGCAGGAAGGTCATGATGCCGATTCGTGCCATGCGCTCACCTCTATCGCGAAAGTTCGCTATCATTATAGCATACTTCTTCGCTGGAAGCAAACAAAACCGCGAAATCCGCTGGACAAGCGGCGCGAATCGGCGTACAATGGGGTGGGGATTTACGACTGCACGCTTTCCAGCCACTTCTCCAGCGTGACCTCGTCATCGAACCCCAGCCCGGGACGAACCTCCTCCTGCATATCGTCCGGCAAGTCGCTCAGCGGCACGCCGAGTTCGCGCACCAGCGCCAGCGCGTCGCCGTAACGGTTGCGGAAGATGCACAGCTGCCCGCTTTCGTCCGGCATCAGCACAACATGCTCCGGGCAGTAGAGGGCAAGCGCGCGTTCCATGCTCACCTGCGCGGGTGAAAACGACGTGATGACCCACTGGTCGTACTTCGCGGCGAGTTCGTCCTTCGTCATGCCGGCAAGTTCGGCCGGCAGGCGCTGGCGGCGCGTCATTTCGTGCCCGCAGGGGGAAAGGTGACGCGCTGGAGCAGCTCACACTCGGCGCTCAGGCGGGCGGAGGCGTCGGAGGCGGTCAGTGCGCCGTCCTCGGCGTCGGGTGCGGCGGCGCGGCTGGGCCTCAAGCCGAAGCAGAGCAGCAGGGCGAGCGCTGTCAGCATCAGCACCCCGCGCAGCAGGGCGGCACGGTCGACGGTTGCGCGAATGACGGAATCCTTGCGTTTTTTGTCCATGTTCATCGCTCCTTTCTGCCTTAGCATGGCAGCGCGGCGCGAAATCCATTCATCACATAAAGGAGATTTTTTTGATGATTCAGGCGGTTTTGTTTGATTTGGACGGTACGCTGACGAACACGATTGACGACATTGCCACGGCGATGAACCGTGCCTTGCGCCTGCACGGGCTGCCCGGCTGGGAGACGAAGGAATACTGCTACCTCGTCGGCAACGGCGCGAAGATTCTGGCGCAGCGGGCGGTTCGCGACCGGCAGGACTTGGCGGACGCGGTGCAGGCGGAGTATCAGGCGTACTACGAGAAGCATACGCAGGTGAAAACGCAGCCCTACGACGGCATTCCGGAGCTGCTGCACGCCTTGGCGGAGCGCGGCTTGAAGCTGGCGGTGCTCTCCAATAAGCCCGACGCGGATACGAAGAACGTCATCAGCCACTTCTTCCCGGATGTGCCGTTCAGCGTCGTGCGCGGGCAGGTGGAGGGCGTGCCGGTGAAGCCGGACAAGGCGGGCGCGCTGCTGGTGGCGGAGCAGCTCGGCATTGCCCCGGCGGATTTCCTCTATCTGGGCGACACGAAGGTGGACATGACCTGTGCGTGCAGCGCGGGCATGAACCCGGTGGGCGTGCTGTGGGGCTTCCGCACGGCGCAGGAGCTGCTGGACAACGGCGCAAAGGTGCTGATTGCGCACCCGATGGAGCTGTTGGAGAAGTTCAACTTGTAACAAATGCGTAATAGTTCTTTACAATTGCGTGATTTTCTGATACAATAGCCACAGTACCTGTGGGAATCTCTGATTCATTCGGCAGCCATCTGGCGAATGTCTTTTCCGCCATCTGACTACCTCATTTCATCAGAGATTCCCGGATTATTTGGAGGGGAATGCTATGAAAAAGAGCATCGTGCGTGTGCTGGCGCTGGTGCTGATGCTGACGCTGGTCATCACAAGCAGCGCGGCAGCCTTGAAGCTGCAGAAGAACGACAAGAGCGACAATGTGCGCCGCTTGCAGCAGGCCTTGACGCAATTGGGCTACTACTCCGGCACGGTGGACGGCAGCTTCGGCAGCGGCACGAAGGCGGCGGTGACCGCGTTTCAGCAGGCGAACAGCCTGACGGTGGACGGTATCGCCGGTTCCGCGACGATTGCTCTGCTGGAAAAGCAGACGGGCATTGACATTGACGGCAATTCGTCGTCCTCCTCTTCGACCGCGACGGGGCTGTTTAAGGGCGATTACAGCAAATTGCAGTACACCTCCAGCGGCTCGCGCGTGCGGGTATTGCAGCAGGCACTGAAGGACTTGGGCTTCACCATCTCCAAGGTGGACGGTGTGTTCGGGCAGTCCACGTTCGAGGCGGTCATGGCGTTCCAGAAGGCGACCGGGCTGACGGTGGATGGCAAGGCGGGCAAGAACACGCTCGTCAAGCTGGAAAGCTACTTCGACAGCAATGGCAACGTCACGCAGCCGATGATTACGCCCAAGCCCACCGCGGATTTGGACAACATCGCCTATGGCATCCCGACCCGCACGCTCCGCGAGGGCATGGGTGGGCAGGATGTGCTGTACACGCAGGACCGTCTGGCGGCGCTGGGCTACCTGACCGGCATCTCCGACGGGCAGTACGGCGCCGCGACGAAGGCGGCGGTTCTTGCCTTCCAGAAGAAGAACGGCTTGTCCGCTGACGGCGTGCTGGGCACAAACACCCGCAAGCGCCTGTTCTCCGAAGGCGCAATCGGCGCGAAGGAAACGTCGCAGCCCGACGGCGTGGGCGAGCGCAAGCTGACGCTGGGCATGAAGGGCGACGACGTGAAGAGCGTGCAGACGAAGCTGATTGCGCTGGGCTACCTGACGGGCAAGGCGGACGGCGTGTACGGCACGGCGACGGAAAGCGCGATTCGCCGCTTCCAGACGCGCAACGGGCTTACGTCCGACGGCATCTGCGGCGAGGACACGGTCAAGGCGCTGTACAGCAGCACCGCGATTGACGCGGGCAGCTCCGTCACACCTCTCCCAAGCCGGTGGATGAAAGCGCACCCACGCGCATCCTGCGCCCCGGCATGTCCGGCGACGACGTGAAGAGCGTGCAGAGCCGACTGGACAAGTTCGGCTACTACTCCGGCGCGCTGGATGGCATCTACGGCGCGGCGACGGTGGCGGCGGTTCAGGCGTTCCAAGCGCGCAACGGCTTGACGGCGGACGGCAAAGTCGGCGCGAACACGGTTAAAATCCTCTATTCGAGCAATGCGGTTGCGGCTGATCCGTCGGCTGCTGTGCCTACGCCGACCCCCACGCAGTCCTTCGGCATCGTTCCCACGCGCACCCTCCGCGAAGGTTCGTCCGGCGACGACGTGAAGAGCGTGCAGAGCCGCTTGAAGGCGCTGGGCTACTACACGGGCACGGTGGATGGCAACTACGGCACGGGCACGATGGCGGCGGTTGCGTCGTTCCAGCTGCGCAACAATTTGAGCGCGGACGGTGTGGCGGGCAAGCGCACCTACAAGAAGCTGTATTCTTCGGATGCGCTTGCTGCCATCAGCACGCCGACGTCCACCCCGACCACGGGCGTGACGCGTCCGACCCGCCTGCTCTATTCCGGCTGCACGGGCGACGACGTGAAGAGCGTTCAGCAGCGCCTGAAGGATTTGGGCTACCTGACGGACAAGGTGGACGGCAAGTACGGCGCGAACACGGTCGCTGCCATGCGCACGTTCCAGCTGCGCAACGGCTTGACCGGCTCCGGCAACGGCGATACGGCGACGTACACCATCCTCTACTCCGTCAACGCGATTACGGCGAAGGCAAGCAGGTTGATTCCACCACGCCGACGGTGTACACCAACCTGAAAGTCGGCGCGACGGGCGACGCGGTGCTGCGCCTCCAGCAGGCGCTGAGCAACCTGCGCTATACCGTGACCATCAACGGCACTTATGACGAGACGACCCGCGCGGCGGTGCTGGCGTTCCAGAAGCGCAACGGGCTTGCCCCGGACGGCATTGCGGGCGTGAACACGCAGACGAAGCTGTACACGGGCGACTGCGTGACCGGCGACACTGCCCTGCCGGACGAAAATAAAAACGGTGGCACGGGCAACAGTGGCGCGTCCTTCGGCAATGGCCCGGCAAAGAGCCAGATTAAGCTGCAGATGTGGTACACGGAAATCAAGCCGACCATCAAGAGCGGGCAGACGGTGCTGGTCTATGAGCCGAGCAGCGGTTCCTCCTTCCGTCTGCGCTTCTATTCCTTGGGTCGCCATGCGGACTCCGAGCCGCTGACGGCGCAGGATACCGCGATTATGAAGGCGGCGTGGGGCGGCAAGTTCTCGTGGGACGAGAAGCCGGTGTATGTCCTGCTGCCCAGCGGCACATGGGTGCTGGCCTCCATGCACTGTATGCCCCACTTGTCCGGCAGCATCAAGGATAACGACTTCGACGGGCATTTGTGCGTCCATTTCCCGCGCACGATGGAGGAAACCGCGAAGCTCGACCCGAAGAACGGCGTGCGGCATCAGAAGGATATCCGCAAGGCGTGGAAGGCGCTGACGGGCGAGGATATTACTTGGTAAGCGGATTTTCCGCAAAATAGGGCATCCTGCGGTCAGATGGCGAAAAAAGCTGTCTGACCGCGTTTTTGGGTTCTTCACGGAAAGTTGGGGAAGCAAACAAGGGCTTAGGCGAAGCCCCCAAAAACTGCACGCGGAAGGAGCATGAAAGTGTGACCAACCCAATCGCGCGGAGGGGTCAAGGGGCAATTGCCCCTTGCAGGGTCAAGGGACAGCGTCCCTTGTGGGGCTTGGGGCAACGCCCCAACTGTTCCGCGTCCGACCAATCCCAAGGAAGCCGCCAACAAAGGTGCAGGCAGCGAAGCGTCCCTGCCCCTAACTTTGCGCATCCGCAGACGCGCCCCCCAAGCTGCTCTTCCTCCAAGATTCCGTGAAAAACCGTTTTTTTGGGGCGTGCAAAAATCCCCCGAAAGGCTTGCCAATCGGGCGGGAATATGGTAGAATGTACATGTCAAAATCGGCAAGTATCACTCGTTTTCGGATGGGCAGAAAGGAGAAGCACGGTGGCTGCAACGCTGTCTGTGGTCGTTCCAGTATATGGGACGAAGCGGGATTTGCCCGCGTGTCTGGAGTCGCTGCGCACGCAGTCGCTGCGGGACGCGGAGTTCCTGCTGGTGGATGATGCCTCGCCGGATGGCGCGGGCGCGGTGCTGGCGGAGTATGCCCGGCGCGACAGCCGCTTTCGGGTGCTGACGCATTCGCAGAACCGCGGACTTTTCGCGGCGCGGATGACCGGCGCGGACGCGGCGACGGGCAAGTACCTCGCTTTTCTGGACAGCGACGATTTTGTGTCGGTGGATTTTTACCGTGCCGCCGTCGCGCTGGCGGAAGAGAACGACTTCGACCTCGTGATGGGCGACACGGTCTGGCAGCGCGAAAACGGCGACCGCTTCGTGCGCCCGGTTCATGCGGACTGTGTGCTGGAGGACGAGCTGCGCGGCGATGCGGTGCGGGATGCGTTTTTTCAGCAGGCGATGACGTGCTACAGCTTCCACACCATTTG
>VOFJ01001551.1_pt1 | contig 15909 bp, 32 predicted proteins | sample 5384081 | NCBI WGS metagenome assembly VOFJ01 (sample SAMN12384729, study PRJNA508395) | human gut metagenome | isolation source: healthy gut I | host: Homo sapiens
AATGCCATGTACGTCTGGAAAAAGATATATGCATCATAGTCTTTAATCTTCTCCTTGCGTCCATACCAGTTTCCGTCCTTTGAATGAAGGCAGACAATTTCATTCCCCCTGCCTTAAATTCATTTTTATACAATGACTTTGATTCTTCTACAGAACTCGAAAGAAGCTCCTGTTTATTGGTACTGACAACCTTGTCATCATCACAGATCACTATGCTTCCATTCATTTCAAAAGGAAAATCCGCAAATAACGATTTCATCGTCAGGTCTACGTTTAACTCACTTACTTCCTCTTTCTGCATATATGTGATCACTATCCCTGCTGCATCCTGTCTTGCCACTGCCGCAAAATCATAGAGCTTTCCTTCATTTCTCAGACGGGTCGTATAAGTCTTTTTGGGGGTACTTGGCAATATCACACACATAATCACTTTCAATCAGCTTTTGCCACAATAGCATAGTATCTCCATCTTTTGCAGTCTGTTCTGTCACTTTCTGGTTCTTGATCCAACACAAAGGATTCCTGTCAGACGCTGTTCGTTTGCATATTCATCCAGCATCTCCTCACTGAGATTGTCTTCCTGTGCTATGACCCGGCTTAATTTCTGTTGTTTTGTCCATAAGGCGTACCAGACTCTTCACCTGGTCATTCGTATTATAGATCTCATACCTTTCAATCCTGGTTTTTTGCAAAGTCAAATGTCTCATTCAACGTACTATTCAGTTTTTATTATCACTCGCTGTCAACAGAAGAAAAATCAGGATTCCGGAAAAAAGCAGAATAAACATCAATAAACATGCATTTTTATCAAATTTCTTTCCTTTGCTTTTACTCTTCTTATCTTTTTTCTGCGTCTGCGGCATCTGCGTTCTTACCTGTCTGCTCATTTGCTTTTTCCTCCCGGCAGGATCTCATCCGCATCCAATCCGTACTTTTTGACTATTTCTTCTGTAATGCCCTCATTTCGCATCTCTTCGAGAGTTTCTGTAAGCTCTTGTGCTACTTCTTCGTGGGTTCTTTTTTTAAAAGCAATTCCAAGTTCTGAAGTATAGATACTCTCGTCCAGCATACGGTATGCATCCTCTCCATCTCTCACCAGACTGCCCAGCATCGCCTCATGACCTGCAATCGCATCAACATAATCTTTTCTAAGTGCAGCATAAAGTTCATTCGTCGTAGAAAAACAGTTTACCTGCCCCATTTGCGGAAGATCTGATGCAATCTTATGAAGGAAAAGATCCTCTGCCTTTTGTGGTCGCTTGAACCGCAATCTTCTTTCCTTCCAGATCCTGAATAGTATTGATTTCACTCTCTTTTCTTACAGCCACCATCTGACGACTGTACAGATACGGACCTGCCCACTGATATTTATCTTCTCTTCCATTCATGGAATAACTGCTCCACAGACAGTCGATTGTTCCTTCTGCCAGAAGTTCGTCTTTATCTTCCCAGACTATATTCTCGAACTTAGGCTGGTATCCCAGCCTCTGAAATGCTTCCTTTGGCAAGTTCCACATCAATACCTTTATATTCACCATTACTCACCTGATAACTGTAAGGTTCAAAATAATCTATTCAATGACAATCTCCGGCAGTTCGTTGTCTGCCGCTTTCTCTTTTCTTTACTCCACACCCTCCCAGCATAAGACTGCCAGCCAGAAGAACTGCCATAATACAAATTCTTTTTCCTATAGGTATGGGAATTATTCTTTCGATTTTTTCTCATATCCAGTTCCTTTTCATTCTTATCTCTATGTCCATAAATAATTCAAGAATACCTCGGCATTCTTGCTGCGAGGTGCGCGTCATGCAATTGCATGACATACCTCTCAGCTGATATATTGTCAAACTGATTTATTATAGCATTCATGATTTATCATGTCCATAAAAAAAAACTGCCTTCATCTGCATTTTTGCTCATTTTTTGCTCATTTTTACATTCTGAAATTTTACATTCATTTTTTAATTATTTTCATTTAAACTGTTGATTTTTAGTATTTTTCCTGTATAATGTTTTTCAGGTCGTTTGTTAACAAATACTAAACTTTGAGTTTAATTTTATTTTTGTTGGCGACGGCTTTTATCATGTTTACTTTAAATCAACACAAGGAATCCATAATGATTCTTTCAGAAAGGTGGATTTTTGATGGATATCGGCCAAAAGATTAAGGAACTCCGCGTCGCCAAGGGGCTCACCCAGGAAGAGCTGGCAGACCGCAGTGAACTGTCCAAGGGATTTATTTCCCAGCTGGAACGGGATCTCACCTCCCCGTCCATTGCGACATTGATGGACATTTTGCAGTGCCTGGGCACAACTGTCTCAGAATTTTTTCAGGAAGAGCCGGAAGATCAGATCGTATTTCAAAAATGAAGACTATTTTGAGAAAATTGATTATGAACTTGGCAGCAAGACCGAATGGATCATACCGAACGCTCAGAAAAATATGATGGAACCGGATCCGTCTGACTCTAAAGCCTGGCGGATTAACTTACCGGGATCTCCCCACACGAAGGTGAAGAATTTGGTTATGTATTAAAAGGAAGTATCAAGATTCATATCGGACATAAAAGTTACACTGCGAAAAAAAGGAGAATCTTTTTATTTCACACCTCACTCTGAACATTATATAGAAGCTTTTGGCACATCCGGTGCCGTTATTTTATGGGTCAGCACCCCGCCGAACTTTTAGGCTGAGCAGACTTCTTATCTATCAGAACTTCCTTTGATAGCCGGCCTTAAGTTCTAAATTATAATTACATTTTTGGAGGACAATGAACATGTCTAATAAATTAATCGATATTGTAAATATATCCAAAGCATTTGATGAAAATGTCGTACTGGACGAACTGAATCTTTATATCCGGGAAAATGAATTTTTAACTCTTCAAAATAAAGCGGTTGCGGAAAAACAACACTGCTTCGTATTCTTGGTGGATTCGAGACTCCTGACTCTGGAAAAATCATCTTCGATGGTCAGGATATCACGAACCTGGCTCAAACAAACGACAGTTAAATACCGTATTCAGAAATATGCACTTTTTACCCATATGTCCATTGCGGAAAATATTGCATTCGGGCTAAAGATTAAAGGAAAATCTCAGAATTACATCAATGATAAGATTCGTTATGCGTTAAAACTTGTTAATCTTGAAGGCTTCGAAAACCGTACTCCCTGCTTCCTTAAGCGGCGGACAACAGCAGCGTATCGCTATTGCAAAAGAGCCATTGTAAATGAACCGAAAGTCCTGCTTCTTGACGAACCTCTTGGTGCTCTTGACTTAAAAGCTTCGCCAAGATATGCAGTACGAACTGATCCGCTTTAAAAATGAGCTTGGCATTACATTTATTTACGTCACTCATGATCAGGAGGAAGCCACTTACCATGTCCGATACGATCGTGGTCATGAATCAGGGGTACATCCAACAGATCGGCACACCGGAAATAATCTACAATGAGCCGAAGAATGCTTTCGTTGCAGACTTTATCGGTGAGAGTAACATTCTTTTCTGCCACAATGGTACATGACCGGCTCGTCAATATTCTCGGCGCCAACTTTCCGTGTGTCGATGAAGGATTCGGTCAGAAGAAGCCTGTTGATGCAGTGATCCGCCCGGAAGATATCGACCTTGTAAAACCAGAAGACGGAATTATCCGAGGCGTTGTTACACATGTTATTTTCAAAGGTGTACATTATGAGATGGAAGTCATGGCGAACAATTACGAATGGCTCGTGCACAGCACCGATATGTTCCCAGTCGGAGCAGAAGTCGGACTGCGCGTAGACCCATTTGATATTCAGATCATGAAAAAAACCAGAATCTGAAGATGAGGAGGCGGTACCAATTGAAGAATAGTAAATTATTAAAACAGATGCTTGCCGGTCCGTATCTTCTCTGGTCAGCAGCATTTATCATCATTCCTCTTATCATGGTCTTCTACTATGGTCTGACGAATAATGACGGTGGATTCACCCTGATGAATCTTGCCAGGATCACAGAACCTGAGAATTTAAAGGCATTGGGACTGGCACTTTTGTTATCCCTTGTCAGTACGATTATCTGCCTGATTCTCGCATACCCTCTGGCTATGATCCTGACTGGACTTGGCGTCAATCAGTCCAGCTTTATCGTACTGATTTTTATCCTGCCAATGTGGATGAATTCTTTTGCTTCGGATCATTGCATGGCAGAACCTGTTGGAAAAGAACGGAGTTATCAACAGTCTCCTTCATTTTTTCCATTTACCGGCACTGGAAATCATCAACACTCCATATGCCATTGTACTTGGTATGGTCTATGATTTTCTGCCATTTATGATCTTACCAATTTACAATGTACTGTCCAAAATTGACACAAATGTTATCGAAGCAGCCAGAGATCTTGGTGCAAACAGTGTGCAGACATTTACCAAAATCCTGCTGCCACTGAGCGTTCCAGGGATCATCAGCGGAATTACCATGGTCTTTGTACCGTCACTGACAACTTTTGTCATCTCCGACCTCTCTTAGGTGGAAGTAAGATTCTCCTGATCGGTAATGTTATTGAGCAGGAATTTAAACAAGGAAGTAACTGGCACTCTGGCAGCGGTATGTCCCTTGTACTGATGATTTTCATTTTGATCAGTATGGCATTGATCGCAAAATACGATAAAGACGGGGAGGGAACTACATTTTGATCAAGAATTTTTTTAAACGGTTTTATCTGGTGCTGATATGCGTCATTTTGTACGCGCCGATCATCACCCTTATGGTATTATCCTTTAACTCCTCAAAATCCCGTTCCAAATGGGGAGGTTTTACAACAAAATGGTATGTGGAATTATTTAAAAATAATTCCATTATGAACGCACTTTATACGACACTGATCATCGCATTGTTATCTGCACTGATTGCTACGATTCTCGGTACTGCTGCCGCTATCGGTATTCAGGCAATGCGAAAGAAAATGCGTACTGTCGTGACTGGTGTAACCAATATTCCTATGTTAAATGCCGATATTGTGACCAGGAATCTCTCTTATGCTGTTATTCATCGCATGTAGATTTTCCCTTGGATTTAAGACAATCCTGATTGCACATATTACCTTTAACATTCCCTATGTAATCCTGAGTGTTCTGCCAAAGCTGCGTCAAACGAACGTCAGCACTTATGAGGCCGCCCTGGATCTTGGCGCTTCTCCGTTATACGCTTTTTTCAAAGTCGTATTCCCGGACATTCTGCCAGGTGTGTCCTCCGGTTTCCTACTGGCATTTACTATGTCCTTAGATGACTTTATCATCACGCATTTTACAAAAGGACCTGGTGTCGACACTCTGTCCACCAAGATTTACAGTGAGGTGCGAAAAGGAATCAATCCTTCCATGTATGCACTGTCCATTATTGATGTTCCTGGTTGTCATGATTCTTTTGTTATTGATCAACATGAAACCAGATGAAAAAGCTGCCGGTGCAAAAAAATGCTAAATTTTCCAAAGTTGCCAGCCAGCATCCAAAGCTTCGCAAATTTCCGCAAAGTTATGATGTCGAGAGTGGTTCCAGTCTGTATGGTCGTTCTCATTCTGGCAGGCGGAATATTCTATGGAATACGATCAAAAAGTTCCAGTGATAAACAGGTCATTGTGTACAACTGGGGAGAATATATCGATCCGGAAACTTTAGATATGTTTGAAGAAGAAACTGGTATTGATGTAGTATATGAAGAATTTGAAACAAACGAGATCATGTATCCAAAAAAATACAGTCAGGCGCCATTGCCTACGATGTCGTATGCCCGTCCGACTACATGATCCAGCGTATGATTGAAAATGATCTGCTGGCTGAACTGAATTTTGACAATATTCCGAACATCAAGAATATTGGAAGCACTTATATGGAGCATTCCAAAGAGTTTGACCCGGAGAATAAATATTCTGTACCTTATCTTTGGGGAACTGTAGGAATCCTTTACAATAAAACTATGGTCGACGATCCTGTAGATAGTTGGGGAATTCTGTGGAACGAAAAATTACAAAGATAGTATCCTCATGCAAGATAGTGTCCGTGATGCATTTGGCATCACATTAAAATACCTTGGCTACTCACTGAACTCAACCGATCTGGATGAACTGACTGAAGCTAAGAATAAACTGATCGAACAAAAGCCACTTGTCCAGGCTTATGTTGTCGATCAGGCTACGTGATAAAATGATTGGAAATGAGGCTGCTCTCGCTGTCATCTACTCTGGAGAAGCTATCACCTGTCAGCTTGAGAATCCGGACCTGGAATATGTCATTCCAAAAGAAGGAAGTAACATGTGGATTGACTCCTGGGTCATCGAAAAACGCAAAGAATAAAGAAAACGCAGAAGCTTTTATCAATTTCATGTGCCGTCCAGACATTGCTAAGATGAACTTCGACTATATCACCTATTCCATCCCGAATGAGGAAGGAAGAAAACTCCTCGCTCCGGAATACCGTAATAATCAATTGTATTTCCAGATGATAAAGCACTGGAAAATTGCGAGAAACATTCAAATTCCTGGGAGATGAAAATGATGCCATATACAATGAATTATGGCGTCAGGTAAAATCAAATAAATTAATAAATCCAAACGATATCTTGAATCGTTTGGATTTATTTTTATAGAACAGGAAATTGCATTTCCTGTTCTACGGCGTATTCCGGCACCATTTATTAAACCCGGAAGCAGCCGCCACCAATGAACTCTCGAAGCAATGAGTTCGTCGGCACTTTTTCGCTTCCGATTCCAACAAAGTAATCCAGGAATTTAAGCAGTCTCTTTGCCTCGATATATTCCGGGCACTCTCTTTCAACTCCGAATAACTGAGCTTCTACATATGGTTTCAATACTGCCAGTTCATAGATCAGAGCAGAATTGAACATGACATCTGCTTCCTCCTGGAATGGGAAAATATTCTCTTCCTCGCCTTTCCGTACAGAAGGCCACATCTGAATTGTCTTTTTTTGCAGAAGCACCTCTTGTTCTTGCATCTCGCACAATTCCTTCTTCGAAGAAGCCGGCCATCTGTGGTTGGAATCCGGTTATGCTCATCAATGTTAAGCTGTGTCAGTGCACTGATATAAATTTTAAACTTATTCTCATCTGCCAATGCTTTTTGTCAGCTTTGGATTCAGGCAGTGAATGCCTTCAATAACCAGAATATCGTGTTCTCCAAGTTTCAATGGACTTCCTACAAATTCTTTATGTCCCTTCACAAAATCAAAATTTGGAATTATCACTTCTTTTCCATCCAGCAGTTCCTGCATTTGTTTCTCAAACAGATCAATATCCACTGCACAAAGTCCTTCAAAATTATAATTTCCCTTCTCGTCTTTCGGAGTCTCTCCTCTTTCTTTAAAGTAATTATCTACTGCGATCGGATGGGGACGCATTCCATTTGCACGAAGCTGTACAGACAGTCTGTGTGAAAATGTAGTCTTTCCGGAAGACGACGATCCCGCAATCAATACGAATCTGATTTCCGGTCTGGAAGCAATCATCTGTGCCAATTTCTGCAATTCTTCTTTCCTGCATTGCTTCCTGCACAAGCACAGTCTCCTGAACATCTCCACTGGTAATATTGCGATTCAATCCGCCAACCGTCTCAATCTCCTGAATATCTCCCCATTTCACAGATTCTTTCATGACCTGAAAGAACTTTGTTCTCGCCTGAAAATGTGGCACGATCTCCGGCTTATCAATCTCTGGCATCTGAAGTACAAATCCTTCATCATACCGATATAATTTAAAATATTTCAGATACCCTGTACTGTAAAGCATATATCCATAATAATAATCTTCAAACTCATTGATGCTGTAAAGGTTTACTTTGGATACGGCGGTAACGGAACAATTCTTCTTTATCATACATTCCATACTGTCCAAAAAGTCCGATTGCCTCATCTGTATGAACCGTTCTTTTCTTGATTGATAGATCTGCCTCCACAAGTTCGTGCATCCTCGACTCGACACGCTCAAGAAAATCATCATCGACTCTTGTTTCGCCGTGGTAATCGTACAATAATATCCCGGTCCTATTGCAAAATGCATCCGAACTTGTCAATATTCTTATGTCCTGCCACGTCATAAACTGCTTTTACAAGAAGGAAACTCATGCTTCGTTTGTATGCCTCATGTCCAATGGGATCGCTGTTGTCACAAAACTGATTTCACAATCTTTTTTCAGACGCTTGTGCAGTTCCTGAAGTTTTCCATCTACAAATACCAGAACAATCTCATGCTCATAATCTTTCTGGTATTCTTTTTTGCAATGTCGTGATATGTGATACCAGCTTCATATTCTTTCACTTCATTTTTAATTTTTACATGATACATTCATTTTTTCTCTTCCATCTTCCGATCCTCCCTATATCATGACTGCTTCTATAAAGCTTTCCCTATATTACTGTAAACGGATGACTCACTGGGGCTTCTATGACCTCGACTCCCAAAAGGTGTGCTCGTAAATAATTCCCCATATCGCCGATAAATATGTGCTCCACCCCTTATAATGTCCTGCGTCGATGATATTAAGTCCTCTTGCAAGTGCGTCAATCCCTTCATGATGACCGATATCTCCGGTCACATAGACATCAGCCCCTGCTGCAATCGCCTGATCAATATCACTTTTACCAGACCCCGGACAGATTGCTACTCGGTGAACCTTTTTTGCTTCAGATCGCCGAATACTTTCACTGTATCAAGGGCAAATGCTTTCTTGACTTCTTCACAATAATCTGCCAGTGAAATTTCATTTCTCTGTTCATCATTATCAGAAGCAGATGGTATCTCTCCGACACGGCCAATACCTTCCGGTTCTCCCGATTCATTTTCTCCGGTGACATCAGTATCTGACAATTCTCAAGTTTCAGATAATCTGCTGCCAGATCTGCCATACCTTTGACATCATAATTCGTGTGCATAGCATAATAAGAAATGTCATGCTGAATCAGTTTTACTAATCTTCTGCCGATGAAATTCTGATTATTCACTTGTTTCATACCGCTAAAAATCAAAGGATGATGTGTCACCAGCATATCTGCACCTGCCAAAATTGCCTCATCTACCACTTCATCTGTAGCATCCAGTGCCACATATATTTTTTGCAACTTCTTTATCATCTCTTCCTGCCAGCAGTCCGACATTATCCCAGGAAAGAGCATATCTTGGTGAATAGTCCTGTTCTATTATTTTGATAATATCTTTACATAGCATGCAATCATTCCTCTCTAATATTCACATAGTATTCAACAATGTTTTTCTTACAATGCTTTTCTTACTCTTCATAGTAAGACATTGCTTTTTTTTGCTACTTCAGTTCATGTTCAATTTCTGTCATACGCTCTTTTTTATCCGCTCACCATCTTTTCCGGCAAGACCCGAAGTATATCTTCACGAATACGGATTTCACGCTTCAGATATTCATATAATATCGGATTTTTTGTTTTTTAAAAGTAGTAATTTTCCATAAAGGTACTCCCATTCCTCTTTTTTACAATCTTCCTGCCGGTCGGCCGTCTTATGTTCACAATATTCTGGTGGTACCACCCGCATCATAGGATAATATTTCCCGTCTTCCTCTACCATATCTTCTGCTTCGAACCGAAACCCATGTTCTACAAGATATTCCCGTACTTTCTGTATCTCAGACTGAGGCTGTAAGATGCAGCCTTTTAATATTGCTGACGATTTGTTTTTCCTTCTTCCAGAATGTGAATCACAAGACCGCCGCCCATTCCGGCAACGATCATCTCCTCCACTTCTTTCGGCTTTACTTTTTTTCCAGTCCATCCGACAGCCTTGTCTCAATCCGGTCACTCATTCCATAGCCTGCTATGTGAATTCTCGCACGTTCAGCGGTCCCTTATTGATATCCATCGCTATCACTTTCGGTGATAAATTCTGTTCTATCAAATGAATCGGTATATATCCGTGATCTGTTCCTATATCTGCGACAGAGGCGCCCTCTGTCACCAGATCTGCAACTGCCTGCAGTCTCTTTGATAGTTCCATAGGCGCCTCTTTTCTTAATCAAATAATCTCTTAATTTTCTACTGCGGCTCGGATGACGAAGCTTTCTAAGTGCTTTTGCCTCGATCTGACGAATACGCTCACGCGTTACATCAAACTCCTTACCAACTTCTTCCAGTGTGTACGTGCACGTCCATCATCCATACCAAAACGAAGTCTTAAAACTTTCTGCTCTCTCTCTGTCAGAGTATCTAACACTTCATCTAACTGCTCTTTTAAAAGTGTCTGAGCTGCGGCTTCAGCAGGTACCGGAACATTGTCGTCCTGAATAAAATCTCCCAGATGGCTGTCCTCCTCCTCACCAATCGGTGTCTCCAGCGAAACCGGTTCCTGAGAAATCTTTAAGATTTCACGGACACGTTCCACTGGCATATCTAATTCTGCTGCAATTTCCTCCGGCGTAGGTTCACGTCCTAACTCCTGCAGTAATTGTCTGGAAACACGGATCAGTTTATTGATCGTCTCTACCATATTGCACCGGAATACGGATAGTTCTGGCCTGATCAGCAATTGCTCTTGTAATTGCCTGGCGGATCCACCATGTTGCATAAGTACTGAATTTGAATCCTTTATGATAGTCAAACTTCTCAACCGCTTTAATTAGACCCAAATTGCCTTCCTGAATCAGATCCAGAAACAGCATTCCACGTCCCACATATCTCTTAGCAATACTGACAACAAGACGAAGGTTTGCTTCTGCCACGCTTTTCTTAGCATCCTCGTCTCCCTCTGCCATACGCTTTGCAAGCTCTACTTCTTCATCTGCTGAAAGAAGCGGTACCTTTCCAATCTCTTTCAGATACATACGGACAGGATCCTCTATACTGATTCCATCCGGCACAGACAAGTCGATTTTCTCCATATCAACATCGTCTTCATCTGTCAGAACAATATCGGAATCATCAACATCATCTAATTCCTCAATTCCATCCCCATCTCCGCTTACACGAAGCACATCAATATGATTGGCCTCCAGATACTCATAAACTTTCTCCATCTGTTCTGCATCAAGCTCCATATCTGAGAAAAAATCATTGATTTCCTGAAGTTCCAGGATACTCTTATTCTTCTTTCCATGAGCAACCAGTTGTTTTAACTTTTTCCCCAAATTTCGCTATGTTTTCTTCCATGTGGTGTCCATCCTCCATTATATGTTTTTATTTTATCCTTAATTAATAGAAATATGCAATTTTTTCAAGGTCCTGCAACGCCCGTTTTGCTTCCATCAGCTTCTGCAATCCCTGTATATCGGTCGGATCAAGCTTTGCTGAGTGTTCTTCAATACTATTCTTCTTTACCCGGATAATTGTCTCTTTTAATGCCTTTTCCTGTTCATGTGCTGTTTTAATTTCCCGGATTCTTGTATTAAAAAGCGCTGCCACCTCACGATGTTCCTCTTCATCTGTAAAATGATTCATGATCTGCGCCGGATTGAGCTTTCCCTGTTCGTCTTTGCGCATATAAAAGCTCAGCTACAGTCCGATATATCCCTTCCTGAAAATCTTCCGGATGAATATACTTCTGGATCTGTGCAAATACATTCTCATCCGATGCCATCCATGTCAACAGAATCTTCTGTGACTTTCGTGTACCATCTTTTTTATCCAGGTTCTGACTCCTTGTAGATCTCGGTCTTTCCACCGGCTTTGCAAGTCCGGTCTGAACTGCCATTCGTCCGACCAGTTTTCTCAGATCTTCACTGCCGACATGATAAGTTCCTGCAACTGCATCAATGTAGTTATTGCGCTCTATCTCTTCATCAAACTCTGTGTAAGCTTTCTCGCAGCTTCCTTCATAAAGTCCGTTCTGCCTTCCGGCGGCGTCATATCATAATCCCGTTCCAGAATTTCAAGACTGAACATAAATCCATTCCTTGCCTTCTGGATCCGTTCTTCAAAGGCTTCTGCACCGAGATTTTTTAATAAATTCATCTGGATCTTTATACGGTTCCATCCGAATGATTTTTTGCCGTAATCCCAACTTCACGCAGAATCGGTCCCTGCCCTCAGAGCTGCTTTCGTTCCTGCCTCGTCACTGTCATACGTCAGGTAGACTTCATTGACATACCGTTTGATAAGCGCTGCATGTCCCGGTGTCAGGGCTGTTCCAAGTGACGCTACTGCATTGGTAAATCCCGCCTGATGCAGGAAATCACATCCATATAGCCCTCACAAAGTAGAAAATAAGGCTTTCTCGACTTTCTTGCTCGATTCAGTCCATACAGGTTCCGGCTTTTGTCAAAAATGATCGTCTCCGGTGAGTTCAGATATTTTGGCTTTGCATCACCCATGACACGGCCGCCAAATCCAATAACACGGCTGTTTACATCCATAATCGGAAACATGACCCTGTTCCAGAACTTATCGTGAACTCCGTATTTTTTCATCAATACTGATCAGACCTGCCTGTGAGATCATATCGTCTTTGTAGCCTTTTGATTTCAGATACTTGTACAAATCATCACTGTACTTGTTCGAATATCCCAGACCAAATGCTTTGATCGTATCGTCACTTAGCTTTCGATCCTTTTTAAGTATGTAAGGGCATGTCCCCCTTGCGGCCTTAAAAAGCTGTACATAAAAAGTACTGTGCTGCTGCCTTATTAATCTCAGTAATATAGCTTTTTGTATCTGCGCGCTTTTTCGCCTCCCCAGAGTACTCCGGTTCCGGAAGCTCTACGCCTGCACGATCCGCCAGATATTTCAATGCCTCTACAAAAGAATAATTTTTCATATTCCATCAGAAATGTGAATACATTTCCTCCGGCTTTCCACAGCCAAAGCAATAATACATCTGCTTCTGTCTGCTGACTGAAAATGACGGGGATTTTTCATTATGAAATGGACATAATCCAAAGTAGGAGCTTCCTTTTTTTCTGAAGTCTCACATAACTGGAAATTACATCTACGATATCATTTTTTGACCGGATTTCTTCCACTAATTCCTCTGGATAATACATATCTGCGTCCTTTTCATTTTTTCATCATCTCTTCCTCAAATCCAGAAGAAGAAACTTCCCTATTATTAATATTCGACACAAACTTTATATTTCCTTTAATTTTTTCCAAGATTCTGGGATAAAACAAAGCAACTTATTCTACAACATTCGCCGCGTTCCGGCAACGGGAAAATACCGAATCGGTAAAAATTTTTATTGCCGCGCCGATTCGCCCTTTTTCTTTTTATTCATAAATATATGATATAATCCGGAATTACACTGGACAAGGAGTGTCAACAAATGGGTTTTCTCAAAAAAATATTTGGTTCTCACAGCGACCATGAGCTCAAGCGGCTCTATCCGCTCGCTGATAAGATCGATGCACTGTCGGACGAATACGCCGCGCTCACGGATGAGCAGCTGCGCGCCAAGACCGACGAATTCAAGCATAGCCGCTACGCGCCGAAGGCGGCGTCGCTCGACGACCCGCTGCCGGGAGGCGTTTGCCACGGCGCGCGAGGCCTCGTGGCGTGTACTGGGCATGGCGTTTCGCGTGCGCTCATCAGCGGCATCGTGCTGCATCAGGGCCGCATCGCGAGATGAAGACCGGCGAGCAAGACCCTCGTCGCCTGCCGGCCCTACCTCAACGCGCTCACCGGCGAGGGCGTGAGCGGGTGCACTTTGACATGGGGCAGCTGTGCGACAGGAGGTGAGCGAGCGCTACGACGCCATCTGCGCCCAGAACGGCTGGCAGCTGCAGCTGGAACTGCCGGAGGAGGAACTGCCCGTCTACGCCGACCCGGACATGATGCAGCGCGCGCTGCACAATTTGCTGGGCAACGCCATGCACCACATCGGCCAGGACGGCATTTTTATCCTGCGCGCCTTCCGCTGCTCTGAGGGCGTGCGGGTAGAGGTGGAGGATCATGGCCCGGGCATTGCCGCCGCCGACCTGCCCTATATCTTTGACCGGTACTACCGCTCCCGCTCGGACGCGGGCAAGCAGGGCACCGGTCTGGGGCTTTCCATCACCAAAGCCATCTTCCAGCAGCACAGCTTCCGCTTTGGCGTACAAAGCACCGTAGGCAAGGGCACCACCTTCTGGTTCGTCACGCGAGTGACCTGCCCTATGATGAACGACTTTACGAGGAGCAAGAGGCCAAGGACGATATCGCGCACTTTTGCTTCTTCCGGGCGTTTGATGGGGGAAAAGTCATTTGGGCCGTAAATAATGCCGGCCAGGGTGGCGCATTCCGCCAGGGAATAAATCAGGTTCCTTGTCGTAATATCCCCGCGCCGCCGCCGCTATTCCCAGGAAGGTGTGCCCCCCAGAAAATACGGTTGATGTAAGTCTCCAGAAATTTCATCCTTCGTGTAAGTGGCTTCAATGCGTTTAGCCAGAGCTACTTCTGTCAGTTTGGAATGCAGGTTGCGCTCCCGGTGGTTGTACGTAATTTTTAGCGGTTGCATCGTCAGGGTGGGAAGCACCCTGCGTGGCTCTCTTATTAGCGAGCACCTGCGCAAAGGCGCGGCCCACGCCTATCCAGTCCACGCCGCCATGGTCGTAAAAGCGGTTGTCTTCGCGCAGGAGCAGGGCATCAATAAAAACAGGAGGAACTTCCTGAAGGGATACCCGCTTGCGCGAGGCAGGAGAGCATGAGTGGCAAAGCTCGTGGTCGAATACCAGGAGAAAAGCGCCGCGGCACGTGGGCGTCAAGGAAAAATTCTTTCATAAAAAGTTCTCTTTCGTTGAAAATTTCGCTGACTTGTTGCTTTTAGTATAGTACAATGAAGACGCACAAAAGCAGCAGGAGCTTCGAAAAACGTGAGCTTTCTGCAAGAGAGGCAAAGACTATGAGTTATGAAAACTGGAAGGACAAAATCGGCACATTTGAAGTGATGGACGTGCGGAACCAAAAAGATGGACTTCTTCCCCGCATTGAAGCCAAAGGCTGCCGCGCTGAAAAACGGCGAAGGACTGCATATCATCCAGACCTTCGAGCCTGTCCCCTGTACCCGGTGCTGGCCCTTATGGGCTTTGAGCATCACACACGGAGAAGGTAAGCGGCAGCGAATATCACATCTGGTTTTATCCGAGTGAAGAAAGGAGAATAACCGCGCAATGACCAACAATTAAGCAGGAGCTGCATCGGCTTATGCGAAGGAGGTTTGCTTTATGGAAGTATTGTATAAGCGGTGTTGTGGGATTGACATTCGCAAAAAAATATGATGGTAGCCTGTATTTTTACGAGTGTCAGAAAAAAAATCCGTCAGTTTTCAACAATGACGGAAGATATTCTCCAATTAGTTTCGTGGCTGAAAGAAACAGATTGTGAGATGGCTGCCATGGAAAGTACGGGCTCTTATTGGAAACCTGTATATAATATATTTGAAGAAGAACAGATACCGATCATGGTTGTGAATGCGCAGCATATCAAAGGAGTTCCCGGACGTAAGACGGATGTAAAAGATGCAGAGTGGATTGCCGATCTGGTACGCCATGGATTAGTAAAAGCAAGTTACATACCAAATAGGGGATCAAAGAGAACTGCGAGAAATAACCCGTTACCGCCAGGAGGTAATTGAAGAACGTGCTCGTGAATTAAATCGAATCCAGGCTGTGTTAGAAGGCTGCAATGTTAAATTGAGCAGTGTAATTACCGATATCAGCGGAAAAAGCGGTATGACAATTTTAAAGGCAATTGTATCTGGAGAAACAGATCCGGTTGTTTTAAGTGAACTTGCTGAAGGAAGAGCCAGAGATAAAATTCCAGAAATGCAGAAATCCCTACAAGGACGGATATCAGAACATCAGCAAAAAAATGTTGAAACATCAACTTGGGCATATTGAAAGCCGACCGCTTTAATTATGGATTTAGTAAAAAAAAACAGAATCCATAAATTGGGCAATCGAAGCTTTGGATGATATGCCTGGGATT
>VOFJ01002038.1_pt1 | contig 15904 bp, 22 predicted proteins | sample 5384081 | NCBI WGS metagenome assembly VOFJ01 (sample SAMN12384729, study PRJNA508395) | human gut metagenome | isolation source: healthy gut I | host: Homo sapiens
TTGGAGTTCCATGACTATGAAAATAAAAGTTCCATGCCTGTGAAACAAAAAAGTTTCATGGGTATGGAATTCTTATTTATCGTAGTATCCGATGATTTTCGAGAATAATTTATGAAAAAAAGTACCGAAGAAATCACAAAATAATGTACATTTGTTTTTGATGATGAACGAATAAACAATATCTACGTATGGAGCGATATTTAATAATTAAGACGAGAGATGAATTATTGCGTATCAAAATAGGGCAGATCCTCTATTTTGAAGCAGATAGAAATTACACTAAACTACTTTTTATCTAACGGAATTCAATTCACATTTGCAATCAACATAGGAAAAATTGAAGAAATATTGGAGAAACAAGTCGCAGGTTGTAACACAATCCTGATGCGTGTAGGTAAAAAAAGCCATATCATTAATAAAAATCACATCTTGCAGATAAATTTACCCAAGCAGAAGCTATTATTGCTAACGCAGGATGGAAAACCGAGGGAGTTGGTGATATCCAAGGATCCCTTTGAAGGTATTGAAAGATACGCTCGAAAAGGAAATGGGAAAACCTGAAGAACCAAAAGTTGTTACAGAATGATCATCAGAATTTGGAAAAGCTGAGCGATAATGATTTTGTAGTAAACGACCCTCATGTAAGCCGGTATCATGCAAAGCTGATCCGTGAAGAGGGGGGATGTTGGCTACTTGAAGATTTGGGATCGACAAACGGAACATTTGTCAATGGTGCCCAGATCGTTAAGAAGCATGTTACTCCCAGCGATACGATCAAGCTGGGAGATAATTATGTGTTAAACATTTCCGAAGTCCTTGAAGTCCAACAACGATTACAGCGAAGAGTTTGCTGCGCTGAAGCAAGTGTACGATAATTACATTCAAGCAAAGGTTAAGATACAATCTTCTAATCAGTTTAAGACCAGACTATTCCAGTCTCTTCCTTTTGCGCTGCCCGGTGTAATAGGCGTTGTGATCGGTTTCCTAGGGAAAGGAAGTCCGGGAACTGTTCGGATTGAGTCTGTTTATTACGATCTGTGCTCCGACCGTCGGTATCTACCTGGGTGCGAAACAGTCGGCCAAGATTCCCACAGTTGCTGCAGGATATCTGCCAATCAATTTCAAGATAGACTATGTTTGCCCGAAATGTGGGACATTCTTGGGTGAGATCCCTTGGGAATCATTGAAAACCGAAAGCAATGCCCGAAGTTTCTTCCTGTAAGGCCAAATGGGTGAGAGAATGAGCCTTTTCTTTTTCGTATAGTAAAACAGCCTCTTTTGTACATGAAACCCAAATGTTTGATTATAAGAGAGAATAACAAGTTTATTAATCCATTGCTTTTTGTACTTTTGTTTTCGGAATATTAATATATTAGGAACAAAGGTTATGCAAGAAGAGGAATATACATTCGTAACTTTAGACGGCATGACGTCATGCCAGCGGATGCTGTCATAAATAGATGGAAGGAGGAGGTGTCGACCTAGGCGACGCCATAGTTATAGACGATAGTAGCATCGAGTCTTTCGATCATTCAGACTTTATAACATTGGCGGACGATACGGTTATGCTTTCCGATACAGATATGATGGATCTGTACTCTACGGATATGGATGGCGCAGATATTTCGTTTATCGTATGATCGCAGTTAAATGTCCACATTGCCATGTAGGATTAAAGGTAGCCGAGGGGAAGATTCCCCTCGGCATTACCTCCTTTAAGTGTCCGAAATGCAAAGAGCCTATTCCTTTGTCCTTATTATCCGAGAAAAGTAATCATCAGGAAGTCGATTCCGATACGATTTTAGTGACACCTGTCAAGACTGGAATCGGCAGACTGACGGTTCTTCCAGACGCCGATACACCTGAACAAGCGTTTCCTCTTCACGAAGGGAAGGTTGTCATTGGCCGGAAGTCGAACGCCTCACAAGCTACGATGCCAATTATCACGTCTGATCGCACGATGAGTCGCGAGCATATTTGCATTGAGGTGAAAAAAGATTCAAAAGGTGGATATAAACATTTCCTTACTGACAATAATAGTAAAAATCATACGTTATATAATAGCAATTACTTAGAGAATGGAGAGATTGTCGTACTCAATGATAATGACGAGATTATTATTGGTCGCACCGTCTTACGTTTTAATGAATAAAACTCATTTGTTATGATTATAACGATCGGTAAGCCATGTGCTATTACGGAAAAAGGAGGCAGATCGAATAACGAGGATTCCATTTACCCGCTTTCCGAACAAGTGACCCTTGACCAAAAATTGTTTATGGTTTGTGATGGTGTGGGTGGAGCCGAGAAAGGGGAGGTAGCCAGCTCATTAGCTTGCGAGTCCATACAAACTTTCTTTTCTACGTTCCTAAAGGATGATCCCACGCCTGAGTTTATCCATAAAGCCGTACATTATGCGGAAGTCTGTTTCGACTCCTATGTTCAAGAGCATCCGGAAGCGATGGGTATGGCTACTACGCTCACCATGGCCTATATCGCTTCTTCCGGAATCGTATTGGCTCATATCGGAGATAGCCGGATCTATCATCTGAGGAAGGGGGAGATTTTATATCAAACAGAAGATCATTCATTGGTAAATTCGTTGGTTAAATTAGGTAAGATCACTCCGGAAGAAGCGTTAACCTACCCCCAGCGGAATGTGATTATCCGGGCTATACAAGGCACTCATACTCCAACAGAAGCGGACATTATTACCTTGAACGATATTCAACCCGACGATTTCCTCTTTCTTTGTACGGACGGGGTTCTTGAAAGACTGAAGAATGAAAAGATCGCAGAGATATTTAATAGTCGTTTATCTGTTCCGGAAATAAAGGACGCCCTCATGGAAGCCTGTGACGGCAAGACCCGGGATAACTTTTCTTTTTATATCATACCTATTCAAAAAGTGGAAGATAGCATGGGTTTTAAGCAAAATATTCTCTCTTTTCTTTATTCTTTTATATAAATAACGTACTTTTGGCAGACTAATAGAATTGCGCATAGTATAGTTATGAATTTGCCAAACGGACATGTTCTTCAGAATGGAAAATATCGGATCACTCATGTAATCGGTCAGGGCGGCTTTGGTATAACATACAAAGGCGTCTGGTATACGGAGGTGAAGGGATCGTTAGGAACCGTACAAACAGAGGTGCCTATTTGCATAAAAGAATACTTCTTTAAAGACTATTGTTACAGGGAAGCAGAATCATTTGCTGTCAAGGTGCATTCCGAGACAGGAAGGGTTCTTTTCGATAAATTCAAAGAGAAACTTATCAAAGGAAGCCAAAATTCTTTCTGAAGTTCACCATCCTCATATAGTGAATGTGCTGGAAGTTTTCGAAGAAAACGGCACGGCTTATATTGCCATGGAATATATTCCCGGTTGTTCACTTAAATATATGATGGACAGGGAAGGCATATTGCCGGAACCGAAAGTCCTCAGATATGTTCGCCAGATAGGAGAAGCACTCCAGTTTGTACATGAAAAGAACATTCTTCACTTGGATATCAAACCCAGCAATATCCTTGATTGACTCGTCAGGGAAAGCACGTCTGATTGATTTCGGCGTGAGCAAGCGATATGACATCGAGCAACAGGAAACAAGTACGACCATGCTTACCTTATCAAAAGGATTTGCCTCGATCGAACAATACGATAACGAAGGAACACAAAGTTTTTCACCCTGTCCGGATATCTATTCGCTCGGTGCTACCATGTATAACCTTTTGACAGGGAAGATTCCGACCGAATCTATTTTGCGGGCAACACGTCCTTTGCAGAATCCGTCGGAACTGAACAGGAATATATCTCCTAAGACAGAAGCCGCTATAATCAAGGCAATGCAAATCATTCCGGCCGATCGTTTCCAAACGGTGGATGAAATGATGGCTGCATTAGATTTTTTCTGCGGAAGAAGAAATACCTGCAAATGAGTTGCAAAAATACAGACGGGCAGGAGGCGGATGGTGAGACAACGGTCATACATCCGAATGAGCAATCGCCTCAGAATGAGGAGGACGAAGATCGTACGATTATAAATAGCGAAGAAATTATTTCTCAGCCCTCTAAGAAAAAAAGAAAAGGGATGCTGATATCCGTGCTTATTGCTATATTTGCCAGTGCAGGATCTGTTGTCGCTTTTCTGGTGCTGGGGAACAAAAACCTCTACGAAACCGGATGTAACGGAGTTGATTAGCCCGGTCGAAGAGGAAAAAGATTCAATAGGCATCTTTCAAGACACAACTGTTTCGGAGGTGAAAGAAGCATCTATGCTTAGCGAGAAGGATAAGAAAACAGAGGCAGCAATGGCCCGACAGCCGGAAAAGGTGACGCCCGTTGTTGTTGATGAACCCCGGAAGCAACCGGATACAAAGCAGGTTCCGGCTGAAGGAAATAAAATAACAATACAGCCAGTACAGCCTACTGCTGAAGAAATTGAGGCGTAATATGTCGCTTTAATAGCTTCTGGCAAGGAGAAGATGGGAAAAGCGGACTTTACGAATGCAAAGAAAGATTTCACGAAAGCGAAAGAAACCAAGTTGACGGAAGAGGTCGTACGCCTTTTTGATTTCTTGTGATGAAAAGGAAGCAGCCAAACTTTTGGCCGACAGGAAAGCTCAATATGAGATGAAGAAAACTTTCGGGAACTTTACAATTGTACGAAAGAAATCGACCATGTTATATGGGGCGATCGATTCGATGCGAACGAGCGTATACCATGTAAATATCGTAATGTCGGGATTGCCGAAAATGGCCGTGCTTTCGAACGTAAAGATGGTTTGTTCGATATCTATAATGCTGATGGCGTGTTGGTAAATGAAGGATCAACGTATTATTAACGTGTTTATGAAAAGACTTTGGATTTTAACTCTTTTTGTTGCGTTGCCGATGTGTTTGCTGGCTCAACAAAAAACAGAATATAACAGAAAAGGTGACGAGGCGATGAAACGCTTGGACTATAGCGATGCAAGGATGTGGTATGAAGAAGGTGTCGTGCAATGTGATCCTTACAGTATCGAGCAGCTCACATCGATTTGGTTAGCCAACCAGAGAATGCGTCCATCAATGCACAGTCTGATGAACACGTGTCGGGCTTGTCTGGAACTGATGGCCAATAATGAGGATACAACAGCCATTTCGCAGCTGATAATCTATTATACCGAGGGGATAGGAACTTCCAAAAACGAAACTTTGGCCCAATCCTGGCAAGATCGTGCGGAAACACTTCGCAAACCGGTAGAGCCCGTTTTCTATCCTTCTGCCAACCCAATAAAGCGCGATACTCCCAAAGAACCGATGAAGTTCTTTATTGGTTATGCCTACTCCATAGAAGCACCTTATGGCTTGACAGTGGGAGGGGTGAAATCTCGTTTGGGTTGGTTCCTGCGTTTTAAGACCAATCTAGGTTTTAAGGAGTACGACGGGGAATGCCGGGGAACAGATGAGTTTGTCGGCCCTACTCCCGATAATCCGTTTTATTTCACGAATAAGAAAAAGGTGAATAACTATGCCGGTACAGCTGGTTTGGTTGTAAAATGTACATCCTGGTTATATACGTCCGTAGGTTTAGGATATGGCAGTCGGGGAATTATTATGCGAATATATCACAATCGATAATTCGGATTATAGAATAGAAAAATCCTATTGGGCGAAGAATTTGGATTATTCTTATAGCGGGTTAGCTGCCGATCGGATGTAATGGTTAAGTTCGGTCCTGTGTTTGTAAGTGCAGGGTGCAATACGTTGAATTTTAAATATGTTGATTTGAATGCCGGTGTCGGTCTGTTTTTCTAATAAGAATTATTTATGAAACACATATACTCTCAATCTTTTTTATCAGCTGTTTCACTTTTTATGGATGCTTTCCGGATGTGTGGAAGATCCGGATATGGATACGCGTTTGCAGAAAAGCAAAGGCTCCGGAGGTTTCCGAGACTTCAATGGAAGGAGAAGCATATGCTTCTTCGATCACTTTAAAGGCTCAAATAATGAAAGAGAACGGTTTGCCAGATAAAAGAATGTGGGGTTTGTTGGAGTACCCAAACAGGAACGGAGCCGCTTGAGAACAGTAAAACAAGCGATATATACAAAAGCTGATAAAATAGAAAACCACAATTTTACAGCTACCATATCCAATTTGGAAGATAGTACAAAATATTATGTATATGCTTATGCTATTAATGATATAGATACTGCATTTTCAAAAACAGAAGGAGCGTATACGACAATAAATGGTATTGGAGAAGTTGCGACTTTGGATGTGGATAGTGCCACAGTAAAAGCAACTTCCACTTGGGTAAAAGGGAAAGTTAAGAATCGGGGAGTCGGCATTGAGAAATTAGGTTTTTCTACTATAAGAAAAAGAAACAAACCGGAGATATCGAACCTTCGGATCAAGATTCCGTTATCATCACATACGAAGGGAGTGACTTGGCAACTGTCGATACTTTCTCCTGCCGATTACGAGATCTGGAGCCGGAAACTTGGTATTATGTCCGTGCTTTTTGCCAAAAAATCAGTTTGGCGAGTTTGCTTTTTAATGTGGACTCTTTTAGGACTACAGATGGCAAACCTTTTGTCGGTAAGTTGAGTTCTGATAAAAGACAGTACGACTTTCACCACAGCCGATCTGTCTGCTTTCTTGATCAACGAGGGAGATGCACCTGTCAGTGCCTATGGTTTCTGCTGGAGTGTAGAAGAAGAGCCAACGATAGAAGCCGATACAATCACTTGTACGAATCTTGCGGATAATGGCAAATTTACAGGAAGGATCCGGGGCTTGGAATCGGCCAAAAAAATATTATGCAAGGGCCTATGCCATAAATGACTTCGGTACGGTATATAGTGAAGAAGAAATTACGATTTCGACAAAAAGCGAGAAACCGAATATTATAACATTCCCCATCACCCTTGATTCGATCAAAAGTGATGGAACAGTTCACATTGGCGGGGAGTTGCAGAATGGCGGAAACAGTGCTGCTACAGAGTGGGGGAATTTGTTGGTCTTCAAGCAATAAGGAGCCGAGTATCAAGGATAATCATGTTGCTGTAGAAGACTCGATTTTCACATATGCTTTATCGGCATTGAAAGGGGCTACAAATTATTATGTAAGAGCTTACGCTGTAAATGAACATAGCCTTGTCGGGTATGGCCAAACACAAACATTCAAGACACCTGACATCTTTTACGAGAAAAGAGCATATACATAGGTGAAGACCGTCAATATTCGGCAAGCTTTGTGCTAAACGGACAAGCCTATATCGTTGGTGGGGATTTAGGAGATAAACGCAGTAACGAACTTTTTAGTTATAATGTGGAAACAAATGAATGGAAATCCCAACAAGGATGCAGTGTCGCCTATTCGCACATGGCTGCTACCGTCTACAATAATAGAGCCTATGTCATTGGAGGACTTGACAAACAAGTGGGAATAGAATGTCAAGTGTATACATCTGAAAATAATAGTTGGTTATTCGAATTCCCTTCGTTGCCGAAAGGGACGATTTAACTCTGTCTGTTTTGTGTATCGTGATTCCTTGTACGTTTTTTGGTGGTACTGACAATAGTAGCAATATGAATGAAATAGTACGTTATGATCTTTCAACTCAAAATAGTGGAGAATGGACTACAATTGCCAAAGTGAACGAAGCAAACCAAAGAGGAGGCGTCGCATTTGTTGTAGAAGATAAAGTATATGCAGGTTTAGGAGAAAAGAGTAATGGTATTCGTAACGGCTTCTACGTCTCTTCGGATAGCTTGACAAAATGGGAGCTGATTCCCTCTATACCTGCACAGCTCGGTGTTATTTCTTCTGGTGTTTATGATGAACAGAAAAAGAGCTTCTTTATGATTGACAACGACGGAAAAATTTGGGGGAATACAATTTGACTACAGAGCAATGGACTTCACGCTCGTTATGGATTCGTATGAAAAATTATCACATGTTCATGCTGGATGGATCGATCTATATTTTAGGGCAAGATATCTATCAAAAGAATAAATTCACTGTATACAATCCAATATGGGATAATTGAATATGAACAGAGCAACTATCTTAGAAGAAATCCGGAGAAATGTTGATTTGCTGTCAGTGACAGATCAGCCGGAATACCAATACATTCCGCTACACCAGAAACCTTCACCATCGGTGACGGCACTCAGGGGAGATCATGACCTTGCTCCGCAAGGTTATTTTTCCCGGTTTCTTCGGAACGGAACAGGAGGCACAGACGGATTCTATACAATATTATACGGGTGTATATCGGAGCAGGCCTACGACCTGTTGCAGGAACAAATCTATAATGGCCTGTGCTTTGAAGTCGAACGTTGTTTGTGATTCCAAAGATCGTGCTTCTGAAATAGCCATTGCTTTTATCAATAAGGTTCCACATATCAAGTATCTGCTATCGACAGACGTGAAAGCTATCTTGGATGGTGATCCGGCAGCCAAAAGCCCCAGTGAGATTATTTTCTGTTATCCGGCAATTCATGCCATTCTTTATCAGCGCGTAGCACATGAGTTACTGAAGCTCGGTGTGCCTGTGATTCCACGTATTATAACAGAAATGGCCCATTCGGATACAGGAATAGACATTCATCCGGGAGCGCAAATCGGAGAATATTTCAGTATCGATCATGGTACGGGTGTTGTGATCGGGCAGACGGCTATAATCGGTAATCATGTCCGCCTTTATCAAGGTGTGACATTGGGTGCAAAAAGCTTTACCTTGGACGAAGAAGGATTGCCTCTGGACGTACCGCGCCATCCGATTATCGAAGATTATGTTACAATCTATTCCAATGCCTCCATTTTAGGGAGGATCACTATTGGTCACGGCTCCGTGATTGGTGGTAACATCTGGCTTACCCATAGCGTTCCACCTAATTCCAAAGTATTGCAGACTCGTGCTGTCGAGGATAAATAAGCAGGGCGCATATTGTTTTCACTTTTATTTCAAAACCCATAGCTTTAGGCTCCATAACCCATAGCATTAGATACCCTAAAGCTATGCTTTATTAATCCCCCTAACGATTTTTGCACAATAGCCTTGGGATTAAAGAGAAAAGGTAGGCTTTATTCCGGAAAAAAATATGTATGTTTGCAGATATACCTTATTTGAGCGAATTATACCTTAAAATAGTGTAGACCATGAATAAAGTGAAAACATTGGATGATCTTCGGAAGATGCGTGAAACCTTGCGCTCGACCTTGGATATTAGAGAAAAAAAAGTAATCATCCTGAACAAATGGTACAGATCCGGATATCTATGGCAACTTGCGGGATTGCCGCCGGAGCCAAAAGATCATGAATTATTTCATTGAAGCACTGGATCGTGAAAAAGTAGATGCATTGGTGACACAAACCGGATGCATGGGGTATTGCTATGCCGAACCGACTGTCGAGGTTACCCTGCCAGGTAAAGAACCTCTTGTTTTTCGGACATGTGAAGAAAGCGAAGGTGGATGAAATCATTGACCTGTATATCCGGAATGGGGAACTGCTGGACGATATTATCCCCGGTCACTTACACGGTTGTTAAACCGGAATAACAAAACTTCCTTAAACACTTAATACTTACATAATGGCACAGTACAATAGTTATATACTGGTGTGTGGCGGTACCGGCTGTCGTGCATCACAGAGTGAACTTATACTTCAAAATCTGAAAGAGGCCGTCGAACGACATAAGTTGCAGGATATTGTCCAAGTGATCCGTACCGGTTGCTTCGGTTTTTTGTGAAAAAGGGCCGATAGTTAAAATGGTTCCGGACAATACGTTCTATGTTCAGGTAAAACCGACGGATGCCGAAGACATTGTCCGGGAGCATTTAGTGAAGGGACGTAAGGTAGAACGGCTTCTATATGTCAATCCCGAAACTAACGAGCAAGTACCGGATTCCAAGCATATCAATTTTTACAAGAAACAGCTCCGTATCGCTCTAAGGAATTGCGGTTTTATCAATCCCGAAAACATAGATGAATACATTGCCCGCGACGGTTATATAGCTTTAGGAAAAGCTCTGACCGAGATGACGCCCGAATCGGTGATCAAAGAGATCATGGATAGTGGCTTACGCGGCCTAGGGGAGGAGGCGGTTTCCCTACCGGCTTGAAATGGCAGATAACCCGTAAGGTGAAAGCTCCCAGAAATATGTAGTCTGCAATGCCGATGAAGGCGACCCGGGAGCGTTCATGGACCGTTCTATCCTGGAAGGCGACCCGCATTCCATTGTTGAAGCTATGGCTATCAACGGATATTGTACGGGAGCCACGAAAGGGCTGGTTTATATCCGGGCCGAATATCCGTTGGCCGTAGAGAGGTTGAAGATTGCAATCCGGCAAGCCAAAGAATATGGTCTACTGGGTGAAAACATCTTCGGGACGGATTTCTCTTTCGATATCGAGATACGTTATGGGGCAGGAGCATTCGTTTGTGGTGAAGAAACGGCGTTGATTCATAGTATGGAGGGGCTTCGCGGAGAAGCGGACTGTTAAACCGCCTTTCCCAAGCGAACAAGGTTACAAAGGTTGCCCGACCAATGTGAATAATGTGGAAACATATGCCAACGTGCCGGTTATCCTGTTGAAGGGAGCTGAATGGTTCAGTAGTATAGGTACGGAGAAAAGTAAGGGGACGAAAGTCTTTTTGCCCTTGCGGGAAAAGTAAATAACGTTGGGCTGATAGAGGTTCCGATGGGGGACGACGTTACGCGAAGTGATCTTCGGTATAGGAGGAGGCATCAAAGATGGAAAGAAATTTAAGGCTGTGCAGACAGGAGGTCCTTCAGGTGGCTGCCTGACTGAGAAGCATCTGGATTTGCCGATCGACTATGACAATCTTTTGGCTGCCGGTTCGATGATGGGGTCGGGGGGGATGATTGTGATGGACGAAGACGATTGTATGGTCGCTATGGCCAAATTCTATCTGGATTTCACGGTCGAGGAGTCATGTGGCAAATGTGCTCCCTTGCCGGATTGGCAACAAAACGGTTGCACGAGATGCTGCAAAAGATTACGTCCGGCAACGGAACGATCGAGGATCTGGAACGGCTTCGTAACTTGGCTGGTGTGATCAAAGACACTGCCTTGTGCGGTTTGGGACAGACATCGCCCAATCCAGTTTTGTCTACGATGGATAACTTCTATGATGAATATCTGGCTCACGTGAAGGAAAAACGTTGTCCGTCTCATCAATGTCGCGAACTGACGCAATATTTTATCAATCCAGAGAAATGCAAGGGATGTACGCTTTGTGCCCGGATGTGTCCGGTGAATGCGATCACGGGAGACAAGAAAGTTCCGCATGTGATTGATCCGCAGACTTGTATCCGGTGCGGTTCATGTATAGAGAGATGTAAGTTCGGTGCTATTTATGTGCACTAAAGTAGTGAAGAATGGACAATGACAATTAAATGTATGGAAACAGTAAAGCTTATTATAGATAGAAAAACCAGTGGAAGTCCCCAAAGGAACCACGATCCTGGATGCTGCAAAAAGGAATGGGTATCCGCATTCCGACTCTTTGCTATATGAAGTTGGAAGATTTGCACTATGAAAATAATCCGGGTGCTTGCCGTATCTGCGTAGTTGAAATAGAAGGTCGCCGTAATTTGGCTCCTTCCTGTAAAACGGAGTGTATGGAAGGGATGGTTGTGCAAACACACAGCCCACGCGTGATGAATGCCCGGAAAACCGTAATGGAACTGATCCTGTCCAACCATCCGGCAGAATGTCTGACTTGCAGTAGCAATGGACATTGTGAACTACAAGCAATTGCTCACGACCTGGGGATACGTGAGATTCGCTATAAAGGCGAGATGTCTACATTCCGAGATAGACCGTTCACCGTCTATCGTGCGCAACATGAACAAGTGCATCATGTGCCGCCGTTGCGAGACCATGTGTAATAATATCCAGACCGTTGGGGCTTTGACTGCTGTCAATCGAGGCTTTAATGCAGCCGTCTCTACGGCTTTCGAACGGGATATTGCCGGTAGTACGTGTTCCTATTGCGGCCAATGCGTATCGGTCTGCCCGGTAAACGCGTTGAGCGGACGGAATACACAACAGCCGGTGTTGGATGCGCTGGCCGATCCGGACAAAATCGTGATAGCCCAGACAGCTCCGGCTGTCCGTACGGCTTTGGGACGCGATTTCGGATATGAACCGGGGACATTGGTAACGGGTAAAATGGTTTCCGCCCTCCGCAGGTTGGGCTTCGATTATGTTTTCGATACGGATTTTGCCGCCGACCTGACTATTATGGAAGAAGGGACAGAACTGTTGCAGCGGATCGGGAAATACTTGAAAGGCGATCAGGAAGTAAAAATGCCGTTGATGACGAGTTGCTGTCCGGGGTGGGTCAGTTTCGTCGAACAGCATTTCCCGGAATTATTAGACAACCTGTCGACAGCTAAGAGCCCACAGCAGATGTTCGGTGCAATTGCCAAAAGTTATTTTGCCGAAAAATTGGGAGTAGACCGAAAGCGGATCGTTGTCGTGTCGATCATGCCCTGCCTGGCAAAGAAATATGAAGCCAGTCGTCCGGAATTTGCGGTCGATGGCAATCCGGATGTCGATATTTCGATCTATACGCGCGAATTGGCCCGCCTGATCCGCTATGCAAACATAAACTTCGCGGAACTGCCGATAGCGATTTCGATCGTCCGTTAGGCGAATCGACAGGAGCCGGAGTTATCTTCGGAACAACCGGTGGCGTGATAGAAGCTGCTTGCCGTACGGCGTACGAGCTATATACGAAAAAAAACTCTTCTCCTAAAATTGATTTTGAAGAACTCCGCGGGCTGGAAGGCATTCGCAGTGCAACAATAGACTTCGATGGGGACACCGATAAAAATAGGAATTGCACATGGTTTGGGCAATGCCCGTAGATTGGTTGAAGAAGTCAAAAACGGCATGTCGCCCTATCATGCCATCGAAGTTATGGCATGTCCGGGCGGTTGTATCGGTGGTGGCGGCCAACCGTTCCACAGGGGCAGGATGGAGGTGCTGCGCAAACGTGCGGCGGCTCTCTATCAGGAGGATCGCAGCAAGACGCTTCGCAAGAGCCATGAGAATCCTTATATTCAAGCTCTTTATGCTGACTATCTGGGAGAACCGTGTGGACCGCGTGCCCACAAGCTGTTGCATACGCACTACTTCGACCGCAAGGAAGCCATTAACATGTTTACGCAAGAAAATCAGGAGGGATAAACGATGGATAAGATGAAGATACATTTGATTCAGATGAAGATCGATGAATTGTTGGCTGTCTGTGATGAACATAATAACGATCCGGGAGAGCTGATCAACATATTGCATGCCGCCCAAGGCATATTCGGTTATCTGCCTCGCGAAGTGCAAGAGATCATCGCCGGCCGGTTGCATATTCCGGTTTCCAAAGTATATGGAGTTGTGACGTTCTATTCGTTCTTTACCATGACTCCGAAGGGGAAATACCCTATTTCCGTCTGTCTGGGAACCGCCTGTTATGTGCGTGGAGCCGAGAAAGTCTTGGAAGAGTTCCAGCGCCAGTTGGAGATCAAAGTTGGAGAGACTACATCCGACGGCCTGTTTTCATTGGATTGTCTACGTTGTGTGGGGGCTTGCGGACTGGCTCCGGTCGTCACGATTGCCGGAAAAGTTTATGGACGTCTGACACCAGAGAAAGTGCGGGATATCCTTTCCGAATACTACCTGTTGGAGCAAGTATAAGCGACTCGTCTGTTGTGCCAATGCTGTGACGACAACAGTGCCATCGCATTGGCACAATTGTGTCGTAACGATGGCACGGCCATATAATAAAGGCGATCTTCTATTCTTTGGTTTCTATATAAACGACATGCGTCTGTAAATATTCTTCAAGACCGTGTTTCCCATCTGCACCGCCGATTCCGGACTTACGCCATCCGGCATGGAAACCTTGCATAGCTTCAAAGTTCTCACGATTGATATATGTTTCGCCAAATTTCAGCGAGCGCATAATCTTGAATGCATAGTCCAGATTTTGGGTATAGACGGAAGATGTCAGTCCATACTCACAGTCATTTGCCCATGCAATCGCATCATCGATATCCGTATATTCGACAATGGGCAGGATAGGGGCCGAAGGTCTCTTCCCGTATGATATCCATTTCTTGTGTGGCGCAATCCAGCACTGTAGGTTCGAAGAAATATCCTTTGTTCCGATCCGATGACCGCCACATAGAAGTTTGGCTCCCCTGCCGAACCGCCTTTTCAACTTTTTGCTCCATGGCAGCCAAAGCATTTGCTTCGATCAGTGGCCCCATATCCAAGTCTGCGATCTCGTTCGGATTGCCGACTTTCACCTGCTTCATACCGGCCACAAGCTTTTCCATAAAGATATCTTTGACCTTTTTATCTACATAAACCCGCTCCGCACAATTACATACCTGTCCGGTATTGATAACGCGTGAAGCGATGATCGACTTCACCGCCAAGTCTATATCTGCGTCTTCCATCACGATTGCAGGAGCTTTTCCTCCTAATTCCAAAGATACTTTTGTTATATTAGGAGCTGCTGCTGCCATTGTCTGTTGTCCGGCACTTACACTTCCCGTAAGGCTGACCATGCCAACTTTCGGATTTGCTGCCAACTCATGACCTATCACCGAGCCACGTCCGTTCACTAAGTTAAAAACTCCGGCTGGCAAACCGACTTCTTCTACAATTTGTGCAAAAACGTATGCATTTTCAGGTGTCAGCTGACTCGGTTTTACCACGATCGTATTACCGGTAATCAAAGCCGGGGCTGCTTTGCGTGCAACCAGGAAGAAGGGGAAGTTCCAGGGGAGAATACCGGTTGTTACACCAATTGCTTTCTTGAACAGGAATATGCTTTCACGCGGACGGTCGCTGGGGATGATTTCACCTTCATACCGGCGGGCCCATCCAGCCATATAATCGATATAATCTGCCGTAAAAAGAACTTCCACATTAGCCAGGCCTTGCGTCTTTCCACCTTCACGAACAATTATATCAGTCAGTTCCTTTTCTCTTTTACGGATACCGGCTGCAATTTTGGTCAGATAAGCGGCCCTTTCTATAGAAGGTGTCCTTTCCCATTGACCCTGAGCTTTTTTCTGCTGCATCGATCGCTCTTTTTAGCATCTTCGACCGTACCGTCCGGCATTAATGATATAACTTCTTCAGTAGAAGGATTTAATACCTTAATCCATTTTCCAGATTCATGTTCTATGAATCTGCCATCAATAAACATTTTCAATTCCTTCATGGTAATATCTTTTTAGGTTGAATTTTTGATTTTAAAAGTACAAGAAAAAAAAATGATCATGTTTAAAAATGATATTACTTATTACAGAAATGATATATTTCTGTAATACAGGATTATAATGTATGGCTAAGCTGATCGGAAGATAGTTTTTTTTCATTATTTCTGAACCAAACTGAATTATGTGCTGTTATATGATAAAATGAATTAGGAATTATATCCAAAGAAATTCCTAAGACGATTAAGTTAGTAGTATTTGTTTTTTCATATAAGTAGAGTTTGTTATTTGTTTGGTCCGTATGTAACTGTGAAGTTGGATACGGGCTTTTTTTGTGTTTCTTAATATGTTTACTTTAAATAATCACGATTAGGTTGCGTAGACTAGATTTAGTAGATGATCCCGAAGAACCAGGTAACCGTAAAGACTGCCAGCACAATCAGGTATATCCTTACGATACGTTCACTTTTACCGAAATTACTGCACACGGAATCCTTTCTAAAAATTTAAACATACAGATTTACCATAAGGAAACGAAGACAGGGCAACCGCATCAAAAATTTTCCAAGGTTGTGATCTTCATACGAAGTTTTCTGCAAATCCTCTATCACTCTATCACTACGAAGGTTGTAGCTATTAACATTCA
>VOFJ01000535.1_pt1 | contig 15903 bp, 11 predicted proteins | sample 5384081 | NCBI WGS metagenome assembly VOFJ01 (sample SAMN12384729, study PRJNA508395) | human gut metagenome | isolation source: healthy gut I | host: Homo sapiens
CAGGCTGCGGAACTCCGTTTCCAGCGCCAGCAGGATGTCCCGCGCGTTTTCCAGGCAGCAAAGGCTCAGTTCCCACGCGGTACGGCCGTCCATGGGGCCGAATTCCGGCGAGGCGTAGGGCAGGATGCGGTTCACCGAGGGCTGCAGTCCGCCGGACAGCGGCTCGGCGCGGCGGACGGTGTCGCCGCCGATGAAGGGATACAGCGTGGATTCCACAAACCGCATCCGCAGGTTGGGCAGGTAGTAGATGCCGTCCACCGGATAACCCAACTGCTCCATGAGGTCGCGGCCCATGCCGGTGAGGTAGCCCACCAGCACCTGGTGTACCGGTGTGTGGGTCTCCTCCAGCAGGGGAGCCAGGCGGCGGATGCGCTTGCCGTCGTGGAGCATGTCGTCCACCAGAATGACGGGACGGTCAAAGGCGCGGATGGTGCGGACCTGATCCGGCAGCGGCGAGTAATCGGGATAGGCTTCGATGGAATAGGTGCCGAGGTCCGCCTCGTAGACCTTGTCGGTGCGCAGGGTCTTGGTGACGGTGTTGGGCACCGCCACGCCGCGCAGCAGCTTGCCGTAGGGCACGCAGATGTCGGGGCCCAGCACCCGGGGCGTCGTGGGCTCCGCCGGCACGCTGTTGCACTGGGTGATGCGCTGGAGCAGGCGGTGGTAGATGACGCCGGCAGACAGGCTCAGCACCAGAGAGCCGGGCTGGAGCCGCGTCAGCATGCTCTGCAGGCGGCGGTGAGCCTCGGCGATGGCGGCCTGCACCCGCGGCGACGTGCTGAGGGGGGCTTTGATGGCCGTCTCCACGTTGCGGCTCAGGACGATGGGGCAGCGCATGTCCACGCCCAGGACGTCGCAGCCCTCCCGATGCTGGACAGGCACGAAGCCCTGGAGCTGCGCCAGCTGACGGCCATAGCCGGAAACGGCGCCCTCCAGCGGGCAATACAGTGCGTAGGTATATTCGCGGCTGAGAGCGGTGGTCAGCACCTCTGTCAGCAGCAGCTGGCCGAAGTCCAGCTGCCGGTCGCCCCGGGGAACGAACAGGCCGCTGACCAGCAGGGTGCGGCCGCCGGCATTCTGCCGGACCACGGCGCTGAGGGCGGCATCGTTCAGGCGGGCAAACAGGTGCTGGGAGTCCAGGCAGCGGTAGGACGCCGCGCCCAGCACATGGCCGCTGACGCCGTCGGTCAGCAGCAGCAGCTCGTCGCCGCTGGCGCGGAGACGCTCCAGCATGGGGCCGCCGTCATCGGGGAAGATCTGGCGCAGCAGCTGCTCCGTCCGGCTCTCCGGCGCGGGGCAGGGCAGGAAGGCCAGATCCTCTGTCCGCAGCACCGGCTTATCCTGGGGCTCCCGCAGGTACAGGCCCCTGCGGTAGATGAACTCCTGAGCCATGGGGTCGATAAGGTTGGACACGTCGCGGTTGGCGTCCACCGCCTCGCGGATGCGGGTGGAGCTGATCTCCTCCAGCTGGGGCGGCAGCGTCAGCTCCAGCACATGGCCGGTGATGCAGGTGTAATCCGCCGGTGCGGCATCCGGCTCGGTGCGGCGGAAGATCACGTGGTCGAAGGTGTGGATGGAGTCCGGCTGCGGCGGCTTGCGGTAGGAGGAGGCGTTGGCCACCACGTCGCTGCCCACCACGATGGAGACGCCGCGGTCCGGAAACGCCTGACGCAGCTGCCGCAGGTTGGCGGGGTTGGCGATGTTCACCGGAAAATCCTCGGGGAAGATGTGGACGTGGAACTCGTTGGCCACAGACATGGCCGCGATGCGGCGGCGGATACGGGTGGGCTGGGTCCGCTTGGACCATGAGAATTCATCGATGGCCAGCAGCACCTCAAACCCCGCGTCGCGGATGGCGCGGACGATGCCCTTATGAGACAGGGTGAAGGGGTCAAAGGTACCAGGGAAGAAGGCGATGGGACGGGGCGAGCCGAAATCAAAGCCCTCGCGAAACAGCTGCTCCTCCGTCATGAAGCGGTAGAGCCGCCCCAGCATGGCGGCGCGGTAGTAGAATGTGAGGCCGTGATCCGGCTCCTCGTCGTAGGCGGCCAGCAGCTTCCGCTCCGTCAGCACGAAGGCGCGGCATTTCTCGTGGTCGCCCAGCTCCGCGGAGCCGAACACCCTGCGGCCCAGGACGTACAGCGCCTCCTGCCGCACGGCGTCGTCGATGCCGTACAGACCCCGCATCAGCATGCCCAGCAGCCGCTGACGGCGGCGGCGATAGGCTTCGTCCGTCTCGGGAAAGCGGGTGCGATAGGTGTCGTAGGTCTCGTAGACCACGCCCACGGTATCCAGCACCGAGGCGGCCACGCGGCTGTCGGCGGCGCTGAGGTTCACCCAGAGGTCGTCCAGCAGCTCATCCAGCTCGGCAGGGGGGAGCCACAGCATGAAGCGGCCCAGATAATCAGGGATATACTTGGTGAACTCCTGCTGCCCCAGCTCCAGGCCGCGGCACAGCTCCACCGCCACCTCGTTGCGCTGGTCCGCCGTCAGGCGGGGCGCCAGCTCCAGCAGGGCATTACCGGCACTATGGCGCACGGTGACGCGGTCGCTGACCTTGATGAGGTTGGAGAGGTGGGTGGCGATGTGGAGGACAGGGCTGGCGCCGCTGCGGGCAAAATCCGTCAGCAGGCGGATATTGGCCTGCTTGGTGAGCCACGGCGTGGCGGTCTTGAGGTTGTCCAGAAAGATCTCGGACACGGCGTCATCCGCCAGGATGACGGGGGCGCCGCCGGACAGCACGTCCTCCCGCAGCAGGCGCAGGGTGCTGCTGCCGTCGCAGGAGATGTGCTCCAGCGCCCGCAGGGGCGCGGCGGAGCGGGGCGACAGCCGGTGCAGCCGGTCCAGCAGCAGCACGGCGGCGGTGCGTACCTCCACTGAGTCGTGGGTGGACAGCTCCTGAGCGAAGTGCAGCAGCAGGGCCGTGTGGCGGCGGGAATAGGCTGCCGCAGGCAGAGCCGCCGCCGTGTCCAGCAGCTGGAAGGCCACGGTGTCCGCCACCTGTTCGGGGTGGCGATAGTAGGCAAAGAGGGGAGAGAGGAACCGCTCCTCCCGTCCCGCGCTGTGCTGCAGAAGGGAGTTAACGGCGAACTTCAGGTATAGCCGATCCAGCGGCGGTGCTGGGGCATCAGCTTGTGGTCGGGGTAGATGATCTTCTCCAGATACAGCTTCCACTGGTCCAGATCGGTGATGGCGCGGGGGTCGGGGCGGCGGCCCGCAGGGCGCTCCTTGGCGTAGCCCGCGTGGAAGCCGCCGATGATCTCGCCCAGCAGCGCCGCCGCCTGACGGCGGATGTCGCCCTCCGGTGCATCAGCAGCTCATAGAGAAAGGCCAGCGTCTGGACCTTCTGGGGAATGTGCAGATACAGGGAGTAGGACTCGAACACGCCCAGATAGGCGCGGAGGCGGCGCCAGTTGGTCTCGCCCCGGGCCAGCTCCAGCAGTTGGGCGAGCTGCGCTGGCCGGTGAGACGGCTCATCAGCTCCATGTTGTGGCCCACGCACTGCATGGTCATGGCGTGGAGAGCCTCCTCGTCGGTCATGAGGGCCGTCTGCTTCTGCGGGCGGGGCGGCGTGTCATGGCCCTGCAGCGTCACGTCCACGCCCTTGTCGGCCATGAACTGCTCGAAATCCCGCAGGCGGGCGTAGACCCGCATGTAGCGCTGCCGCTTGGCATCGTCTACGGCGTCCAGTTTCGATAGGATCACGTCGAAAGCCTCCGACAGGGAGGAGATGCGGGTGATCTCCCGCCCATCGGGGCCTACGCTCTGCTTGACGCGGAAGTCCGCGTAGATCAGCAGCAGCGACTCCACAGACAGGTAGTCCGGCTCCAGATCCCAGACGGAGTGGTTGGCGGCCACGTGGCCAATGTCGGTGAGACGGCGGCGGCGGAACCATAGGTCCGTATAGTAATAGTGCAGGTAGGGCACCCGCTCCCCGGGACGGCAGCCGAATTTGCCGATATCGTGTCCGGCGGCGCTGCCGGACACCAGCGCCAGATCCACGGGGATACCGGCGCGGTGCAGGGCGCGGCCCGCCGTCATGGCCACATGGTGGACGCCGGCGATGTGCTCCAGCGTGCGGTAGGGCGTGGCCTCCAGCCCCAGACGCATCAGCTCATAGACGTACTCCCGCTTCCAACAGCGCAGCATCTGGACGTAGCTGACGGCGCAGGCGCTGCCGGACAGCTCCGCCTCCGTCAGGAGCCGGAACGTCCAGGCGGGGTTCGGCGGCAGCACCTCGTTCTCCGCGGCGAACAGCACCTGCAGCACCGACAGGAAAAACACGGCTCCGGGGCCGAAGGGCTCCGGCGTGTCCCGCTCCGGATACAGCAGGCGGCGGGCAAAGTCGTAGGTATAGGCCAGCCAGCCCTGCTGCGGCGCAGCTCCGCCGCTGAGAGCGTCCAGCTCCGGACGGCACAGGGCCAGCACGTCGGCGCAGCGCAGGCGCCGCCCCTGAAACAGGGGGACAAAGCGCTGCATATAGCCCTCCGTCTCCAGACGGCGGGCAAACGACTCTCCCTGGGGCAGCCAGTCCGCCGCAGGGCGGCCGGTAAGGCGGCGGCGCAGGGCGCTGTTCATCTGACGTATGCGTTTTTTCGTCATAGAGATCCCTCCCGCTTTCAGACGCCGCGCAGACAGAGGCGGCGTATGGGAATGGTGATATTGTATGCCATGGGCCGCCGCGCTGTCAACATTTTCGGCGGCAATCTTAGTCGGGCCTTAATGCTTTGTTCATATTCCGTTCACATTTGCATAGGGCCGCCATGGTAAGATGGAATCAAGCATCTGACGACGCTTTTTCACAAATTCTGCGGAACATTTTTCCGCGGTGCGCCGTCATACATGTATGTGGAATACTGCGGCGCACCGCAGAGGAAAGGCAAAGGAGATAACACCATGAAGAAAGCTGCTTTCATTCTGGCGCTGGCCATGCTGCTGGGCGTGGCCGCCGGCTGCGGTCAGAGCGCCGGCGAAGCATCCGTGCAATCCGTCTCCATGATCTGCGGGCTGGGCTCCGCCGGTATGACGGACCGTTTTGCCGGCGTGGTCAGCGCGCTGGGCGAGACCAACATCAAAAAGGACGACTCCATGACCATCGGCGAGATCAAGGTCAAGGCGGGCGACGCCGTCAACGTGGGCGACGTGCTGTTCACCTATGATATGAGCCAGCTTGAAATCGATTTAGAGGATGCCCAACTGTCTTTGGAGGAGTTGAAGTCTCAGCTGGAAACACAGCAGGAAGAGAAGAAGCAGGCGGAGGACGCGCTGGACGAAACCACGGATGACACCGAGCGCCGTCGGCTGCTGCTGGACATTCGGGGCTATAACAACGAGATGCAGAAAACCAACCGCAGCATCGCCGAAAAGAACCGCGACATCGAGAAGCTGCAGAAGAACATGCAGAACAGCTCCGTGAAGGCGGAGGTGGCCGGCGAGGTCAAGAGCGTCAACGCCAATGGCAGCACCGACAGCAACGGCAATCCCCTGCCCCTGATCTCCATCGTGCAGACCGGCGGCTACCGCGTGAAGGGCTACGTCAACGAGAACAACGCATCGGTGCTCAGCGAGGGCATCAGCGTCATCATCCGCTCCCGTGTCAGCGACCAGACGTGGCAGGGCACCATCTCCAGCATCGACTGGAACAACCCCGCCCAGAGCAGCAGCAACTATTACGACAGCGGCAGCAGCGGCAGCAGCGACACCGGTAACTCCAGCAAATACCCGTTCTATGTGGAGCTCAGCAGCAGCGATGGGCTGCTGATGGGCCAGCACGTGTACATCGAGCCGGATCTGGGACAGGGCGCACAGGACGCCAACACCATCCACCTGCCGGCCTACTTCATCAACGACGCGGACTCCTCCCCCTGGGTGTGGGCCCAGAGCAGCAGCGGCAAGCTGGAAAAGCGCAGCGTGACGCTGGGGGAGCATGACGCGGAGCTGGACACCTACGTCGTCACCGACGGGCTGACGGCGTCGGACTACATCGCCTTCCCCGACGAGACGCTGAAGGCCGGCATGACCTGCGTGCCCTACGACGAGAGCACCTTCGATCCCGATAGCAGCAGCGGCATGACGGACGGCGGCATGACGGACGGCGGCATGACGGACGGCGGCATGACGGACGGCGGCATGGCGGACGGCGGCATGGCGGACGGCGGCATGGCGGATATGTCCGGCGCGGATAACGGCGGCGACGTGACCGCGCCCGCTGCGGACGGCGCCGTCACGGACGCACCGGTGGAGGGCTGAGTATGATCCTGGAAATGCACGACATCTGCAAGGACTACCCCATGGGAAAATCCGTGAACCACATTCTCAAGCACATCGACCTTGAGGTGGAGGAGGGGGAGTATCTTGCCATCATGGGGCCTTCCGGCAGCGGTAAGACCACGCTGATGAACCTGATCGGGTGCCTGGACGTGCCCACCAGCGGCAGCTACCTGCTGAACGGGCAGGATATCACCAAGTGCAGTCCCAAGCAGCTGGCGGAGGTGCGGAACAAGGAGCTGGGCTTCGTGTTCCAGTCCTTCAACCTGCTGCCCAAGCTGACAGCGGTGGAGAATGTGGCGCTGCCCCTGCTGTACGGCGGGGTGAAGAAGGCGGAGCGGCTGGAGCGTGCCCGTCAGGCGCTGGAGACGGTGGGCCTGTCCGACCGCGTGGATCACCGGCCGGATCAGCTGTCCGGCGGACAGTGCCAGCGCGTGGCCATCGCCCGGGCCATCGTGGGAAGGCCCAAGCTGCTGCTGGCTGACGAGCCCACCGGCGCGCTGGATTCCGCCAGCGGCGCACAGGTGATGGATCTGTTCCAGCAGCTGCACCAGAGCGGCTCCACCATCATCATGATCACCCACGATCAGGGCATCGCACAGCATGCCCACACCATTATGAACATTCGCGACGGTGTGCTGTCAGGAGGTGCGTTCCATGAGTAAATCCCTGAAAAAGACGCTGCTGATCGTGGGCATTGCCGCAGCCGTGTGCGCCGCCGTATGGGGCGGCCTGACGCTGGCGCGGAACGCCCAGCGCGGCGACGTGAAGGTGTTCGACGTGCCCAGCTTCGCCATGACCGACTACTGGGGCGACACCGCCAACACCAGCGGCACGGTGAGCACCGATAAATTGCAGAAGATCTACCTCTCCCAGAGCCAGACGGTGAGTCAGGTGTACGTGAAAGAGGGGCAGAATGTAAAGAAGGGCGACAAGCTGCTGGCCTACGACACCACGCTGTCTCAGGCGGAGGTGGAGGGCGCCCAGATCCAGCTGGAGCGCATGCAGCTGGAGCTGGAAACAGCCAAGAATAACCTGTCCCTGTACCGCAAGGCGGAGAACCGCGAGGAGCTGCAGAAGGAATATGACCGCGTGGCCGCCATTCTGGAGAAGCTGCGCTCCCAGCAGGACCAGCTGGCCGGACGGGGCTCCCCCGTGAAGCAGGCCGTCTGGGCGACAGCCTTGGCCAGAGCAAGGATAAGCCCCTGTACTACCAGTGGCTGGAGGATACCCGCACCAAGGAGTACTACCTGACGGACGAAATCATCCGGAACGACATCCTGCCCAAGAGCCGGAACAGCGCCTACGTGGTGCTGGTGACCAGAGCCGGCAACGTGAACAACGGCGCCATCACCTGCTACGGCATGTACATCGTGGCCGAGGACACGGAGACGCCGGTGAAGCTGAAGGTGATGAACGACCTGCCCGCCTATCAGGACGGCTATGTGACCCCCACCACCGCGGAGATCAAGGACCGCGAGGAGCAGCTGGCCACCATCGAGAAGCTGCTGAACGAGTCCCTGACCAAGGAAGAGCTGAAGTCCCTCATCGCCACCACGGAAAAGCAGGTCTACGACGGCCAGCGCTCCGTGAAGCAGGCTCAGATCGGGCTGGACAAGAAAAAGAAGGAGCTGGGCGACGGCACCGTATACAGCGAGATCGACGGCGTGGTCAAGGCCGTGCGGCCGGCGGACGAGGCCTATAACAACAGCGAGCCTGTGGTGGAGGTCTCCGGCGGCGGCGGCTATTACATCACCGGCGCACTGGGCGAGCTGGACCTGGGTAAGGTGAAGCTCGGCGACACGGTGGACATCAGCAGCTGGATGACCGGCGCCAGCTGTCAGGGTGAGATCGTGGAGATCAGCGACTTCCCCACGGACAACAGCAGCAGCTGGGGCGACGGCAACAGCAATGTGTCCTATTATCCCTTTAAGGTATTCGTCTCCGAGGACGCCAACCTGCAGCCCGGAGACTATGTGGATATGTCCTATCAGAAGACCGTCACCACCGACGGCAATACCATCTATCTCCAGACCATGTTCATCCGCACGGAGAACGGCAAGAGCTACGTAATGGCCCGCGGCGACAACGGCAGGCTGGAGAAGCGCTGGGTCCAGACGGGACGCGACCTGTGGGGAAGCTACACCCAGATCCGCGGCGGACTGTCGCTGGAGGACTATGTGGCGTTCCCCTACGGGAAGGACGTGCGGGAGGGCGCCGCCACGGTGGAAGCCAACGCCGACGAGCTATACAACGGACTGTAAGGAGGGCGAAGCGATGTTAGAAAATATCAATCTCGCCTTTCAGGGCGTGTGGAGCCACAAGATGCGGTCGTTCCTGACCATGCTGGGCATCATCATCGGTATCGCGGCCATCATCACCATCGTATCCACCATTCAGGGCACCAACGAGCAGATCAAGCAGAACCTCATCGGCGCCGGCAACAACGTGGTCCGCGTGCAGCTGACCCAGGACGGCAATGAGATAAGCCTGGACTACTCCGACATTCCCCAGGGCGTCAGCACCATCACGGAGGACATGCGCAGCGAGATGAGCCAGCTGGGCAGCGTGGCGGATGTGTCCCTGTACCACCAGCGGCAGTGGCCCGACGGCGTGTACGTGGGCGATACGTCCTTCAGCGGCAGTCTGTACGGCATCGACAGCCACTTCCTGTCTGCGGCGGACTACGCCGTCAACTACGGCAGATCCTTTGTGGAGTCGGACTTCGCCAGCTGCCGGAAGGTGGCGCTCATCGACACCAAGAGCGCCCAGAGCCTGTTTCAGGGCGAGAATCCCATCGGCGGCACTCTGGAGATCAGCGGCGAGCCCTTCACCGTGGTGGGCGTGGTGTCCTCCCGCGTGTCCTCGGAGCCGGTCATCAACAACATCAATGACTACTACATGTACTCCGGCAGTACCTCCGGCACCATCTTCATCCCCGACAGCTGCTGGCCCATCGTCTATCGTTACGATGAGCCCCAGTATGCGGCGGTGCGGGCGGTGTCCACCAACGACATGACCACCGCCGGCAACAACGTGGCGGAATACCTCAACAGCCACGTTATCTCCGGCGACACCTACAAGTACCAGTCCAAGGACCTGCTGCAGCAGGCCAGCCAGCTGCAGAGCCTGTCCGAGAGCTCCAACCGGCAGCTCATCTGGATCGCCGCCATCTCCCTGGTGGTGGGCGGCATCGGCGTCATGAACATCATGCTGGTGTCTGTGACGGAGCGTACCCGCGAGATAGGCCTGAAGATCGCCATCGGCGCGCAGCAGAGCCGTATCCGCTGGCAGTTCCTGACGGAGGCCGCCGTGCTCACCAGCATGGGCGGTATCCTGGGCGTGGCCTGCGGCATCGGCCTGGCGGAGATGATGTCCCACATCATGGGCACACCGGTGGCCATCAGCGTACCGGCCTGCATCATCGCCGTGGCCTTCTCTATGGTCATCGGCGTGGTGTTCGGCTTCGTACCGGCGGTGAAGGCCTCCAAGCTCAACCCCATTGAGGCCCTGCGCCGCGAGTAAGAGACGCGAAATATACGAAAAGAGAGAGGTCCTGCTGTGCAGGACCTCTCTCTTTGTATGGATTCCGCCTGCGTCATCCTATGCAGGGACGAAGGCGCGGACGACCAGACATTTCTTCATACCACATAGGGCGGGAAAATGCAGCGTCCCGTCAAAATCTGGCCAGAAATGCGTCGGGCACGGTGCAGCCCTCCGGCAGCACCTCCAGCACCACGTAGCTCCCGTTGACGGACACAGTGGCGCTGTTTTTCCACATGGCGGCCTCGTCCGGATACATGGTATCGTTGGCCATGGTGTCCACACGGGCCTGGAAGATGTCGCGCACCTTGGCTGCGTCGGCACTGTCAGCCACCTCCACCATGGCTACCTCGCAGGAGGTGGCAGTGGGGGAGAGGAAGAACACCGACTGCTTCAGTTGGATGTCCGCGATGCCGGGGTAGTAGCCGTTCAGCATCTCCACCGCCGTTTCCTCCAGCAGGGCGGGGGCGTTGTCGCCCAGCTCCTCGTTGACCTGGGCGATGGCTGCTTCATAGGCGGCGCGCAGATCCACGGACTGACCGCCGCCGGACGTGTCCTTACCGCAGGCGGTCATGGCCAGCATCAGCAGGGCCATGCAGAATACACACAGCTTTTTCATCGAAAACACTCCTTTCATCGGGCGGGCAGAACGCCGCCTTTGCCATTTCTGACGGCACGGGGCGGCGTTTCGTTCCGCATTCAGCGGACAGTGGGGGGCGGGGCGTTCCAGCCGTCGGGAAAATTGGCCAGCACCCAGCGGCGGGTGTGGTCAATGAAGGCCCGGGTGCTGTTGGACAGGGCGTTCCTGTCCTTGACGCAGATACCGATGTTCCGGTAAAACGGCTGGGGCAGAGAGCAGGACACCAGCGGATAGGCACAGCGGTAGAGCATCAGCTCCTCCATGATGCTGATGCCCAGCCCGCTGGACACCATGGCCAGGATGGTCTGATCCTGCTGGACGGTGTACTGGATCTTCGGCGTGATGCCCAGCGTGTCGAACACCGCCTGGATCTCATAGTCGTCGCCCTCGTCCAGCAGGATCAGGGGATACTGCTCCAGCGCCGCAGGCGGGAAGGGGTTCGCACCCGCCAGCGGGTGGTCGCAGGGGACGATGACCTTCCACTGGTCCCGCTGGAGAAGCCAGCAGTCCAGATACTTTTCAACAGGGGCGGGGAGGCTGATGAAGCCGCAGTCCGCCTGTCCGTTCAGCACCCAGTTGCCAATCTCGCTGTTGAAGTTGGAGGGCAGCAGCTCAAACTCGATATGGGGGTAGTGGGTCTGAAAGGTCTTGAGGATGTTGGGCAGCCACTTTTCCGACACGCTGGTGAAGGTAGCCACCTTGACAAGACCTGTCTCCAGACCCCGCAGGTCGGCGGCCTGCTGCTCCAGCTGGTGCTGCATGGCGCACATCTTCTCGAAGTAGGGCAGCAGCGCCCGTCCGTCCGCCGTGGGGGTGACGCCGCCGTGGCTGCGGATCAGCAGGGGCACACCCAGCTCCTCCTCCAATGAGCCGATGGCGTGGCTGACGCCGGACTGGGTAAAGTTCATCTCCCGCGCCGCGGAAGTGAAGCTGCCGCACTCCACGGTCTTGAGGAATATCTGATATTTCGCAACGCTCATGGGCGCACGCTCCTTTCCCGATGCAAGTATAGCATATCCGTCGGCCCGGTGCAAAGTTTTTTTCATGGTTTTGATGATTATGATGCGTTTTACAAATTCCCGCACTTGTGGTACATTAAAGACACGTTAAGAAAAACCGCAGAAAGGAGGCGCTGAAGCATGGGTCCGAGTTTCGTGATGGCCGCTCTGGCCGGTCTTCTTGTGGTAGTCGGCATCGTCAGCAAAGTCACCAGCAAGTAAGTCTTTTCCGTTTTTTCAGTTTTCACCTCCTCCCGTGGCGGCACCATCTCCCTGTCGCCGGTACGCTCGTCCGCTTCCTGCGGGCGGGCGTATTTTTTACCAGAGGGGCGGGAAATCTTGCATCTTTTTCACTTTTATGGTATAGTGAGCGGCATTAAGATCCCGCACACCGCGGGCAAAAGGAGCTTGTCATGACACAGAAAAGGATCCATACGCTGTCGCTGCTGGCGGCCATCACCGCAGCCGTCATCTTCGGCATGAGCTTCATGTTCTCCAAGCTGGCGCTGGAGAAGGCGGCCCCCACAGTGCTGCTGGCGGTGCGGTTCACCGTGGCGGTGGCGGCCATGACGCTGGTGATCCTGGTCAACGCGCTGGTGGGAAAGCTGCGGGGGCGGCCGCTGTTCACCTTCTCCCTGCGGGGCAAGCCGGTGTATCAGCTGCTGCTTCTGGGCATCGTACAGCCGGTGGCCTACTTCATCTTCGAGAACTACGGTATCCTGTACACCTCGTCGGCGGTGGCGGGCACCATTATCGCGGCGGTGCCGGTGTGCTGCATCCTGATGGACGTGCTGGTGCTCCACGAGAAGGTGACGCTGAAGCAGGTACTGTGCGCCGTGTGCGCTATCGGCGGTGTGGCGCTGATCTCCGCCGGAGGGGCGGTGATGGTCTCGGCGCTGGGCATGCTGTTCCTGCTGCTGACCATGCTCAGCGACACGCTGTACTACGGCATCAGCCACAGCGCCGCCAAGCTGTTCACCCCGTTTGAGATGACCTACGTCATGTTCGTGGTAGGCATGGTGGTGTTCATCCCCGTAGCGCTGCTCCACGCCGGAGGGCTGACCAGCCCCATGATCCTGGAGCCCTTGCAGGACGGGCAGTTCTGGCTGGCAGTGCTGTATCTGGGGCTTTTGTCCTCGGTAATGGCCTACGGACTGCTGAATTTCGCCAACAGCCACCTGTCCGTGTCGGAGACATCACTTTTTTCCAACGTCACCACGGTGGTGTCTGTGCTGGCGGGCGTGGTGCTGCTGAAGGAATCCTTCAGTGTGTGGCAGATGCTGGGCGTGGTCATCATTCTGGTGTGCGTATTCGTGGCCAATGTATCCGGAAAAGAAACAAGATCTCACTCTCAGGCGGTCTGAGACAATGTATAAGAACGAAAAACGCTATGCGCTGGTAAACGGCGTGCTGCTGGACGGCACCCGTGATATGGCGCCCCAGACGGGGAAGGTCATCTGCGTGGACGGCAGCCGTATCGCCGCCGTCACCGACGGAGCGGCGCCCGCGGGTACGAGACGGTGGATCTGGGCGGGCAGTACGTGCTGCCCGGGCTCATCAACCTGCATGTCCACCTGCCGGCCTCCGGCAAGCCCAAAAAGGAAGCCCTCCGACCCCAAAAAGCTGGTGAAGCTCATCACCTCCAACGGCCTGATGCGCCGCGTGGGCATCCGCCTGTGCGAGGGCTACGCCAAGATGGAGCTGCTCAGCGGCGTCACCACCATCCGCACGGTGGGCGGCGTGGCGGATTTTGACACCATTATCCGCGATCAGGCGGCGGCAGGGGCCATCCTGAGCCCCCGCGTGGTGGCGTCCAACATGGCGGTATCCGTGCCCGGAGGCCACATGGCAGGCTCCCTGGCCTACGAGGCCCGCACGCCGGAGGAGGCTGCGGCCTGCGTGGAGAAGATCGCGGCGGAGAAGCCCGACCTCATCAAGCTGATGATCACCGGCGGCGTCATGGACGCCGAGGTGGTGGGTGAGCCCGGGGTGCTGCGGATGCAGCCCGCGCTGGTGAAGGCGGCTTGCGATAAGGCGCACGCGCTTGGCATGAAGGTCGCCGCGCACGTCGAGAGCCCCGAGGGCGTGCGTGTGGCGCTGGAAAACGGCGTGGACTCCATCGAGCACGGAGCCAGACCGGACGCGGATATCCTGCGGCTGTTCAAGGAGCGGGGCGCATTCCAGGTATCCACCATCTCCCCCGCCGTGCCCTACGCCCTGTTTGACCGCAGCATCTCCCACGCCACCTACGAGCAGCAGGCCAACGGCCTTGTGGTGTTCGAGGGCATTGTGGCGCTGGCCAAGGCGTGTCTGGCGGAGGGTATCCCCGTGGGACTGGGCACCGACACCGGCTGCCCCTACATCACGCACTACGATATGTGGCGCGAGCTGTGCTACTTCGTGAAATACTGCGGCGTGACGCCGGCCTTCGCGCTGCACAGCGCCACGCTGCTGAACGCGGAGCTGGCGGGCATTGCCGACGTTACCGGCTCCGTGGAGGCCGGGAAGGCCGCGGACCTTATCGTGTGCCCTGCGGACCCGCTGGCGGATCTGACGGCCCTGCGCAGGCTGTCCATGGTCATCCGCGACGGCTGGCGCCTCGAAAACCCCACTGTGAAGAAGATGCCGGAGGTGGAGCGGGAGCTGGACAAGTTCCTGTAAGCGCTTCCATGGAAAATAAGAGGGACGGCCCTGCGGGCCGTCCCTCTTTCGTCGTTACAGTTCCAGCTCCTTGAGGACGCTGTGGCACCTGGCGTTGCTGGCGAACACCGACGAGGGCCGCAGCACATTTGGCGCGGTATCCGCGAAGTCGGTGACGATACCGCCGGCCTCCGTGATGATCAGGCTGCCGGCAGCGTAGTCCCAGGGAGACAGGCAGCACTCGCCGAACACCTCCACCCGTCCCGCCGCCACCTGGCACAGGTCCAGAGCCGCCGCGCCGAAGCGGCGGAAGTCCAGCCCCTTTTCGTACAGCTGGCGGATCAGGGAGAAGTTCTGCTCCGTCAGGCTGCGGTCGTAGATGGTGGAGCCGCAGAGGAACACGGCGTGGGCCATGTCCCGCTCACTGACCCGGATGGGCAGGCCGTTGCAGAACGCACCGCCGCCTTTCTGAGCGGAAAACAGCTCGTCGGCAAAGGGGTCATAGACCACGGCGTACTGCGTCTGGCCGTCCTGAGCCAGCGCCACGGAGATATCGCTGTAATGCAGGCGGCGGACGAAGTTGGTGGTGCCGTCAATGGGGTCCACGATGAAGGTCCACGGACGGGTCAGGGTCGTGTGATCCCCCTCCTCGCCCAGAAAGTCCGCCTCCGGCAGCAGGGCCAGCAGCTCCCGCTGCAGAAAGCCCTGCACCGCCACGTCGTACTTGGTGACGAGGTCGGCGGCGCCGTGCTTTTCCATGGTGGCCCGCTCGATGTCATGAGCCTCGCGGACGATGTCGCCGGCGCGGCGGACGACGCCCTCCAGCTGATGCAGCATATCTGTTCTCATATGAGTTCCCTCCTGATGACCGTACCGGCGTGTGCGCCGGTGAGTGTATCGTGTATGACCGCCGGCTGCCCCGCCACCAGCACGGCGTCCAGTCCGGACGCCATCCGGCAGGGACACCGGTAATCGCCGTTTTCCCGCAGCTGTGCGGGATCAAAGACGCAGAGGTCCGCGTCCATCCCCTCCGCGATGACGCCCTTGTGCCGCAGGCGCAGGGCCCGGGCGGGCAAAGCCGTCATCTTCCGCACCGCCTGCTCCAGCGTCAGGGCATGTTTTTTCATGACAAAGTGCTGGATGAGCCGGGGGAACGTGCCGTAGACCCGCGGGTGAGGCATGCCCTCCGTGGGATAGGTGGAGTCGGAGATCAGGTTGGACAGGTCACTTTGCAGAATGGCGATGATGTCCTCCTCCGAGGCCATGAAGTCGATCATCGTGATCTCCCCCTGCTCCCGCACCAGCAGGTCGCAGCAGCAGGTCAGCGGGTCCTGCCCCGTCAGGGCCGCGATCTGGGCAAGGCTCTTGCCCAGGAACGGGTGATCCTCGGGGCAGTGAAGGCTGGTGAGGTAGATGCCGTCCCAGCCGGCCAGACGGGCGATGTCATCAAACCCGCTGCCGCTTTCGATGCGCCGGGCCAGCTCCCGACGGGCAGCGGGGTCGCTCAGACGGTGGACCACCGCGTCCATGCCGCCCTCCAGAAACTCCGGCGGCAGGATGTGCAGCAGCTGGGTGGAGCCGGCGGTGTAGGGGTAGACGTCGCAGCTGACGTCCAGTCCCTCCTGCCGCGCCTGCTCTAAAAGCGCCAGCGCACGGGGGATCTTTTTGCCCCAGCTGTCCCGCCCCATGGCTTTCAGATGGCTGATGTGCAGAGGGATGCGGAGTGTCCGCGCCACGGTGAGCATCTCCTCCACGGAGGTGCAGACACCGGCGCCTTCCTGCCGCATATGGACGGTGAGGGGGATGTCCTGCCCC
>VOFJ01000621.1_pt1 | contig 15903 bp, 11 predicted proteins | sample 5384081 | NCBI WGS metagenome assembly VOFJ01 (sample SAMN12384729, study PRJNA508395) | human gut metagenome | isolation source: healthy gut I | host: Homo sapiens
GCGGTTCTTTTTGCTTTTCGCGGAATCGCGAACAAATCATCGAATTCCGCATTCCGAATTCCGAATTCCGAATTACCTTCAGTCTGCCGATGTGCTGACGGACTTGTTCCGCACGAACAGAATCAGCGACTGCTCGTCACTGTCGTAGATGGTCGTCGCGCGGAGCGCCGTGCGCAGGAACATGTCGGAGATGTACACTTCGCCGTTGTCCAGCCGGACGGCGCCGGATTCCATCGCAATTGCGCTGCCATCCACCATCACGGACAAACCGCTGTCCGTCTCACGGATGACGACCGTGTAGCCTGCCGCGGACAGCACCCACACGCCGCTTTCGCTGACATCCAGCTGCCAGTCGTCGATGCACGCTGCCAGCTCGCGCAGGGACATGACCGGACTGCCTACCGTGTTCACCCACAGGCTCGGACGGCGTGTGTAGCCCACGCCATCCTGCGTGACGGTCATCGTCAGCGTCGCGCCGCCGTTGCTCAGGATGATGCTGCCGTTGGGCAGGAGCGTCAAGCCCTCCGGCGTATATACCGGCGCTTCGGTCGTCACCGTATCCACCGGGAAATCGCCGGACGCGCCCGGCAGAGGCAGATCATCCGCCGGAGATGCCGTTGGCGCGGCGCTCGGCGCGGGCGTTTCCGGCGCGGGGGTCGGGGTCGCCGTCGGCGGCACGGTCGGCGGGGAGTAAGGCACAACGTTCGGGTCTTCAAACAGGCGCGTCTGCGTCGCCTGACCCGCAATGCCGTCCACGGACAGCCCGTTCGCCTTCTGGAAGCGGCGGACGGCGGCGGTCGTCTTGCTGCCGTACGCGCCGTCATCCTCGCCCTCTGCCAGATAGCCCAGCTCAATCAGCTTTTTCTGCACCTTCAGCACGCCTGAGCCGCGGTCTTGCCACTGCACGGTCCTGTAGCCCATGTTGGGCGTTATCGTGGGTTCGGGAATGGGCGAGGCCGTCGGCGTGGCGGTGGGCACGTCGGTCGCGGCGGGCGCGTTGGGAATCGGGGATGCCGTCACGTTCGGCGGCAGGGGCGTCGGGGTCGGGACATCCTGCGGCAGTGGCCCCTCCTGAACGGAGAAGGCGACGGTCAGCGCGACATACGCCAGAAGCGTTTTCAAAAAGTCCATGAGGAATGTTCCTCCTTGCATTCTAAATCAGTATCTATTATACGACAAAATTCTGGTTTGCGCAACCTGATAGCGCGTTTTTTCCGTTTGCAGATTGTAAAAAATTGCGGATTCGCGCTATAATGGCGGCAGGAAAAACTCATCAGCAGGAGGAATCAGCCATGAAAGAACCGATTTTGGTGATGATGGCGGCGGGCATGGGCAGCCGCTACGGGGGACTGAAGCAGTTGGATCCGGTCGGCCCGGACGGCGAGGTCATCCTCGATTACAGCCTGTACGATGCGTACCAGGCGGGCTTCCGCCGCGTCGTGTTCCTGATTAAGCACGAGATTGAAGATGCTTTCAAGGCGATGGTCGGTTCGCGCGTGCCGGCGGGGATGGAAGCAAACTACGCCTTCCAACAATTAGATAAGCTGCCGGAGGGCTTTTCCGTCCCGGAAGGGCGCGTGAAGCCGTGGGGCACGGGGCACGCGGTGCTGTGCTGCCGCGAATTCCTCGATGCGCCGTTCCTCGTCATCAACGCGGACGATTACTACGGCGCGGGCGCGTTCAAGCTGGCGTATGAGTACCTGCGGACGCTGCGGGGCAAGCGCGGCGAGTACTTCATGGTCGGCTACGCGCTGAAGAATACGCTGACGGAGAACGGCTATGTGTCGCGCGGCGTGTGCACGGTCAACGAGTTTGGCTTCCTGAAGGAGGTGCGCGAGCGCACGCACATTATCGCCAGCTGCGACGGCCCGCTGTTCACGGAGGATGGCGAAATGTACCGCCGCCTGCCGGACGATACGACCGTCAGCATGAACTGCTGGGGCTTTACGCCGGATTTTCTGGATGCGCTGGCGGAGGGCTTCGTGCCCTTCCTGAACGAGGCGATGGAGAACAACCCGATGAAGGCGGAGTATTACCTGCCGACCGCCGTCAGCCGCCAGCTTGACCGTCACCGGGCGACGGCGCGCGTGCTGACCTGCCCCGACCGCTGGTACGGCGTGACCTACCACGAGGACAGGGCAGTCGTCGCCAAGGCGATGCTGCGCAAGGCGGAGGAAGGCGAGTATCCGCGGCCGCTGTGGGGGAAGAAATAATTCGGAATGAGTGTGCTGGTGCGGAAATAATTTGCGCGGAGTGCTTGCATTTGCGGCGGGCGTGGTGTATAATCACAGCAGAGCAATGAACGGTTCTGACGCGGGAATTGCCCCCGGAAAGCGAGTGCGCGGCGGTGGAAGGCGCATGGGGAGCGGGCGCGTCATCCCGACCGGGAGCTGCGGCTAATCCCCGCCGGTTCGTCTCCGAGAGCGGACGCAAGAGAGAGGACAAGGGGCGAACATCCGCCTTTGCCCTAAGCCGGGTGGTACCGCGAAGCAATGCAAGTCAGCAATGCCTTCGTCCCTGCAAAATCAGCAGAGGCGGAGGCTTTTTCTCATACTATTTCCAGATTCGCCTGTGCTATCTGCTTGCGCCTTTTCCCCGCTGTCGTCCGCTCATTCCACTTAGCGTAGCGCTGCTACGCTGCGTTTCATTCGCGTTAGCCAGCGAGAAAAATTCGCGGCGCATCTTAGCGCATTCTCATCAGGAAATAGTATCGCCTCGAATCATCAATAATGGAGGGAAAAAATCATGGCCAAGGAAAAGAAACAGGAATTTGTCACCCACATCACCCCCCGCGACGAGGATTTCTCCCAGTGGTACACCGACGTTATCCTCAAGACGGAATTGTGCGACTACGCGCCCGTTCGCGGCTGCATGATCGTGCGCCCCTACGGCTACGCGATTTGGGAGCGCATTCAGGCGGAAATGGACAAGCGCTTCAAGGAAACGGGTCATCAAAATGTGTATTTCCCGATGCTGATTCCGGAATCGCTGCTGCTGAAGGAGGCGGAGCATGTGGAAGGCTTCGCGCCGGAAGTGGCGTGGGTGACGCAGGGCGGCACGGAAAAACTGCAGGAGCGTCTGGCAGTGCGCCCGACCTCCGAAACCATCTTCTGCACGATGTACGCCAAGTGGGTGCAGACGTGGCGTGACCTGCCGATGAAGTACAACCAGTGGTGCTCCGTCATGCGCTGGGAGAAGGCGACCCGCCCGTTCCTGCGCACGAGCGAATTCCTCTGGCAGGAGGGTCACACCATCCACGCGACCGCCGAGGAAGCGCAGGAAGAAACGATGCAGATGCTGCACGTCTATCAGGAAGTGGCGGAAAACGTGATGGCGCTGCCGGTGTATGTCGGGCAGAAGTCGGAGAAGGAAAAGTTCGCTGGTGCGCGTGCGACGTACTCCATGGAAGCCATGATGCAGGACGGCAAGGCGCTGCAGGCAGGCACGAGCCACAACTTCGGCACGAATTTCGCCGAGGCGTACGGCATTCAGTTCCAGAACAAGGAAGGCAAGCTGACTTACGCCGAGGAAACGAGCTGGGGCGTATCGACCCGCCTGATTGGCGCGATTATCATGACCCACGGCGACGAGCGCGGCCTGCGCCTGCCCCCGCGCGTTGCCCCGATTCAGGCGGTCATCCTGCCGATTGCGGCGCACAAGCCGGGCGTGATGGAGGCGTGCGAGAAGCTGCTTGAGGAATTGAAGGCGGCGGACATCCGCGTCAAGCTCGACGACCGCGACACGGTGTCCGCGGGCTACAAGTTCAACGACTGGGAGATGAAGGGCGTGCCGGTGCGCCTGGAAGTCGGCCCGCGCGACCTCGAAAACGGCGTCGTGACCGTGTTCCGCCGCGACCTGTGCGAAAAGGTGACGCTGCCGCTGGAAAATCTGGCGGACGAATTGAAGGCGCTGCTGGACGATATTCAGCAGACGCTCTTTGACCAGGCGAAGAAGTTCCGTGACGAAAAGACCCACGTCGTCCACAACATGGAGGAACTGGGCGCGGCAGTCGAAAATGGCTTCGCGAAGGCCATGTGGTGCGGCGAACGCGCGTGCGAGGACGAAATCAAGGAGAAATTCAATGCCTCCTCCCGCAATATGCCCTTTGACCAGGAAAAGGAATGGTTCGGTGATACCTGCGTCTGCTGCGGCAAAAAGGCGAAGAAGGTCATGTATTACGCGAAAGCGTACTAATTTTCCCAGCAAATTGCCTGAAATTTTCCCGAAAGGCGCGAATTAACCATTTACAAACGGGAAAAAATCTGATACAATAATGGATGGGTCTGCGAACCGTTTGCGCGGACGACCGAAGACTCCGACGGCGTACTGCGTGAACAGGCGATTGCCCACGGGCATTGCCCGAAATAAAAATTTGGAGGATGAAATTCCATGACCAAGAGCGAAATCATTGCCACCTACGCCCAGCATGAAGGCGACACCGGTTCTCCCGAAGTGCAGATTGCCCTGCTGACCGACCGCATCAACCACCTGAACGAGCACCTGAAGACCAACCGCAACGACCACCACTCCAACCGTGGTCTGCTGCTGATGGTCGGCCGTCGCCGTGGTCTGATGGAGTACCTGAAGAAGACCGACATCGAGCGTTATCGTGCGCTGATCGCTAAGCTGAACCTGCGTAAGTAATTATCGCAGAACTCGGCGGCTTTGCGCGCAAGAGCCGCCGTCTGGAGACACGCGGCAGGGGAGAATCCCCCTGTGCATTCCTCCTCACGGCGGCTTTTTGCGGCAAGGCGGCGCAGAACATGGGCAGGGTCTGGAGATGTTATCCCTTGAAAATCCCGAATCGCCTGATTCAGGGGGTTTTCATATGATAGCATCTCCGGGCGGTTCAGGAAGGCAGCCATCCGCCTTCCTACGACTGAGTATAAGGAGATTCTCAATGGAAAGCAAAAAGTACAGCATGGATCTGGCGGGCCGCGAGCTGACGCTGGAATTCGGCAAATACTGCGAACAGGCGGCTGGCTCCGTCTGGGTGCATCTGGGCGATACCGTCGTGATGGTGAACGCGACGATGGCGCCGCACCCCCCGCCCCGGCGTGGACTTCTTCCCGCTGGCTGTGGACGTGGAGGAAAAGCAGTACTCCGTGGGCAAGATTCCCGGCGGCTTCATCAAGCGCGAAGGCCGTCCGACCGAAAAGGCGACGCTGACCTCCCGCCTGATCGACCGCCCGCTGCGCCCGCTGTTCAACAAGGGCATGCGCAACGACGTGCAGGTTGTGGCGACGGTGCTGAGCGTTGAGCAGGACGTGCCGCCGGAAATCCCCGCGATGATCGGTTCGTCCATCGCGCTGGCGGTCAGCGAAATTCCGTGGAACGGCCCGACGGGCGCGGTGGTTGTCGGCCGCGTAGACGGGCAGTACGTCATCAACCCCGATGAAGAGCAGCGCGCAAAGAGCGATATGCACGTTTACCTCGCCGGCACGAAGGACGCCATCATGATGGTGGAAGCGGGCGCGAACGAGGTCAGCGAAACGGCGATGCTCGACGCCATCATGTTCGGTCATGAGTATATCAAGAAGCTCGTCGAGTTCCAGGACAAGATTGTGGCGGAAATCGGCAAGGAAAAGGTCGAAGTGCCGCTGAACGTGACTGGCGACGACGTGAAGCAGGCCGTGCGCGAATTCGCCTACGACAAGTGCGTGTGGGTGTTCGACACCTTCAACCGTCAGGAGCGTCAGGCGCGTGAAGCGCAGGTCAAGCAGGAAACCATCGAAGCGCTGGCGGAGCAGTTCCCGGAGCGCGAAGCCGAAATCGCCGATGCGCTGTACTACCTGAACAAGGAAGTCATGCGCAAGAAGATTATCGAGCAGGGCATTCGTCCCGACGGCCGCGGCGTGACGGAAATCCGCCCGATTTGGTGCGAAGTGGGCGTGCTGCCGCGCGTGCATGGCTCTGCCGTGTTCACCCGTGGTCAGACGCAGGCGCTGACCGTGACCACGCTGGGCTCTACCAGCGAGGGTCAGGTGCTGGATGGCCTGTCCAGCGAGGACTTCAAGCGCTACATCCACCACTACAATATGCCGCCGTACGCCACGGGCGAAGCGGGGCGCCTCAAGAGCCCCGGTCGCCGCGAAATTGGCCACGGCGCACTGGCGGAGCGCGCACTGCTGCCCGTCATCCCCTCTGAGGAAGAGTTCCCCTACGCAATGCGCCTGGTGAGCGAAATCCTGTCCTCCAACGGCTCGTCCTCCATGGCGTCCGTGTGCGGTTCCACCCTGTCCCTGATGGACGCGGGCGTGCCGATTCACGCGCCGGTCGCGGGCGTTGCGATGGGCTTGATTAAGGACGTGGAGTCCGGCAAGGTGGCTGTCCTGACCGACATTCAGGGCTTGGAAGACTTCCTGGGCGACATGGACTTCAAGGTCGCTGGTTCCATGAACGGCATCACCGCCATCCAGATGGACATCAAGATTGCGGGCATTGACCGCACGATTCTCGAAACCGCGCTGGCGCAGGCGCTCAAGGGCCGCCTGTTCATCCTCGAAAAGATGCTCAGCTGCATCGGCGAGCCGCGCAAGGAACTGAGCAAGTACGCGCCCAAGATTGTCCGCTTCACCATCAATCCGGAGAAGATTCGCGAGGTTATCGGACCCGGCGGCAAGATGATCAACAAGATTATTGCCGAAACCGGCGTGAAGATTGACATCGAGGACGACGGCCGCGTGTTCATCTCCACCCCCGACGCGGAAGCAGCCGACAAGGCGCGCCGCATCATCGAGGGCATCGCGAAGGACATCGAGGTTGGCGAGGTGTACACGGGCAAGGTCGTGCGCATCATGAACTTCGGCGCGTTTGTGGAGCTGCTGCCCGGCAAGGACGGCATGATTCACATCTCCAAGCTGGCGAACCACCGCGTGGAGAAGGTCGAGGACGTCGTGAAGATTGGCGACACGCTGGAAGTGAAGGTCGCGGAAATCGACGCGCAGGGTCGTGTGAACCTCGTGCGCAACGACATCACCTACGACAACACCGCCGCAGCTGCCCCGCGTCGTGCAGAAGGGTTCCGTGCGCGTCCTCCGCGCCGGGATGGTCGGAACTAATCGCGTTTCCGACAACCTTTCGATGGTTGATTGCTGATTTGGTTGAATTTTCTGCATAAAAGGTCGCTTTTGTTGCAGGGAGACGCGCCTGCGGGCGCGCAAGGGGGCTTTCCGATCGCCCCCTTGACCCCTTCGGATGCACACTCTCTTGCTTGAACTTTATCGAAAGTTAAATTTAGAGGGATGTCCCTTTATGCGGAATCAGAATGAAATAATATGAAGAAATTCGCAAAAAGTCCCTGCGATTGCACCGGGCTTTTGCGAATTTTCTGCTTTTTCGGGGGAATCGTACGAAACGATGCAATTGTGCATCAGAAAGGAATCAAATGGATAGCATACTGAAAAACGTAGCGGGAGCTGATGAATGTATGCGTGATGAATGGGTGCTGCCCAATGGCCTGCGTGTGCTGGGGGAACGCCTGCCGCATCTGCGGTCGGTGTCCATCGGCGCGTGGATGCATGTGGGTTCGATGATGGAAACGCCGGAAGAAAACGGACTCTCCCACTTCATTGAGCACATGATTTTCAAGGGAACGACGAAGCGCACCGTCCGGCAGATTGCCGAGGAAATGGACGCGGTCGGCGGGCAGCTGAACGCCTTCACGGGCAAGGACTGCACCTGCTGCTACGCCAAGGTCATCGACGAGGACATCGAACTCGCCATCGACATTATCGCCGACATGGTGATGAACGCGACGATGGACGAGAAGGAGCTGGACAAGGAACGCGGCGTTGTGCTGGAAGAAATCTCGATGGACGAGGATTCGCCCGAAGATTTGGTGCATGACCTGCTGGCGAAGGCGCAGTTCGGCACGCAGTCGCTGGGGCAGCCGATTCTGGGGCCGGCGGAACAGGTCGCGGCGTACACCCGCGCCAACTTGATGGACTATAAGAACAAGCACTACCTGCCGAGAGAAACGGTAGTGGCGCTGGCGGGCAACTATGAACCCGCGCAGGTGCAGGCGCTGATGGAAAAATACTTCGGCACTTGGCAGGGCGGCGAAAGCGCACTCGTTGTGCCGAAACAGCAGGTTTTGACCGGACGGCGCGTTGTGAAGGAAAAGGACACCGAACAGCTGCACATCTGCCTTGGCTATCCGGGATTCGCTTACGGCACGGACGACGTGTATGCCGTCGCGGTGATGAACAACGTGCTGGGCGGCGCGATGTCGTCCCGGCTGTTCCAGCGCATCCGCGAAGAACTGGGCATGGCGTACTCCATCTACACCTACCCGAACTCGTATCAGGGCATCGGCACATACGGCATTTACGCCGGCATCAGCCCGAAGAACGGCGATAAGGTGCTGGAGGAAATCGACAGCGAACTCAAGCGTTTCCTGAAGGACGGCATGACGGACAAGGAGTTCCGCGACAGCAAAACGCAGCTTCGGTCGGGCTATTTGATGGGGCTGGAAAGCTCCGGCAGCCGGATGCAGGCGATGGGACGCTCGACGCTGCTCAACGGCCATCCGACAGACCACCAAAAGACGATTGCCGCCATCGAAGCCGTGACGCCGGAAATGGTGATGGACGTGGCGCGCAAGGTGCTGACTGCCGAGCCGTGCCTGGCGGTGGCGGGCAAGGGCGCAGAAAAGTACGCGGAGTAAAGAAACATGAACGAACGGATTATCGCGCTGGACATCGGCGACGCGCGCATCGGCGTGGCGGTTTCGGACGCGTCGCGCCTGATTGCCACGCCCATCGACACCATCTACCGCGTCGGCTACGGGCCGGACGTGCGCAAGGTGGTGGAAATCTGCCAGCGCTACGACACGACGCAGGTGCTTTCCGGCTGGCCGCTGAATATGGACGGCACGGCGGGCTTCCAGTCCGAAAAGGTCAAAGCGTTTTGCGAACAGCTGGAAAAAGCGGGGCTTTCGGTCGTCTATCAGGATGAACGCCTGACGACCGTGACCGCGACGAACGCGCTCATCGAGGGCAACATGCACCGGGCGGAGCGCAAGCACAATGTGGACAAGGTAGCGGCGGCGGTGATTTTGCAGCAGTATCTGGACACCTGCCGCAACCAGCAGCAACAGGAGGCAGCGAAAATGGAAGAACAGGACAACATCATTGAACTGATTGACGACGAGACGGGCGCGCCGATTCGCTTCCAGCATCTGGCGACGATTGAGCACGAGGGTGAACTGTACATTGCGCTCTCCGAGGCGGATGCGCCGGAGGACGGGCAGTGCGAGGTGTTCATCATGCAGGTGGCGCAGGAAGAAGACGGCACGGAAAGCTACATTCAGGTGGAGGACGAAGCCGTGCAGCAGGCGGTGTTCGACAAGTTTCTCCAGCTGGTGAACGAGGGCAGCGGCGATGACGAATAACGACGAGGGCAGCAAACTGGAAGCAATGGGCGAACCGCTGATTGAACTGACTGCCCCTGACGGCACGGTGATGCGATTCCGCTTCGGCGCGGTGATTCCGCTGGACGACATCGAATATGCCGTGCTGCTGGAGATGGAGGACAACCCCGACGGCGAGGAGCAGGTGCTGGTGACGCGCATTGAGCCGACGGACGACGGCGGCATGACGTTCGTGGTCGAGGAGAATCCGCAGAAGGTGGAGCAGGTGTTTAACAGCTACGTCAACCTGCGCACGCAGGAGGGCTTGACGGGGCTGACGGACGCGGAGGGATAATACTATTTCCAGATTCACCTGCGCCATCTGCTTGCGCCTTTTCCATTCTGGCGTCCGTTCATTCCACTTAGCGTAGCGCTGCTACGCTGCGTTTCATTCACGTTAGCCAGAATGAAAAATTCGCGGCGCATCTTGGCGCATTCTTATCTGGAAATAGGATAACAATGCGCGAAAGGAGGGCATACGCCCATGAAAAAAGGGAAAAAAAGACTGCTTCTGGGATGGATTTGCCTGCTTCTTTCGTTGCGTATGGTGACGGTCGCATCCGCCGAAACGGACGGCACGCCGATTCAGCCCTGCCATCAGGTGACGATGACCGAGCGGAAATCCACCGCGCAAAGCGGCGCGTCCATCAGCGTGTGGCACATCACAGCCGTGCTGGACGAGGTCAACAGCGAACTGAACGCGCTGGCGGATGACTACGCGGCGGAATTGTCGCCCCTGCTGCAAAAGCCGGGCAGGGAGCGCACGCAGAACAGCGCGCTCACCGTGCGCGTCCTCCACAGCCGGACGGGAATGAGCTGGATGAGCTTCATGGTGCAGGCGCGGCAGGAGTACCATCGGCAGGTGCAGCAGGTGCGGTTCACCACGCGCACTTACGATATGCTGACCGGGCAGCGAATCACCCTCGCCGATATTTTCCCGGCGGATTCGCCCGCGTGGGCGCTGATTTCGCAGACCGTGCGGGACACAATAAGCGCCTATTATCCGGACGAAACGCCCGATGCGGTGGATGCCCTCTGCGGCAATCTCCATGATGCGGATTTCATGCTTTACGGCATGTCGCTGGTCATTCCGCTGCCGTCGGTGTATGAAAACCATCCGCAGCTGATGCAGGCGACGCTGTACTATCCGCAGATTCGCGCGTACATGACCGAAGAAGCGCAGCGGCAGACGGACAACGCGAGCCTGTACCGCTTCTGCGCGCTGACGTACGACGACGGCCCGAACCAGTGGATTACGCCGCATGTGCTGGATGCGCTGATGCAAACCGGCGCGCGCGCGACGTTCTTCCTCGTCGGCAGCCGCGTCAGCGACTTCGCCTATCTGGCGCGGCAGGAGCACGACGAGGGGCACGCGATTGCGACGCACTTCTACGAGCACCTGTACGCGAATCAGGAGCAGGGCGGCAAGTTCCGCGCCATGTACGACAAGGTCAACCGCGCGCATATCGCCGCCATCGGCATTGCCCCGGCGTACGCCCGCGCGCCCGGCGGACAGTGGCAGCGCATGGGCAGCTACGGCGTCGGCTGGCCGCTGATTCAGTGGACGGCGGAGGCGCAGGACTGGAGCGGCGGCGATCAGGGCCCCGATGCCTACCGCACCGCCAACACCATTGCCGCCAGCACCAAGGACGGCGGCATCATCCTCATGCACGACATGAAAATCAACTCCGCCAAGGCGACGGAGATGTTCATCCCGAAGCTGGAGGAGCGCGGTTTCATGCTGCTGACGGTGGACGAGCTGTTCGCCAAGGACGGCGTGACGCTGGAAGCGAATCAAGCGTACTGGCGCTGCCTTGACGGGGTCACGACGCAGTATTGATGCGCGTTTGCCCCGTTTTTCGCACGAAAATGCGCGAAATTTGCAGTTTCTACGGGAAAAATCCCCCGCATCCCATTGGAAAGGAGCATTCCGATGATGAAGAAGTACATTGCCTGCCTGCTTGCCGCTATCCTTCTGCTGACGATGCTGCCCGCATCCGCATCGGCGGAGGGCGGAATGCAGGCGTGCCACCGCGTGACGGCGAAGTATACCGATTCCAAGCAGAACAACAAGAGCGGCATCCGGCTGTGGTCGGTCAAAACCGCATTGACGAGCGTCGATGACGAAATCAACGGGCTGGCGCAGGCGTACGCGGACAAAATCGCCCCGACGCTCCAAGCAGGGAAAGCGAACGGCGATAAGAATAGCCGGCTGGACGTCGAAATCCGCCATAGCAAAACGGGGCTGACGTGGATGAGCTTCCTCGTGCAGGCGCGCACGACCTACCACCGCGACCTGATTGCGCAGGAGTTCACCAGCCGCACGTTCGACATGACGACCGGCGAAAGAATCCTGCTGACGGACATTTTCCCCGAAGGCAGCGAGGGCTGGACGATTCTGCGCGAGAAGGTAGAAGCCCAAATCAACTACTATTTCCCGGATGAAACGCCTGACCCGGATGCCGTTGCGCAGGTGCTGTCGGACGAGGGACTGCGGAATCTCGACTTCACGCTGCACGGCATGTCGCTGGTCATTCACCTCTCGGCGGACGCGTTCTATCCGGAGCATCACACGCTGATTGAGACGACGCTGTTCTACCCCGATATTCGCCCGTACATGACCGAAAAGGCGCAGGTCGAGACGGACAATCTTTCCTATTATAAGACCGTCGCGCTGACGTTTGACGACGGCCCGACGCGCACCAACTCCACCAAAGTCCTCAACAGCCTGATGGAGGTCGGCGCGCCCGGCACTTTCTTCATGATTGGCAAGAACATGAAGCCCTACGCCGATTTGGTGCAGCGCGCGCACGACGAGGGTCACGCCGTCGCCAGCCACAACTGGACGCACGGCGACGCGCGGAAAATCAGCGCCGCTACCCTCCGCGCCATGCCGGGGAAGGTCAACAATGCGCTGATTTCCATCATCGGCATCCCGACGCGCTATGACCGCGTGCCCTACGGCTTGTATCCGGCGATGATCAAGGCGAAAGTCGGCTGGTCGTACATCCAGTGGTCGGTGGATACCTACGACTGGCGCGGGCGCAGTACGTCGCTGATTATGAGCAAGACGAAGAAGCAGTTCACCGACGGCGATATTGTGCTGATGCACGACATCAAGGACAACACGCCAAACACCGCGAAAGTGATGGCGGAATGGCTCTATGAGCAGGTACATTCTGCTGACGGTGGATGAGCTGTTCGCCAAGGACGGCGTGACGCTGGAGCCGGACACAGTGTATTTCCGCTGCGACGACGGCGTGACGACGATTAAGAAGTAACGGGGGTGCAAGGGATGAAGCGAATCGCTGCGTTGTTGACGGCGCTGTGCCTTCTGCTGGCGCAGGCGCTGGCAGAAACGACCATCGACCCGAAGGAAGCGCGAAACATCCCCCTGACGGAAGCGGGGGAGAATGAAACGCCCGACGGCATCAGCCCGACGACCGGGCGGACGCTGAGCAAGCTCTATGTGCCGGAGGGGTACGCGGGGCTGGCGGCGACAGGGCGCTATCTGCCCATGCTGGTGCAAATCGGCAATGATGGCGGCGGCGTGGGCAACCGTGCGCCGTGGGGCGTGGCGTGTGCGGATATCCTCTACGAAACGCCGCTGACAAGGAGCCACGAAACGCGCATCACCGCCGTTTTCTCCGATATGATCCCGGATTCGGTCGGCTTCGTGCGCTCGGCGCGCATCGGGCATGTGTGGCTGAGCGAGGAGTGGGGCGGCGGCTTCCTGTTCTACGGTCAGCAGGAGGTGGAAGGGAGCGACGTGAAGGCGGAAATCAAGCGGCTCGGCGCGGACCTGAGGAGCGTTATCTTCAGCGGCATTACGGGCGGCACGAACTTCAAGCGCTACTTTACCAGCCGCGCGGGCGCGAAATCCCCTTATGATGTGGATGCAAACGTCGCCGCGATGAACCGCCTCGTGCCGGAAGAACACGCTGCGCCGAACCACGCCTTCCGCTTCACCGACGATGTGCCCGACGGCGACAGCGCCACCCGCGTCTACATCAACTGGGGGGACAGCGCGAAGCTCTACAACTCGCGCCTTGTCTACCGCAAGGAGTGGAACGGCTACCTGCGCTACATGGGTACGAGCAAGACGAACTGGTACGCCGACCGTGATTCGGACGACAGCGCCATTGCCTTCCAGAACGTGATTGTGCAGTTCACGCGCGTGGACTACAACCACAACAACAAGAATGAGCCGATTATGTACGTCATCGGCGAAAACGGCGAAGCGGCGGAGGGCAATGCGGATTTCTTCCTGGGCGGCAAGCATATTTCCGGCTATTGGAAGCGCGACGGCATGACCTCCCGCACGGTCTACTACGATGCAAGCGGCGAGGAAATCGCCCTCCTGCGCGGACGCACGCTGATTGTCATTTTCCCCGATGACGCGGCGTCGAAACGCTCGGTGTCTTACGAGTGAGCAAGTGCATATCCCGCAAAAGGCGGAAGAATTTGCGCCGCTTTGACGCGGGGATAGTGTGGGAAATAATACGATTATCAGAACAAATTGGAAACGGCATGAAAAGCTGTCATTTTTCTCTCCGGGCATTGCGTCCCGGAGTTTTTTGTTGCCGAAAAAAATGGGAAAATGATAGCCAGATATGGAAAAACGCTTGACAATCCTTGCCGAAAATCGCTATAATTAAACAGGTAAATTCATACGATTTCTGAATCAACAGGAGCCATCTGCTTGCACGTTTTTCCCTTTGACGTCCGCGCATTCCACTTCGCGGCAGCCAGATGAAAAAATACGCAGCGTATTTTGGCTTGTTTACATTCGGAAATCGTATCAGGTTGAGGGAGTGGAATTGAAAAATGGAAAGCGGTGCAAACACAAAGGAAGTACTGACCCCGAAAAACGTCTATCGCTTTTTGACGGACAATCTGCCGGGGCTGTATCCGCATGGCGTGATTCCGGTGGCGGAACGCAAGGGCTTGACGCTGGTGAAGTTCTGGGCGCAAGTGCTCGACGGAATCATTCCGCCGGAATGGCACGCGTCGCTCTTTGGAGGTACGCAGCGCTCGCGGCGGCTGAGCGACATGATGAACCGCACGGGCGTGCAGCCGCTTCCGCCCAAATTGCAGCAGGAGATGAATGCGCTGCTGTCCGGGGAGACGCTGATTCGCCTGAGCCAGCAGGTGCAGGATTTCCTGCGCAGCGCGCACTACGATGCCGATGCCCTCACGCGCGCCCTGCCCGACTTCGTGCGCATGATGATGGAAAACGAGGAGTGCATGAAGCCGGAGCACGAGCAGGTGTTTGAGAACCTGCAGCAATCGAGGGAGACGCTGCCGCGCACGTTTGTGGACATGCTGACGCTCTCGTGGCTGGTGCTGCTGGCGTTCTACGGGCCGGAAATGGGCAGCCGCGAGCTGCTGGACTTCTGCCAGGCGCAGGAGCACTCGGCGCAGGCGCTGTATCTGCTTTCGTCGCACGTCACGTTCGGGCGGCGCGTGCCGCTGTCGATGACGGGGCGCAACTGCGAATTGTGCCGTCAGGGGCTATCAAAGGATGAATACGTCATGGATGCGGCTTCGTGCCTGCCGCAATTGACGGACGCGATTCGGCAGGGCGGCAAAATCGCCGTGACGGGCATGGGCGGCATCGGCAAAACGGAAATGACCCGTCAAGCGCTGGCGGTGCTGGCGAAGGAAGAGCTGTTCAGCCGCATGGCGTGGGTGCAGTACGAAAAAAAGTCTGACGGCGAGCCTGCGCATGGCGTTTGACGGCTTGGACGGCGTGGCGGAGGAGAACGTGCTCTCAACAGTGCGCGAGAAGCTGGAAGCGCCCTATCAGGGGAGGACGCTGCTGCTGATTGACAGCGTCGATATGCCGCCGGAAGCGGACGAGGGGCTGCGCGAGATAGAGCATTGGGGCTGCGATGTGCTGGTGACGACGCGTTTCCCGCTGGGCGAGGGCTTCCGGAATATCGCCGTGCCGCTGCTGTCGGAGGAAGCGAGCCGGGTGCTGTTTGTCCAGCACGACCCGTACTTGCAGGGCATGGGCAGCGCGGAAACGGAAGCGCTGCATCAGGTGCTTTCGCGCGTGGCGGGGCATCCGCTGGCGATTATCCTGCTGGCGCATCTGGCGAAGATGAAGCGCTGGACGATGCATCAGCTGCTGGAAGAGCTTGACCGCATCAGCCCGGAGGGACTGCGGCTGGCGGGCGGCAAATTCAGCGCGATTGCGCAGAGAATCGCCCAGATGGTGTCCTCCGACGCACTGACCGACCGCGAAAGGCAGGTGCTGGCGGTTTTCGCCACGTTTCCGGCGTGGACAATCCCGGTGCGAGACGCGTTGACCCTCCTGCGCGACTTCGGCACGGAGGATGAACTGCTGTCCGCACTCGAAACGGCGGCGGATTACGGCCTGCTTGCGTCGAACTGGCGCGGATACGCGATGCACCCCGTGCTGGCGGAGAGCTTCCGGCCGCTGCTGCCGCCGATGGAGAAGGTGCCGAGGCTGGCGGAGATTTTTC
>VOFJ01001031.1_pt1 | contig 15899 bp, 16 predicted proteins | sample 5384081 | NCBI WGS metagenome assembly VOFJ01 (sample SAMN12384729, study PRJNA508395) | human gut metagenome | isolation source: healthy gut I | host: Homo sapiens
CCGCCGGGTCGCCGTCCTGCGCCGCAACAAACTCCGCCAGCTTTTTCAGCGCCGAGCCGTCCGTGATCGTCTGCTCGAGCATGGCGCGCGCCGCAGCATCATCGGCTGCGAGCCCCGCCTGTGTAAGGATGCACGCGCCGAGCGTCAGGCACAGCTCCAGCAGCTCGCTCTTATGCTCACCGCGCAGCGTCGCAATGGCCTCCTTGACCTCGAGCGCGTTGCCGACGGCATGACCGAGCGGCTCGTCCATGTCCGTAATGACGGCAACCGTCTTGCGGGCGGCCATCTTGCCGATCTCGACCATCTCGGTCGCAAGCTCGCGTGCATCATCCAGCGTCTTCATAAATGAGCCGTCGCCGCACTTGACGTCCCAGCACGATGACGTCCGCACCGGCAGCCAGTTTCTTGGACATGATGCTGCTGACTATGAGCGGGATGCTCGGCACGGTGCCGGTCACGTCGCGCAGGGCGTAGAGTTTTTTATCGGCGGGGTCAAGGTTCGCCGTCTGTCCGGCGATGACCATGCCGACGCGGTCGACATTCTCCAGGAACCGTTCCATGGGCAGGTTGATGTTGAAGCCCGGAATGCTCTCGAGCTTATCGAGCGTGCCGCCCGTGTGGCCGAGACCGCGGCCGGACATCTTCGCCATCTTCACGCCGAGGCTCGCCACCATCGGTACGAGCACGAGCGAGGTCTTGTCGCCCACGCCGCCGGTCGAGTGCTTATCCGCCTTCACGCCGGACACGCCCGAGAGATCCAGTGTCTCGCCGCTGTGCATCATGGCCATGGTCAGATCCAGCGTCTCGCGCCGATCCATTCCGCGAAAATAAATGGCCATCAGCATGGCGGACATCTGATAATCCGGGATCTCACCGCGGGTATAGCCGTCGACCACATAACGGATCTCCTCCGTCGTGAGAGCCTGCCCGTCACGTTTTTTCACGATCAGATCGCTCATTCTCATCGCAATGTGCTCCTTTGCATTTCTTTGCCACGAGTATAGCACGGCGGCGGCGGAATTGCAATTCAGCGTGGAAAAATCAGATACGGCCGCCCATCGATCTCCCGCAGCACGGCCTGTGCGCCGCGCGGGAGGTTCGGCGCGTCCGCCGGTATGGCGATGACCGTCCGCTTGCCGTCAAACGTCGTGAGCACGCCGTCCGGCGCAGAATACCAGAGCACATCCAGGCCATCGTCCGCACACTGCGGCGCTGGCTCCGGCACAGTCTCGGGCTCGGCCGGAATGTCCCACGCCTCGTCCGCCGCGAACAGAATCTCCTGCGGCAGGCGCGCACACTCGAGCCGCGTGAGCCGCTTGGTCAGGGTGAGCGCGCCGCTGCCGTCCGCCAGCATCAGACCGAGATACGCGCGCGAGCGCGCCCCGCACACGGCGAGCCGCAGCCGGGGCGCATCCGTTTTCGCCCGCGCGGAAAACACCGTATGCAGCCCCTCGCGCGTCACGCGCAGCGTGCCGATGGGCTTGTTTTGCTGCAGGATCGGATACTCAGGCATAAAAAATCACTCCCGCACCAGACTATGCGCGGGAGTGATGGATTTAGAACCGGAGTCAGCCGATGCTGTAGCTGCCGCGCACCATGACGGTGGTGTCGGCCGAGGCATGAACGCCCGCGCCGTCCGCCTGCAGGAGATACAGGTGGTTTTCCGTGAGCTTTTCGCCGACGGCAGCCGTCGAGCCGGATGTGAGATCCACAGCGGCGCTCTGCGTCACGGCTGCGGCACCGCTGCGCATGAGCACCTCCGTGCCTGCGCGTCCGGAGCGTCTGCCCGTTTTCCAGCGTCACGAGCACGTATGTACCGCCCGCAGCGGCGACCTGATCGGCAAACTGTTCCTCCATTTCGCCGATCGCGCCGTTGAGCGTGGAACGGTAGGCGTCCTCCATGCGCGGCTGCACGACATCCTGCAGATAGCTGGACGTGACGAGCGGGTCTTCCCGCGAGCCGTAGTTTGCGACCGCGTACACGGTCACGGCGGCGACCATGGCCAGCGCAGCGACCAGTGCGATCGTGATGAGCGTCTTTTTCTTCATATCCGTTCCTCCGTTTTTTGGGCGTGGCGTTTACTGCGGCAGGCCAAAGCTTACGGCGATCGCGTTATCCACCTGATGCATCGCGGGCTCGTCCAGACGGCCCATGCGCTCGCGCAGGCGCGATTTATCGAGCGTACGAACCTGCTCGAGCAGGATCACACTGTCGCGCGTCAGGCCGCAGCTGCGCGCCGCGAGCGAGATATGCGTCGGCAGATTGGCCTTGCCGGTCTGCGACGTGATCGCAGCGGCGATCACCGTCGGGCTGTGGCGGTTGCCGGTGTCGTTTTGAATGATGAGCACGGGGCGCATCCCGCCCTGCTCACTGCCGACCACCGGGCTGAGGTCGGCATAATAGATGTCTCCGCGTCTGACTGGCTGCATAACATTCATCTCCGATGGAATATTTGCCCCGGTCGATATGTAGGGGCACAGTTATTGTCGCCATCGGAGCGAAATTTATACCTCAGTCGATATATACGCGCTGCACGCGCTGACTCATGGCGCACAGCAGCTCGTACGGGATCGTGCCGGCCTTTTCGGCCTGCTCGGCCACCGAGAGGTCTGCGCCGAAGATGGTCGCCACGTCGCCGGGCTGCACCTCGGGGATGTCGGTCACATCGACCATGCACATATCCATGCAGATGCGGCCGACCTGCGGTGCGCGCTTGCCGTGCAGCAGCACGTCGCCCTTGCCGGAGAGACTGCGCAGCAGCCCGTCGGCATAGCCGACCGGCAGCACGGCCAGACGCATATCGTGCGGGCAGGTGAACGTGCGGCCGTAGCTGATCGTGTCGCCCGCGTGGTGGTGCGTGACTTCGGACACGCGGCTATAGAGCGACATCGCCGGGCGCAGGTCGAGCCCGCCGGTCTCCGCCGCCGGAAACACACCGTAGAGCAGCAGACCGGGGCGCACCATGTCGAGGTGCATCTGCGGATAGTTTATCACAGCGCCGCTGTTGGCGCAATGGCGAATGGCAAAGTGGTGACCGCTCGCCTGCTCCATGCAGTCGATCGCGTGCAGAAAACGCGAGAATTGCAGCTGCGTATAAGGGTCGCCGTTTTCGTCCGAGACGGCAAAGTGCGTGAACACGCCGGTGAAATTCAGGTGCGGCAGCGACAGCGCCTCGAGCATCTCGTCGAGATGGCTGTCATCATGCACGTCAAAGCCCGTGCGCCCCATGCCGGTCTCCAGCTTCATGTGTGCGTTCAGGCGCAGCCCCGTCCCAGCGAGGAAGCGGTTAAGCTCGCGCGCATATTCGATGCTGCCGACCGCCTGCGTCACGCCGAGGGTCGCAAGGTCGACGGCGATGTTCGCCGACTGCGGCCCGAGCAGCAGGATGTTCATCGTCACACCCGCAGCGCGCACCTCCTCGGCCTCGTCATAGCAGTTGACGGCGATCCACTGGCAGCCCGCCCGCTGCAGGCGCTGCGCCACGCGCACCGCGCCGTGGCCGTAGGCATTGGCCTTGCAGATGCCGAGCATCTGGCAGCCGTCCGGCAGACGGCTGCTGATCTCGCGGTAGTTGTGTTCCAGATTATTGAGACTGATCTCTACCCATGTTCGAATTTTGCGATTCATCGTTCGTACTTCCTTGTTCCAGATTCCATTGTTCCACCGTGCAGTACAGGCACGAGCGTTCATCCACCGACAGCTCCGCGCACTGCGGCACGGTGCCGTCAAGATACAACCGCACGACCGTATGGTCGTCGGTAATGAGCTGCACGACCAGCAGCCCACCCTCCTGCCATGTGAGATCGACATAGCCGCTGCGGACGGCATCCACCACATAGGGCAGCGCCGTCAGCGGTGTCAGTCCGGCGGCGTTGAGATTGCCCGCCGGCAGCAGGATATCATCGAAGGTGAGCGTGCTCTCTCCTCGGCGCAGGTGTGCGCCGACGCCCTCGGCCGTCTCCGGAGCGATGACCGTGAGATCATAGCCGTCGGTCAGTTCCCTGCAGGTGAGCGTGTAGTCCGCGACCGTGTCGCCGTAGTCCGCGCGCACCTGCGCCGTCACGGTGACGAGGCTTCCCGTGAGCGTATCGCGGAAGGTCTGAAACGACCGCTCTCCCGCACCGTGTCCGCACGCGGACAACAGCAGCAGGCTTATCATCAGTGCAGCGATGCTTCTGCGCTGCATACTGCCTCCTATCGGATGATGGTTTTTGTGACCTCCGGCAGCGCCGCGATCACGTCGGTCGGGTTCATGGCATATTCGCCCATGCGCGCGGCGCACACGTCGCCGGCCCGCCCGTGCAGCCAGACTGCGGTCTGCACCGCATCGCGCGCGGGCATCTGGCACAGCAGTGCACCAAGCATGCCCGCCAGCACGTCACCGCTGCCGCCCTTGGCCATACCGGGATTGCCGGCGCGCAGCACGGCCGTGTCCCCGTCCGGGAATGCACAGACCGTCTCCGGCCCTTTGCGCACAACGGTGCAGCCGTGCGCGGCGGCAAAAGCGGACGCCGCCTCTGCCCTGCCGGCCGCATCCGCACCCGCAAGCCGGGCAAACTCCCCGTCGTGCGGTGTGAGGACAATGGGCGCGCGGGCGCGATCGAGCACCGTCACATCCTGCGCGACAGCAAAGAGCGCGTCAGCGTCGAGCACCAGCGCTGTCTCCGAGCGCAAAACGACAGCCTGCACCAGCGCTGTAAGCGCGGCATTTCGCCCCAGGCCGGGGCCGAGCACGCACACATCGCTCCTGCGCAGCCGCTCGAGCAGCTCCGGCAGCGCGTCCGCCGTGAGCTTTCCGTCGGCCGACGGGAGCGGGAACGGCATCGCCGCGTCGTTTTTCACGGCGGTGATCACATAGATCGCCTCCGGCACGCCGACGGACACCAGCCCCGCACCGCAGCGCAGCGCGGCATGGGCGCACAGCGTCGGCGCGCCGGTGTAACCGACGCAGCCGCCGACGATGAGCACGCGGCCATAGTCATATTTATTGGTGTCGGACGCGCGCCGCGGCAGATACGGCGCGCACGGTTCGATGCGGTGCATGGCTTGCCTCCTGAACGGAAACGCAGTGATTTGTCAGCAAATATTATAGCGTTTTCAAATCCCCACGTCAAATTTTCTTCTCCTTTTACATTGATTTGTTGCGCGAAGTGTGGTATAAATAGCTTTGTTATTGAGTTTATTGCTTGGATCGGGAAAATAGTACCAAGGTTCCGCACCAGAGAGGGACGCCGCCGGCTGAGAGCGTCCTGCGAGAAACGTACTTCGTTCGCCCGTGAGCTCCGGCCAATCCCCGGCGGGTCCGCCCGTTAGCGCGCAGAGAGTGCGGCGCACATGCGCCGAATTCGGGTGGTACCGCGGAAGCTTCCTTTCGTCCCTGTATGCGGGACGGGAGGTTTTTTTATACCCATCCGGCGATAAACACGAACGACTATGTAAACTTTGCAACGAAGGAGTTGTTTGCATGAAAGAAATGCTGCAAGAAGCTGCGCGAGGCTTCTGTCGACGCCATTTTGCAGGCGGACGACATCACGGCGCTGGAAAACCTGCGCGTGAAGTACCTCGGCAAAAAGGGGGAACTGACCGCCATCCTCAAGCAGATGGGCCGCCTGTCGGCGGAGGAGCGCCCGGCCATGGGTCAGCTGGCAAACCAGGTGCGCGCCGAGCTTGAGACCGCGCTTGAGCAGCGCCGCGAGGCGCTCAATGCGCGCATGCTCGAGATGCGCCTCAAGGCCGAGACGCTCGATGTGACCATGCCCGGCAAAGCGCCGGAGCTCGGCCACCAGCACCCGATGTACATCGTGCTCGACGAGATCAAGGACATCTTCGTCGGCATGGGCTTCGAGATCCTCGAAGTCCGGAGATCGAGCTTGCCGAGTATAACTTCACCAAGCTCAACACCTCCGAGGGCACCCCGCCCGCGAGTGGAGCGACACGTTCTACTGACCGAGGACAGCCGCATTCTTCTGCGCACCCAGACCTCCCCGATGCAGGTGCGCGCGATGGAGAGAGCTGCCGATCCGCATGGTCTAGCGCCCGGCCGCGTGTACCGCAAGGATGAGGTCGACGCCACGCACTCGCCCATGTTCCACCAGATTGAGGGCATGGCCATCGACAAGGGCATTACGATGGCGGATCTCAAGGGCACGCTCAACACGCTCGTGCGCCAGCTCTACGGCGAGCACACGTCACCCGCTTCCGCCCCCATCACTTCCCGTTCACCGAGCCGAGCTGCGAAATGGACGTGCAGTGCCACAAGTGCCACGGCAAGGCTGCCCCACCTGCAAGGGCGAGGGCTGGATCGAGGTGCTCGGCGCCGGCATGATCCACCCGAAGGTCCTCGAGGGCTGCGGCATCGACTCCACGGTCTATTCCGGCTGGGCGTTCGGCATGGGCCTTGAGCGTCTGGCGCTCGGCCACTTCAAGATCAGCGACCTGCGTTTGATCTTCGAAAACGACGTCCGGTTCCTGCAGCAGTTCTGAGAAAGGAGAGGCTACCATGATTTTAAGCAGAAAATGGCTCAATGAATTCGTAGATTGCTCGGCCTGGTCCGATCACGACTTTTCCGAGGCAATGACCCTCTCCGGCTCTAAGGTGGAGACGTTTACGAACCTGCACGACAGCATCCGAAACGTTGTCGCGGGGCGCATCGTGGAGATGGTGCGCCACACGAACTCCGACCACATGTGGGTCTGTCAGGTCGATGTGGGCGGCGATGCGCCGATCCAGATCGTGACCGGCGCACAAAACCAGCAGGTCGGAGACCTGGTACCCGTCGCGCTTGACGGCGCGCTGCTGCCCGACGGCAAGCAGATCCACGCCGGCACGCTGCGCGGCGAGGCGTCCAACGGCATGATGTGCTCGCTCAAGGAGCTCGGTCTGACGCTGCATGACTACCCCTACGCCATCGAGGACGGCCTGTGGGTCATGCAGGAGGACGGCGTGAAGCCCGGCGACGACATCGCCGCCGTCATCGGCGCGGACGACCACGTGGTCGAGTTTGAGATCACGCCGAACCGCCCCGACTGCCTGTCTGTGATCGGTCTGGCGCGTGAGGCCGCCGTGACCTTTGACAAGCCCCTGAAGCTGCACACGCCCGATGTGCCCGGCTGCGGCGAGGACATCCGCGACCATGTCAGCATCCGCATCGACGATCCCGCGCTCTGCCCGCGCTACACCGCGCGCATGGTGAAAAACGTCAAGATCGCTCCGTCCCCGCGGTGGATGCGCGAGAGATTGCGCAACAGCGGCGTGCGCCCCATCAACAACATCGTCGATATCACGAACTATGTGATGCTCGAATACGGCCAGCCGATGCACGCCTTCGACTTCTCCTGCGTCGAAGGCGGCCACATCATCGTGCGCACCGCGCGCGAGGGCGAGACCATCCAGACGCTCGACGGCAACGAGCGCAAGCTGACGCCGAACATGCTCTGCATCTGCGACGAGCACAAGCCCGTCTGCGTCGCGGGCGTCATGGGCGGCGCGAACAGCGAGATCGTCGGCGACACGGCGATGGTCGTCTTTGAGGGTGCGAACTTCAACGGCACGAGCGTGCGCCGCACGGCTGCCGCGCTCGGTATGCGCACGGAGGCCTCCGGCCGCTTCGAGAAGGGGCTCGACCCGATGAATACCGTCGCCGCCGTGGATCGCGCATGCGAGCTCGTGGAGCTGCTCGGCTGCGGTGAGGTAATGCGCGGCACCATCGACGTGCTGCCCGAACCCATCGTGCCGAAGACCGTGAAGCTCGAGCCGGAAAAGGTCAACGGTCTGCTCGGAACGGACGTGTCCGAGGCAGAGATGCGCCGCATCCTGCTCGCGCTCGGCTTCGAGCTCGACGGTGAGACGATCATCGTCCCCTCCTGGCGCGGCGACGTCGAGCATTACAGCGACATTGCCGAAGAGGTCGCGCGCTTCTACGGCTACAATAAGATCCCCTGCACGCTCATGCGCGGCCAGACCACCAGCGGCGGCTACAGCGATGCGCAGCAGGCAGAGCGCAGCATCGGCGCGATGGCGCGCGCGCTCGGCTACAGCGAGATCATCACGTATTCGTTCATCAGCCCCTCGTACTACGACAAGATCCGTCTCCCGGCCGATTCCCCGCTGCGCAACTCCCTGAAGATTTTGAACCCGCTGGGCGAGGATACCTCCATCATGCGCACGACCATCCTGCCGTCCATGCTGGAGATCATCACCCGCAACTACAACTACCGCAACAAGGCCGTGCGCCTGTACGAGATCGGTAAAGTCTACTTTGCCCGCCCCGACGGTATGGCCGACGAGCCGAAGCTGCTGTGTCTCGGCGGCTACGGCGGCGGGATGGACTTCTTCCAGCTCAAGGGCGCTGTCGAGCGCATCCTCGCCGGTCTGCGCATCACGGGCGTGACGTTCGAAGCCGAGAGCAGCAACCCGTCGTACCACCCCGGCCGCTGCGCGAAGGTGTATGCCGGCGGCAAGCTGCTGGGTGTGCTCGGTCAGATCCATCCGCTCGTGGCGGCAAACTACGGCGTGGACACGGAGTTTTACACGGCCGAGCTGCAGCTCGGTGAGATGCTCGCCGAGCGCGGTGCGACACCGGTCTACACGCCGCTGCCGCGCTTCCCGGCCGTGACGCGCGACGTGGCCGTCGTCTGCAGCGCCGACATCCCGGTCGCCAAGCTCTCGCAGTGCATCCTCGCCGCCGGCGGACAGTATCTCAAGGGCTGCGAACTCTTTGACGTGTACACCGGCGCGCCGATCCCGGCCGGCTATAAGAGCGTCGCTTTCTCGCTGACGCTGCGCGCCGACGACCAGACGCTCACCGACGACCATGCCGAGGAGACAATGCAGAGTGTCCTCAAGGCGCTTGAGGAGACGTTCCACGCGACCATCCGCTGAGCGTTCCCTGCAGCGAAAAGGTATTAAGAAATTATTTAGAACTTTTTTCGAAAAGGGTTGAAAAGTGGCTTTACAGACTTGTGTTTTTTGGTATAATAGGCACAAGAACTTGTATGAGGGAGGGCTTCACATGGAAGACGCAACCAGACGGTTTAACGCGATCGACAACAAAACAGAAATGAAGGAGATCCTCACTTCCGTGTATCATTCCCTTGTTGTCAAAGGCTACAACCCGATCAACCAGCTCGTCGGCTACATCCTCTCCGAGGACCCGACGTACATCACCAACTACAACAACGCCCGCAGCCTCATCTGCCGCCTTGACCGCGACGAGCTGCTGCAGGAGCTGCTGACCAGCTACTTGGACAAGTGAACCAAGCACTGTTATGAAACCAAAAAGGCCCTGCCTCTCGGCAGGGTCTTTTTGCATATCCACGCAGGCTGCTGCCGCGAGGTGGCAGAAAAGGGGCAAAAGCAAAAAAATCGCTCCCGTCAAAGACGAGAGCGATTCGCGTTGGCAGCGGGAGAAGGATTCGAACCCTCACATACGGAGTCAGAGTCCGCTGTGCTACCATTACACAATCCCGCTACGAACAAATGATATTATACAGATATTTTCGGATTTGTCAACCCTATTGTCGCATATTTTTCATGGAAAGAAAAATCTTTTTGTTCGGGCTCTGCCTGCGCATGCAAGCAGAGCCCGAGCAGCGGGTCAGCAATCGAGAATCTTACCATCGACGGAGATCGTGACGACCTGCCACGGAAGGAATTTCCCGCTCGCGCGCAGCGCCCTCACGCGCCGCGTGTTCGAGTCCGCCGCAGCACGGCACCTCCATGCGCACGATGGTGACACTCTGAATGTCGTTGCCCCGGATGATCTCCGTGAGCTTGTCGGTGTAATCCACCGCGTCGAGCTTCGGGCAGCCGATGAGCGTGATCTTCCCTTTCATGAATTCACTGTGCATGTTCGCGTAGGCATACGCCGTGCAGTCGGCCGCAATGAGCAGTTTCGCGCCCTGAAAATACGGTGCGTTGACCGGCACGAGCTTGATCTGGCACGGCCACTGGCCAAGCTGCGACGGCTGCGGCACGGCGGTCTGCGGCTGCGCGGCCTCCTCACGGCGGATGCTGCGCATCCTGCTGCCGGGACAGCCGCCGGTGTGCGCAGGTGCGCTCTGCGCCTGCCTTTTGCGCATATTCGCCTGCACGGCCGCAGCATCATAGGCAGCCGCCTCGCGCTCAACAAAGTGGATGGCGTCCACCGGGCAGGCCGGCAGGCAGTCGCCGAGGCCGTCGCAATAATCGTCACGCAGGAGCTTTGCCTTACCGTCTACAATACCGATCGCCCCCTCGTGACACGCTGCCGCGCACGCACCGCAGCCGTTGCACTTTTCTTCGTCAATGTGGATGATCTTACGGATCATAATATCCCTTCCCTTTCCAAAAATCGTCCGGACCCCCGCCCGGCGGTCTTGACTTTCTGTGCATAAGATAGCATAATAAAAGCCACAATTCCGTTGTCAGAACAACAAATGGAGCAAAAAATATGAACATTACCCTGACCAGCACGCGCCTGTTCCGCGGGATCGACACTGCGCAGCTGCAGCCGCTGCTGCAGTGCCTCGGCGCTGTGCGAAAGCGCTATGCGCGCGGCGAGACCATTCTCGCTGCGGGTGCACCGACCGAGCAGCTCGGTATGGTGCTCTCCGGTATGGCCATGATCGGCCACGATGACATCTGGGGCAATCACAGCCTGCTCGGTCACGTCGCGCCCGGAGAGGTATTTGCCGAACCCTATGCCTGTATTCCGGGGGAACCGCTGCGTATCAGCGTGACAGCCGCTGAGGACACCGAGGTGCTGTTTCTGAACGTCGGCAAGGTGCTCACGACGTGTACGAACGCCTGCCCGTTTCACGCACTGCTCATTTCGAATCTGCTGGCTGTGTGCGCAGAGAAAAACCTGCTGCTCTCGCAGCGCATCCTGCACACCGCGCCGAAGGGCATCCGGGCCCGGCTCCTGTCGTACTTTTCCGCGTGCGTGCAGCGCACCGGGCGATACAGCTTTGACATCCCCTATAACCGGCAGCAGCTGGCTGACTATCTCAGCGTCGATCGCAGCGCCATGTGCAGTGAGCTGTCACGGATGCAGCGTGAGGGGCTGCTGAGCTATCACAAGAACCATTTTTCCGTGCACGAGGCACTGGAGTAAATCGACGAAAGGCGGACACGACATGACGAGAGAAGAATACGCGAAGCGGATGAAAAAGCACCCCGACTGGGCGCCCGGCTGGGACGCCATCGACGCGGCCTTTGCAAAGCTCTACCCAGAAGCAGAGCCGGTGCGTTTCGAGAGCGAGCTGCACGACCGTGCGGCACTCGGCGGCGAGGAATATCTCGACGGCTTTGCCGTCTACGACACAGGCAAGGGCTATCAGCACGTCGTCACCTACGGCTTGAGCGAGCTGTACCCGAGCATGGCGGCCTTCGGCTCGGAATACAGCAAATGGGGCTATGAGCTCACGCTCAAGGTGCGCGAGAGCTATGCCGAGACCGGCACATGGGCGCTCGACCTGCTGGCGCAGCTGGCGCGCTACACGTTCGAGACCGGCAACTATTTCGAGCCGGGCGCATACATCCCCGGCGACGGCGGCTCCCTGCATCCGGAGCTGAACTCGGCCATCACGGCGCTGGCCATCGTCAACGACACGACCGCCGCACCGATCGAGACCGTGCACGGCAGGGTCGCATTTTTGCAGCTGGTCGGGCTCACGCAGCCGGAGCTGGACGCGGTCGCGCGCGACCCGGACGCACTCACGGACATTCTGGAGCGGATGCGCGCAGACGATCCGGAGCTGGTGCTCGACATGCGCAGAACAAGGTCTTACATATAAACTGCTGCCATATGCAAACCGCCGCACCGTGACGCCACGGTGCGGCGGTTTTGATTTGTGTAAAGAATGCGTTATCTTACTTTGCGAGCAGCTCCTCGCAGGCCTCGCCGAGCAGACGGATGCCCTTTTCGATCACCTCGTCACTGCTGTTGGAGTAGTTGATGCGGAAGGTGCTGACGTTGCGCGCCTTCTCATAAAACGGGTCGCCCGGGCAGATGGCCACGCCCTTCGTGAGCGCGACGCGGTAGAGGTCGACCGCAGACATGCCGTTCGGGAGCTTCGCCCAGAGGAACATGCCGCCCTCGGTCGGCGTGAACTCCACGCCCTCCGGAAGGTACTTGCGCATGCAGTCCATCATCAGCTCCGCTTTGTGCTTGTAGAGCACCTTCGTCTTTTCGATGTGCGCGTCGATGTCGTTGTCCGCAAGGTACTGCGCGAGCACGAGCTGCGAAAAGATGTTCGTGTGCAGGTCGGCGGTCGCCTTGTAGCTCAGGAGCTTCTCACGCAGCTCCTTGTTGCGCACGCACACCCAGCCGATGCGCATACCGGGCGCGACGATCTTGGAAAACGTGCCGAGCATGCAGCACTGCTCCCCCAGCTCCTTGCCGAAGCTGTCAGTCGCGGTGCCGGAAAAACGCAGCTCACGGTACGGGTTATCCTCGAGCACGACAATGTCCGTGCCGCGGAAGATCTCCACGACCCGGTCGTGTACCTGCTGGCTGTAGCTCAGGCCGGTGGGGTTCTGGAAATTCGGAATGACGTAGGCAAACTTCACGTCCGGGTTCGCCGCAACAGCCGCCGCGAGCGCATCGCAGTCGATGCCGTCGGGGTTGATGGTGACCGGCAGGATCTCGGGGTCAAAGAAGTGGAACGACTGCAGTGCGACCAGATAGGTCGGGTCCTCGACGATCACCTTGTCGCCGGGGTCGAGCATGCACGCGCCCATCATCGTCAGCACCTGCTGCGAGCCGTTGGTGATGATGATATCGTCGGCCTGCACGCCGGAAACGCCCATCGTCTCATAGCGCTTGGCGACCCACTCGCGCAGCGGCTGATAGCCCTGCGTGCCGCTGTACTGCAGCGCCATAACGCCGTTATGCTCGAGCACCTTGTGTGCTGCCTTGTCCATCTCCTCGACCGGGAAGGAGACCGGGTTCGGAAGTCCGCCCGCGAAAGAAATCAGCTCTGGAGAGGCCGCTGCCGCAAGAATGCTTGCCGTAAATTCGCCCTGAAAATCGGGACGCAGGATTTTGTTGGAAAGTCTGGGATGCATAATTTCTCCTTTCATGGGCGCTTGTGGTATTCTGTATCGTCGACAGGCAAGCCCTCATAATGTGTCGATTATAGCACGCTGAGATCGTCTGACAAGGGAATTTCTTGATGAGGTGCAAAATATGTAGACTTTCACAGAAAGACGCACACGGATGAAATCTTCTGATAGGTAAAACGCACATCCGCACCGTATTCGCACGGCGCGGATGCAAGACGTTTTATTCGGTTTCATTCTGATCTCCCAGCGCCTGCGCGACGGCGGCGCGGATCTCGTCAAGCGGCTGCCCGCTCTCGCGTGCGAGCCGCGCCAGATCGTCGTATTCCGCCTTCTCGCGCGTGACGCCGTAGCCCTGCGCCGTTTTGACGCGCACCGGACCGAAGCGCGTCTGCACGGTCTGCGTGCATCTAACAAGGCTGTAGCGGGCGCAGCTGCGCTCACGCACGCCGAGCGTCGTCGTATTGCGAAAGATGCAGCGCAGCATGGCATCCCGCTGCTCCGGGCGGCAGAGGCAGGTGAGCAAAACACCCGGGCGGCCCTTTTTCATGCCGATGGCGGTGAAATACACATCCAGCGCGCCGAGCGCGAGCAGCTCATCCATGGCGAAGGCAAGCGACTCCGCAGGCTGATCGTCGATGTTGCAGCACAGCTCCACGACCTGCTCATCGCCGTTCCCGCTCTCACCCAGGAGCACACGCACGACGTTCGCCGCTGCAAAATCCTTCTTGCCCGTGCCGTAACCGGCGGCGGAGACGCACATCTGCGGCATTGCACCGTAGTCTGACACGAACTGCCGCAGCAGAGCCGCACCCGTGGGGGTGCACAGCTCGCCCGCCACGCCGCCGGCATAGACCGGCACGCCGCGCAGCAGCCGCTCCGTCGCCGGGGCGGGCACAGGCAGCACACCGTGCGCGCACCGAACCTGACCGCTGCCGACATTTATGGGTGAGCAGAGCACGCGCTGCGGCTGCAGCGCGTCCATGAGCGCGCACACGCACAGCACATCTGCCAGCGCATCGAGCGCGCCGACCTCATGAAAGTGCACCTGCTCGACCGCGCAGCCGTGCACCGCGCTCTCGGCTTCCAGAAGGCGCGCATACACCGCCTTGGCATTTTCCCGGATCGACCGCGAAAGCGGCACGGCGTCCAGAAAGGCCATGATCTCGGCCGAGCTTGCGCCGCCGTGCGCACACTCTGTGTGCAGCGGGTGCGCCCCCTCCTGCTGCCCGTGGATGCGCACGGTGACGTGCGTACCGCGGATGCCGCACTTGGCATCCGGCGCGGCGGACACCACTGCCCTGCCGCCGAGCGCCGCGTTCATATCGGCGAGAAACGCCGCCGGATCGGGATGCAGCTCCAGCAGCGCCGCCGTGAGCATATCACCGGCACAGCCCATGGAGCAGTCGATATACAAAGTTTTCATTCGCTCTCCGCCCTCGCTTTCGGGTCTAATTGGATGGTGGAAAAGTATTCGGACAGCCCTGCGGTGATCTGCGGCCACAGTGCCCGTGCCGCCGCGTGCTGCGCCGCCGGAAGCTGCAGCAGCGCGCCGCCGTCGCGCAGGCGCACACGCAGGTCCGTAAAGCCGAGCGCGAACAAATATGCCTCACTCCGCTCCACCGCCCGGAGCTTTTCAGCCGTGATCAGCTCGCCTGTCGGAACGCGCGTGGCAAGGCAGGCATAGGCGGGCTTATCCCACGTGAAGAGCCCGGCCGCCTTGGAGCGGCGGCGCACCTCCGCCTTGGTCAGACCGCAGAGCCGGAGCGGCGAGAGGACATGCGCCTGCTCGAGCGCGCGCATACCCGGCCGGTCGCCGCGGTCATCGCTGGCGTTCGTGCCGTCGAGCACGACGGGATACCCGTCCGCCGCAGCAGCCGTACAGATCGCGCCGAAGATACGGCGCTTGCAGAAATAACAGCGGTCTGCAGGGTTCGCGGCGATGGCATCCTCGCACAAAACGTCCAGCTCCAGCTCGCGCAGCGGCGCACCGAGCGCCGCCGCCAGCCGGCGGGCATCGGCGCGCTCAAACGCCGGCTGGAACTGCGAGCGGACAAAATACGGCATGATATCTGCGCCGCACGCAGCGGCGCTGTAGAGCAAGAACGCGGAATCCGCCCCGCCCGAGAACGCGAGCGCGGCCTTCGGATGCTGCGCAAAAAAATCAGAGAGTTCCATGGCGCCTCCGTCAGTCGAGATGATTGATCATGCTGGCGAGATAGCCCGCGCCGAAGCCGTTGTCGATGTTCACGACGGACATACCGCTTGCGCAGGAATTGAGCATGCTCAGCAGCGCCGCGATCCCGCCGAGCGACGCGCCGTAGCCGATGCTCGTGGGCACGGCGATCACCGGACAGTCGGCCAGGCCGCCGATGACGGACGGCAGCGCGCCCTCCATGCCCGCGACCGCAACGATGACGCGCGCAGACATGATCGTGTCCAGATTGGCGAGCAGACGGTGAAGACCCGACACGCCGACATCATACAGGCGTGTGACCGCGTTTCCGAGCGCCTCGGCCGTCAGCGCTGCCTCCTCCGCGACGGGAATATCACTTGTGCCGCCGGTCGCGACGACGATGCGCCCCTTGCCGCTGGGCGGCGGGAGCTCGCCGATGATGCCGACTCTGGCGGCGCTGTCATAGTGCAGCGGAAGGTCCGTCTCCAGGTAGGCCGCCGCCTCCGCCGACAGGCGCGTGATGAGGATCGTCCGCTGGCCGCTGCGCAGCATCTCCCGGGCAATGCCGAGGATGTGTTCCTTTGCCTTGCCCTCGCCGAAGATGACCTCCGGCACCCCCTGACGAATGCCGCGGTGGAAATCGACCTTTGCATACGCGCCGATCTCCTGAAAGGGCTGCT